>Ga0326511_10002694_pt1 | contig 14351 bp, 11 predicted proteins | sample 0_2496_0518_D_FD_203701 | JGI IMG/M metagenome (GOLD analysis project Ga0326511, IMG submission 203701) | Bovine rumen microbial communities from UC Davis, California, United States - 0_2496_0518 | ecosystem: Host-associated > Mammals > Digestive system > Stomach > Rumen | place: USA... | reverse complement strand
TTGTCATCACCGGGCTTCTAGAGAACAACTGCTTCAAATACAGCGAACTTTCCATCTACGACCGCACCGGCCGTCGCGTTTTCCATAAAGTCAACATCTCCTCCGACGACGACTGGTGGGACCCTGCCGCCCAGCGCATCCCCTCCGGCACCTACTTCTACTACTTCAGAGCCCACGGCGTCACCATCCACACCCAGCACACCGGTGTCATCGAAGTCCTCTACGACAAATAGCTGAAACATGAAGAGACTCCTGCTCATACTTTCACTCTTATATGCCTGCAACAGCATGGCGCAGACCGACACCGCCTTCTGGTTTGCCCCGCCCGATTTCCCCAATTATGGTGGGACAGACTATGGCGAGACTCCCATACGCCTCGTCTTCCACTCCTACGACCAGCCCGCCACCGTCACCATCGAGCAGCCCGCAAACAGCTTTTTCCCCACTACCACCATTTTGCTGCACCCCAATGATGTCGACACGCTCGGCCTGTCGCAATTTGTCGACAGCATCGAGACCAAGCCCGTCAACACCGTCCTCAACCGTGGCTTCTATATACACTCCACCGCCCCCATCACCTGCTACTACCAATGCACCTCACCCAACCGCGAAACCTACACCCTCAAAGGGCGCAACGCCCTCGGCACCGACTTTCAGGTGCTCATACCCAAATGGCATGTACAATTTGGTATATCTAATGAGGGCGAAAGTGTTGAACTCATTGCCACCGAGGACAGCACACAAGTTCGCATAATACCGCCTCCGCATTATGGTAGCGGAACAGTCGTGTTCGAAGGAGGCATCACGGGAGCCGACACCGTGGCGGTAATGCTCAATCGTGGGCAGAGCTATTCGGTACGTGCAAATAGTGCCTCTACCGACATCATGAAAACCCGCATCCTCTCTTCCAAACCCATTGCGGCAAACACCACCCATGCTCAGCCGACGTATACAAGTGGCTACACCAACATGAACGTGGGCGACCAACTCCTCCCCACCTCCTTTTGGGGAACGCAGTATGTGCTGTTTCTGGAGTTCCCCACCGGCATAGGCTACAACTACGGTGCCCTCGACTATATCGACACAGGCACCTACCACTATTCCATCGGTGGCACACCACATGGCAGCATTGCAGGGGGTTCCGTCTGGTCAGAATGGTGGACGGCACTTATCCACGCTTCCAGCTCATTAATGTCAGCCGACACGGCCCTGTTCTTCGAGTTCGACCGCCCCGTGGGTCTGATACAGGAATCCAACAAACCCACCGCGGGAATAGGCTGTGCCCCCCTGCCCGACATTGAGAAATCAGGCTCGCACCAGATAGCCTACCTGCGTACCGACAGCCTGAACATCAAGCTTAACATGGTAGTAGAAACCCAACATACAGGCAACATCCTCTTCAACTGGGATCCCACCGTGCTCACCCCCGACGACTTTCAGCCTTTGGTAGGGCATCCCTCTTTATCCTGGTGCAGCAAAGAGGTGGGGCAATACCTCCCCTCAGGGGGTAGGATGCACATACAATGCGACAGCAGCCGCTTCATCCTCGGCGTGATAGAGTACGACACCGCGGGTGCCGCCTACACCATCCTGACCGACTACGCCACGCCTGCCTCCGTCCGATTCGACATGGACGACACCTTCTGCCAAGGCGACAGCATCCACTTCTCTTACACCTCACACAATGTAGCCTACACACGCCTACAGAGCCCCGACGGCATCATGCACGACATGCCCTACTCCATCCCCAACGCCGACACCGCCATGAGCGGGCGGTATTGGCTCTATGGCTACGACACCCTGAGCACCGTCCCAACAGCCCTGGACTATATCGACATCACCATCCATCCACGCCATACCGCCGAAATCCACGAAACCATCCTCCAAAGCCAATTGCCCTGGAGCCGGTTCGACATCCTTTTCTATGCCGAGACCGACACCGCCATACTCCAACCCGACCCCTTGTCAGTGTGCGACAGCCTGATTATCTACCATCTCCACTTTTACGACACCATTTACGACACAATACTCTACTATGCCTGTGAAAGTGACCTGCCCATACAGTACGACACCGCTTGGTTCGACGGCGAGGGACAGAGAACGTTCTATTACACCGGCAGCCATGGCGAGGACAGCCTCGTCACCTTCGTCCTCCACGTCATTCCCAGCAGCGACACCACCCTCTACGACACCATCACCGAAGACCAGCTGCCCTGGTTCGCCATGGACACGGTTTTCAACGACTCCGTGGCGAACTACATCTACCACACTTTCAACGAGGCGGGCTGCGACAGCATCATCCACTACAACCTTCACGTCTACTGGAACGGCGACCATTGCGACACCACTCTCTCCTACCCCAACCTCGTCACCCCCAACGGCGACGGCACCAACGACCGTTTTGTCATCACTGGGCTTCTAGAGAACAACTGCTTCAAATACAGCGAACTTTCCATCTACGACCGCACTGGTCGCCGCGTCTACCATAAAGTCAACATCTCCTCCGACGACGACTGGTGGGACCCTGCCGCCCAGCGCATTCCTTCCGGCACTTACTTCTACTACTTCAGAGCCCACGGTGTCACCATTCATACCCAGCACACCGGCGTCATCGAAGTCCTGAAATAAGATAGCCTCCATACAGAAAAGCCCCCAAACCGCCGAACGGTTTGGGGGCTTTTAATAAGGCAAGAGCGTTTACTTGTTCACAATCTTGCGGGTCACCTTGCCCGAAGGGGTGACGGCCTGCAACAGGAACACGCCCTTCGAAGGCAACTCCAGTCTCACGCTGCCTCCGGTACTTTGCAACGTCTGCAGCAGACTACCGTCGAGGCTGAAAAGCTGCAGCTCGGCAGGTTCGTCCGACGAAAGACTCACCTCGCAGCTGCCCATAGCGGGATTGGGATAGACCGAGAGGTGCAAGACCTGAGCTTGCTGGATTCCGATGGTGGTCGTGGTGAAAAGAATCCACTTCAACTCACCAGTGTTATCCTCCCCACAATAGGGGACAACTTCGACATAGTACTGGCGATTAGGTTCGAGATTAGGCAGGTGCCAGAGGGGCTCAGAAACTTCCTCGCCAGGATTCCAATGGTCGGGTATGGGATTGGAGGGGTTGCCTACGGAGACATACCACAGTGTGTTGTTCGTATCGGTCCATGTGGCCCTATAGCCTTCCAAATGGTTGTCCGAAGTGACTGTTACACTGTCATCCCACACCACAATAGACTCCACTTGGGCACAGGGGGTGAGGTACTCCACAAACTCCCAGTCACCATAGACATCGTCCTCGCACACCGACCGCACTCCGAAGTAGTAGAGGGTATTGGGGGCCAGCGCGCCAGCCTCTTCCAACTCATAGATATTAAAACTACGCTCATTGGTGGTCACCACCGTTCCTTGCGCCAGATCAGTGCCCTGAACGCCGTATGCCACCTCCCAGTGGTCGGGCGTTGAATAGCTCCACCACTCCATTACATACTGTGGCGGAGCATCAAAAACGATGGTATTAATTTCCAAGTTCAGCACCTGTGCACAAGTGTCGGGCAGCGTGGTAAACTGCAGCGAGCCCCAGTCGCCATAGATGGTGTCGTTGCAGACGGTGCGCACATACACATCATAGGAACTGTTGGCATCCAAATTGGTCAGCTCATAGGTGCTGTTGGCCGTGGGCACAAGCGAGCCTGTGCCCTGGGTAAAGCCAACAGGGCCATACTCAAGCTCATAGCTGGCAACGGTGCCCGTCGTATTCCAGCTTATCGCCGCCTCATGTATGTCAGGCACAGCCGTCAGACCCACTATGGAAGAGCAGGTGTCCGGCAGCGTGGTAAACTGCAGCATGTTCCAGTCGCCATAGACGGTGTCGCTGCATACGGTACGCACGTAAACATCATAGGCCGTGTTGGCAGCCAAACCGGTCAAGGTGTAGGTATTGTTTGTCAGCGCCACCTGAGTGCCTGTCCCCTGTGCAAAACCCGCTAGACCGCATTCCAACTCATATCCGCCCACAGCGGCCGCAGCGCTCCAGTTAAGCACGGCCTCATGTATGTCGGGCGTGGCCGTCAGGCCCACAACAGAAGCACAGGTATCCGGCTGGTCCACCTGGGAGCTGTCCTGCCAAAGAAGCAGATTATCCACACACAGGTACGAGCCCTGCTGGATATTGCTACTGGCCGACGAAAGGATAAGCACCACCAACGAGTCGGGGGCCAACTCGGGGTAGGAAGGCTCCATCTCATGCAACGAAACATAATCTACTGTAAATGGGGTAAAGTTGGCAATGTCGGTCAGACCAATATTGGCGCCGCCGCCCACCACCTCGCGCTGCTGGGTGACGGCGTTGTAGCGTGTGCCCAGCAGCAGCACACCGCCGTTGTCGCCCGTGGTGGCCGAGTGGTACTTGTAGCTGCCCGTCAGCCGCGAGGGTTCGAAAGAGCCCAAGGCAATGCCACCGGCAATCAGATAGTTGACATCCGTGGTGGCCAGCGAGGCCAGGAGCGACTCAATGCTGTCCGTATTGGCCATCAGGCTGCTCATGATGGGCATAAAGTGGTCGAGGTTAACCTCTCCGGTGGAAAGGATGCTGGGAAAGACCGTCTGCGTGAGGACCGAATCCAGCGCCCCCGATGCCAAAGTATAAACTGTGGGACTGACAATGTCTTCCAGCATGAAGGTCTCCAACTTCAGCGCCTTGCTGCCAGCCGGCACCGTGCCCGTTTCGCGGCTGGCCTTGACCAATGGCAGATTGGTATTGATAGTGATATTCAAGCCAAAGAATGAAATACTCTCATTGACAGGGTATGACAGAAAATTCCAGCCCGTAGGTGTAGGAAAACTGTCGTAGACCGGAATCGGCGAGCCGAACAGCGACACGCTGTAGCCCGAATTGGTGGTCCACGTTTCGAAACTGCCGTTTGGCACCGCCATGCTGGTCTGCGCTTTCAAGGGCATCCAACCAAGAGCCAAAAACATCAGAAATACAGCTATTTTCTTCATAATGATATTGAATATTAAGGTTGACAAATCATCGGCAAAGATACGACTATTTTTCCATCCTAACAAGAAAAACAGCCCGATTGCCTCATTTTTTCTTTTCAAGCCCATCTTTCCCCTTCCCACCTCCGTCAATACCCAGTTCCGACACCATTTAGTTTGCATTTTGTTTGTATTTAGTTTGCATTTTGTTTATGATGGACAAACTAAACAAGGGTAAAATGTAAAACAAATGTAAGTCAAAAGGCGAAGGAAGGGCGAGGGGAGGGTAAAGGAAGAAGGGGTGTGAGAAGGTGGGGCGGGGCGGGCGGGAAGCCCACTGGCGGATGGGTACAGACAACTGCTGCCCGCCGTGGGGACGACGGGCAGCAGGATGCGCCTAAAGAAAGGGGTACCTTACTTGCAGTATTTCAGTAGGAGCTCGGCCAGACCTATTTTGTAACCCGTGCTGTGGAAAAGGATGTTGCCGTCCTGGTCGACAAAGGCCACGAGGGGATATTCGTATTGGTCCAGGCGCAGGGCCTGGGCCACGGCCACTTCGAGGGGGTCTTTCTGCCCAGTGGGCAGGGGCACGATGTCGATGTTCTGCAACTGCTGCAGGTCGCTATTGTCGGGCTGGGTGGTGGTGAGGTAGGTCATGCCGCCCCAGCGCGCAAATTGCTGGCGGTGCTGGAGCATCTCCTTTACCAGGTGCTTGGCCGGCTCGCGGTGGTCGCCCATGAAGGCCAGGAGCATGCCGGAACGGTCGGCGTAGTCCTCGACGGTCACCCCCTCGGTGATGGGCAGTTGGTTGGATATCTTGGCTCCGGTGGCCTGCTGGCGCTGGGCGAGGGGGCGGATGATGATTTCCTTGGTGACATGCTGCCCCTCACTGACCGAGAAGAACTCCATGCGGCTGAGCACGTCGCCCTCGGGGTAGCGGTTGCCGGTGCTGAGGCAGTAGGTGCCGGGTTCGAGCTGGATAGTGGCGGGGAAGGTGGCCATGCGGGGGTCGTCTTCAAAATCGAAGGTACGGAAATCGCCGTTTTCGAGTTTTTGGAGGGTGAAATGGGGGTAGTAGACGGGGGTGGCAGGCTCTTTGCCATGATAGGTGAGGGTGAGTTGGGTTGTCTGAGGGAGCGGAGTATTAGGGGTTTTGTGAGTATTCGGAATATTCTGATTATTCTGATTACTCAGGGATATTGGATGCCATTGGCCGTCCCAGGCATAGATGGTGTTGGTTGCATTGTCGAGGTAGGCGGGGATGTCTAAGGCGCGGCAGGCAGCCACGAAAAAGATGTCGCGGCTGTGGGCGTCGGCATGGCGCAGGCGCAGCACGCCCATGGGCGAGATGGGGCAGTTGTAGTAGTTGCCGGTGTCGTCCACGGCGATGTTTTGGAGCGTCCATTGCTTCAAGGCTTCAAAGTCTTGCTTATACTCTTCGGGCTGTTGCCGGTACCAAATAGGATAGGTGGTGTCAACTTTGCGGATACTGGGCGACAACTCCTTTAACAGGGGCTTCCGCCAGTCGCGTACCATCTCGTTGCTGATGCGGGCAGGGAGGATGCCTTTCTTATAGACATCGTAGGTGTAGAGGGCTGTGGTGCAGGTGCCTTTGACGCGGTCCAGCCAGTCGAAGCCGGTTTCTTGGGCCTGGAGGACATCGGCAGTGATGTCTCGGAGGTCTTTGTCGGAGTAGGACTTTAGGTAGTCGTATATGTGTTCGCCACTGCGGTACTGGCCGCTCCAGTACTCGAAGTATTTGTATATCTCGGCATAGTTGCCTTCGGATTTCTGGATGATTTCCCACACTTGCTCGTCGGAGAAGTGGTCGGGGTGCCAGATCCAGTCCTTGGGGAGGTAGCTCTTGAAGTTGTCTTTGGTGGGGAAGGTGGCGGTGTAGGCGTTGCGAAGGGAATCCTCATAGGCTATGCGGCGGGCGTTGGCAGCAACGGCTTCCTCGGAGGGGGTTACCTTTGCCTGACCGGCCACGGGTGGGACGATGTGGAGGAGGACTATGTTGTCGGAGGAATCGGAGTTTTCGGAATTTTCAGAATAATCGGAATTTTCAGAATTTTCGGATAATACTAAAGACACTGTGCTGTCTTGGCGGACATCGAGTTTCTTGAATGCGTAGCGGGTGCCGTCGGTGGCCCACACTAGTATGTCGCCGAGGCCTGTGGTGAGGCCGGCCTGGCCGTGGGCGTCGGTCTCATAGTCGGCCAGGGTGTAGAACTCGGCATAGTTGTACATCTTGAACTTGACGCGGACGCCGGGCAGGGGTTTGCCGGAAGGGTCGCACACGGTGGCGGTGACGTGGCGGGTGGGAGCATAGTGGCTGAGGAGGTTGAGCTCGCTGTAGAGGGCGGTCTGCTTGACCACCTCTTCGTCGCCATGGTAGCGGCCAAAGGCCTTGCTGTGGACCATGAGGCAGCGGGTGCTGGGCACGGCAAACCAGCCCATGTTGAGTTCGGGGTCGGGCTCGCAGGCACCGAGGAACATCCATTGGCCGCCTTTGCCGTCGGGGTTGGCAATCCATACTTCGACCCAGGCGTGGTTGTCGTCGCAGTGGGCCCAGCGGGGGGTGTAGCACTGGCGGGCGGGTATGCCCACGGCGCGCAGGGCGGTGACGGCAAAGGTGCTCTCCTCGCCGCAGCGGCCCAGGGAGGTGCGCATGGTGGCCAGGGGAGCCGAGGTGCGGGCATCGGCAGCACGGTAGGCCACATGCTCGTGGCACCAGTGGTTGACCTCCAGGGCTGCATCGTACATGGAGAGGCCCTGCACACGGTCTTTCAGCTGGCGGAACATGAGCTGGCGGGCGGTGTCGAGGTTTTCGTTGTTGACACGGTAGACAAGCACAAAGTGGCGGAAGATGTCCTCAGGGACGGACTTGCCCCAGCTGAAGGTGCTGCGGGCGGCGAAGGCAGTGCGCACTTGAGCGAGGTAGAAGGAGCCGTCGTAGTCGGCCAGGTCGCTGTAGGGCATGTAGGCATATAGAAATTCAAGTGCCTCGCGCTCGCGGTTGCAGAGGGTGTCCATGCCGGAGAAGAGGGCTTCTGCCCTACCCTGGGCCAGTTGTTGGCGGTTGAGGAAATCGGCATGCACCTGGGCGCGGTAGTGCTTGTCGGTGATGAAATGGGGGTCGCGGCCGCAGCCGGCAATGGCAAGCAGGGCTGCCAAAGCGACAAAGGTTTTGAGAAGGGATTTCATGTGGGGCTATCGTTATGAATTATTATTGTCGGGGCTAGTCACTGGCTTCGGAGCAGAGTGCCGCCATTAGTTCTTTCACAGTCTGGGGGTCGGTCTCGATGGTGCCGTCGGGCAGGGTGTGCTTGCAGGAACCGTGTATTTCACTGACGCCGGTTTGGCGCACTATGTGGGCTGCATTCTGAGGGGTGATGCCCGCACCTGCCAAGATAGTGATGCGGCCGGCGGCCTGCTGCACCAGCTGTCGGAGGGTGTCGATGCCCTCCTCGGCAGTGGGACGGCAGCCGGAGGTGAGTAGGCGATGGCAGCCGCAGCCGATTATTTTCTCCAGAGCCTCCAGAGGGGGTTCGGTCATTTCGTCGAAAGCACGGTGGAAAGTGACCTCCATGGGGGCGGCCAGCTCTACGATATGACGGGTGCGGAGGGTGTCGACACGGCCATCGGCGGTGAGGAAGCCCACCACAACGGCATGGGCACCGAGCCGTTTGCACATTTCCACCTGCTCACAGATGAGGGCAAACTCGGCATTGCTGTATGTGAAATGACCCTCGCGGGGGCGCACCAGCACATGGGTGCGCAGCTGCAACTGCTGTACACAGTAGGAAATATCTTCGGGGCTTGGGGTGATGCCGCCGACTTCGAGACGGCTGCACAGTTCGATACGGGTAGCACCGCCTGCCTTGGCATGTTCGGCGGAGCGTCGCGAGTTAGAACAGATCTCTACTTTCATACTTTTCCTTTTTCATCAGAGGGGTAGTCTTCATTTTGTCTTGGAAGAGGTTGTTGTCGAGGACTATCTTCTGCACTGTTTCGTCGAAGTCGTACTCCTTGTTGGGATGGATGCGAACCTCGATGGGGAGGTAGTAGATGGGGAGCCCGGCGATGGCCTCCTTGTCGGCCAGTTCGCGCAGGCGCACGGCATCTTTCTCGGTGGTGACGATGATACGACGGTCGCCTTTCACCTGCAGTTCAAATGTTTTGCGGATATGTTTCAGATCCGAAACGGAGTAGCGATGGTGGTCGGGGTATTTCAGCAGTGTGGCCTGGCAGTGGACGGACACATGTTGCAACAGGGGCTCGGGATTGGATATGCCAGCCAGCACCAGGGCGCCGTCCAGCGTACTCAGCGACAACGGGTTGCCGCCCATGAGGGGCTGAGGGTCGCTGTAATGGATGCTGCTAAAAAATACCTTCTGGTAGGGCTGGAGTTTGAGGCTGCTGACAATGTTGTGGCGTTCGATGGGGTTGATGTTTTCAGGCGACTTGGTCACCACGATGATGTTGGCGCGATAGCGCGCCTTGCGGGGTTCGCGCAGGTTGCCGAAGGGGAGTATACGGTCACGGAAATAGGGGTTGCCGTACTCGGTGAGAAGGATGTTGATGGTGGGCTTGATGTAACGATGCTGAAAGGAGTCGTCGAGCACTACTAATTGGGGTGGATTGTCGCTCTCTAGCAGGTTTTTCACACCCTGGAGCCTTTTCTCACACACGGCCACCGTCACCTGCGGGAATTTGCTTGCTATCATGGCGGGTTCGTCGCCCAACTGGGAGGCGCTGTGGCTGCCATCGTCAACCAGAAAGCCATGAGTCTTGCGGCGGTAGCCGCGGCTCAGCACGGCAGTGCGGCACTGGGAGGAGAGCAGACGCAGAAGGTACTCAACATGGGGGGTCTTGCCGCATCCGCCCACTCGGATGTTGCCTACCCCGATAGTGGTCACCGGGGGTGTTTCCTGATGCTTTAAACCCAAATTGAACATGAGATTACGGAACCATACGCCTATGGCATACCACATTGTGAGCGGAAATAGGCACCAAGAGATAATTTTGCGGAACGACATGTAAACTTTAATTAAATGTAAACTAAAAACCTCTATACCCAACACTTTTCAAGACTGCAAAATTACTAAAAAAAAACGATCTACAGAGAAAAAAAATATTTTGCCAAAAAAAGTTTGGCCGTTATCTAAAAATAATTCGTATCTTTGCAGTTGGTTTGGAATTATTAATACACGCAATATTCACATGCAAAACACTATTAGAATAACAGACGACCTGTATTATGTCGGCGCTAGCGACCGCAAGCTCGCACTATTTGAAAACATCTACCCCATCCCCCGCGGAGTTTCCTACAACAGCTACCTGCTCCTGGACGAGAAGAGTGTGCTCTTCGACACCACTGACGCTTCGGTCGGCGGGCAGTTCTTTGAGAATATCGCCGCCCTCCTTGGTGAGCGCAAGCTGGACTATGTAGTTGTCCACCACATGGAACCTGACCATGCGGCCACCCTGCAGGATCTGCTGCTGCGCTATCCCGAAGCAACGGTCTTCACTACCGCCAAAGCGGCTCAGATGATAGAGCAGTTCTTTGGAAAGAAGCCCGCTTCCATGCAACTGGTGAAAGAAGGCGAAACCCTCTCCACCGGAAGCCATACCCTCTGCTTCACCATGGCCCCCATGGTGCACTGGCCCGAGGTGATGATGACTTACGACACCACCAGCAAGACCCTTTTCAGCGCCGACGCTTTCGGCACCTTCGGTGCCCTGAGCGGCAATCTATTTGCCGACGAGGTGAATTTCGAGACCGAATGGCTCAACGACGCCCGCCGCTATTACATCAATATCGTGGGTAAATATGGCATTCAGGTGCAGAACGTACTGAAGAAAGCTTCGGCTCTGGACATTCAGATGATATGCCCGCTGCACGGCCCCGTTTGGCGCGAGAACCTTGGCTTCTTCATCGGAAAGCATGACACCTGGAGCAAATACGAACCCGAGGACAAAGGCGTAATCATCATCTACGGCAGCATCTACGGCCACACCGAGGCAGCCGCCATGCGTTTGGGCACCTTGCTCGCCGAGCGCGGAGTGAAAGGCATCAAGGCCTACGATGCCAGCCATACCCATGCCAGCAAACTGGTGGCCGAATGTTTCCGTGCCAGCCATATCGTCTTCGCTTCCAGCACTTACAACAACGGTCTCTTCACCCCAATCGAGGGCTTGCTGCTCGACCTGAAGGCTCACGCCTGGCAGAAACGCACCGTGGCCCTTATGGAGAACGGCAGCTGGGCACCGCAGAGTGGCAAACTGATGCGCGCCGAACTGGAGCAGATGAAGGACATCACAATTGTGGGCGACACCCTCAGCTTCAAGAGCTCCCTGCAGCCCTCGCAGGAAGAGCAACTGGCGGCTTTGGCAGACGCCATAGTGGCAACCCTTTAAGAAACCTTGGGCTTTCCCAGGTCGCCCCAGAACCTCCCGGGAAAGCCTTTTAGCAATGAGAACACCATGATCGACAGCAAAGCCCTTTACTCCTTTGGCTACGGCCTTTATGTCCTGGTTGCCCGGCAGGGCGAAAAGGACAACGCTTGTATTATCAATGTGGCACAGCAGGTTACGAGCGACCCACTGCAGGTGATGATATGCGTTAACAAACAGAACTTCACCCACGACATGATTTTGCGCACACTGAAGTTCAACCTCTGCCCCCTCAGCGAGGAAGCCACCATGAAACCCTTCCAGCATTTTGGATTCCAAAGTGGGCGCAATGTCGACAAATTTGCCGAGAGCCCAGTGGACCTGCGCACCGAGAACGGGTTGCGCTATCTGCCTAAATACATCAACAGCGTGATTAGCTGTGTGGTAACCAAAAGTATCGACCTAGGCTCTCACACCATGTTCATCGCCCGTGTGATGGAGGCCAAAGTCCTTTCCTCCAGTCCCAGCATCACCTACGCCTACTACCAGCAGCACATAAAGCCCAAGCCCACCGCCCAAGCCCCTGCTTCGGGCACGAAAAAATGGGTCTGCGAAGTCTGCGGCTACGTCTACGAGGGCGACGAACTTCCCGCCGATTTCATATGCCCCGTGTGCAAACATCCCGCCAGCGATTTCAAACTGGTAGAATAAGCCAAATGAACAAAAACGAATTATTAACCCCATAAAAAAACAATATCACAACATGGAAAAATACGAATGCAATGTTTGCGGGTATGTCTATGACCCCGCAGTCGGCGACCCCGACAACGGCATCGCCCCCGGAACCAAATTTGAAGACCTGCCCGCCGACTGGACCTGCCCCCTCTGCTCGGTAGACAAAACCCATTTTGAGAAAAAGTAATCATTCACTCCAAAAAAAAAAGAAATGTTAAACAAAAAAGTATCCGACCTGCTCAATCAGCAAATCAACAAAGAGCTCTACTCCGCCTATCTATATCTGGACATGAACAATTATTTCCAGAGCCGCGGCCTCAACGGCTTCGCCAACTGGTATATGATTCAGGCCCAGGAGGAGCGCGACCACGCCATGCTCTTCTACCAGTACATGCAAAATAACGACTGCACTGTCACCCTCGATGCCATTGCCAAGCCCGACAAAACCTTTACCTCCGACATGGAAGTGCTGAAAGAAGGCCTCGCCCACGAAGAGTACGTCACCTCCCTCATCAACGACATCTACGCTGCCGCTTATGAAGTCAAAGACTTCCGCACCATGCAATTCCTCGACTGGTTCATCAAAGAGCAGGGAGAAGAAGAGACCAACGCTCGCGACATGATCACCAAAATGGAACTCTTCGGCAACGACCCCAAGAGCCTCTACATGCTCAACCAAGAGCTCGCCGGCCGCACCTACAGCGCCCCCAGCCTGGTTCTCGACTAAGTCCTATTCCTAAAACAAAAGGTGTGCAGGAGCAACTCTTGCACACCTTTTCTAACGCCAAAGCACTCATGATGGGAAAAACCGGCAAACGTCCCACGGCCATCTTTAAAACCAAAGCCAGCATCGTGCTGCATCTCATTCTCTATGGAGCGGCCATTGGAGTATTCACCCTACCCATCATCAAGACTGACGTGCTCTGGGCCAAGATACTATGCGGAGTGGTAATCGCGTACATCCTATGGGCGGCCATCCGTATCCTGCGCTTCTGGAACGACCGCATCGTCATCGCCCCCACTCATCTTTCCATCTCCCATGTCGCCAAGAAAACTCGCGGCGGCAATTGGAACGTCGTGGGCAAGACCGTCATCCGCTGGGACGATATCAGAGACATCTCCTCGCAGTTCGACGTGCGCATCACCAATCTTATACGTATTCAGAAAGAAGTATTCATCAGCCTGCGAGGCGGCACCCAATACTGCATCGAGTCAGACCTATACGACGTCAACCTTCTCGAGCACAAACTCAAAGCCTACTGGCACCAATATGCCAAAGCCAAGCCTGCTCCCAAAAAACAGAAAGTCCCGGCCTACTCCAACGGCAGTGCCACTGCAGGCCAGCCATAGTCCTGAAGCATCGTAGCCTTCAGTCCGTGCTCACGCACATATATAGCCGTCATCTTCAACCGGGCATCCTCACGGGCCTCCTGATTGCCCAGCGAAGACATCAGCAAATCATACTTATCACCAAAAATCTTTCTGGCCGTGGGCTCAAACGACGAACCGTCCTCAACGGCATCAAAAGCCGTCACCTCATATCCCTCGGCCGTCTGGCGCAAGTGCAAAAGACCCGGATGGTCGCCGCCCGACACCATCTTCAGCGTGTCGCCGGCCAGATTATACTGGAACACCCAAAAATCGCCCCAAACCAGAATATCCTCCGGATTGTCCTCATTGGCGCTGAGAATATAGGCATACGGAATGCAAATCTCGCCCTGCAAATATTCCGGTCCCAACTCCTTCACCAAGTAGTCGTCAATCGTGCCAAGATAACCAGCCTCAGCCTCTTCCACGGTGCCCATGGCCTCATTCGAAGCGCCTGAATAATTACCGCCGCAACCAGAAAAAAGCAAACCGCCCGTCAACAACAGGGCAGCCGTAAAAAATAAAAAAATCCTTTTCATATTCATAATTTTAAGTACTTTCAGTAACGCCAAAGTTGACTTTTTATTGCCCAGCACATCCATCGAGGTGTTTTTTATCCACATCGCACAATAAAAGCAACCTATATCCGTTTTATTCATACGTTATTAATCCAAAATAAAAAACATAGATTATGAGCAAAAAATTCATCTGCCCCGTTTGTGGCTATGTGTATGAAGGCGACGAAATGCCCGAAAAGTGCCCCATCTGCGGCAAACCCATGCAAGAAGTGAAAGAAGAAATCAAAACGTGGGCTGCCGAGCACATCGTAGGCGTGGCCAAAGATGCCCCCGAAGACATCAAAGCCGACCTGCGCA
>Ga0326511_10002693_pt1 | contig 14352 bp, 16 predicted proteins | sample 0_2496_0518_D_FD_203701 | JGI IMG/M metagenome (GOLD analysis project Ga0326511, IMG submission 203701) | Bovine rumen microbial communities from UC Davis, California, United States - 0_2496_0518 | ecosystem: Host-associated > Mammals > Digestive system > Stomach > Rumen | place: USA... | reverse complement strand
ACAGTAAGCAAAGCGGGTCTTTGCCGAAAGCAGAGGCAGGGTTTGCACGTACCAAAATTACACAGCGGCGCTCGAGCTTGCTCGCTTGCAAAGAACCGACCCTTTTGTGTACGAAAAACGTCCCCTGCACGTCGATGACAAGGAAAAACGGGCGGTGGAGAAAAATAATTGGGAAAAGTTTTTGTTAATTCGTTGGTTTTTTGTACCTTTGCAGCCGATTTTCAAAAAATAGTGGATGAAGAATGACAAAATGAAACAGCAGTACCGTGTCAACGAACAGATACGCGTACGCGAAGTTCGCATCGTTGGCGATAACGGTTCTACCGTAGTTCCCACCCGCGATGCGTTGAATATGGCTCGTGAGCAGGGTGTCGACCTTGTCGAGATTTCGCCCAATGCCAATCCGCCCGTCTGTCGTCTCATCGACTATTCGAAGTTCCTCTACCAGCAGAAGAAGCGTGCTAAGGAGATGAAAGCCAAGCAGGTGAAGGTGGAGGTGAAGGAAATCCGCTTCGGACCTCAGACCGATGAGCACGACTACCAGTTCAAGCTGAAGCACGCCCGCGAGTTCCTGGAAGAAGGAAATAAGGTACGCGCGTATGTGTTCTTCCGTGGACGTAGCATTCTGTTCAAGGAGCAGGGCGAGGTGCTGCTGCTGCGCTTTGCCAACGATCTCGAGGAGGTGGGCAAGGTTGAGGGCATGCCGAGCCTGGAGGGCAAGAAGATGTTCCTCTATCTGGCTCCGAAGAAGGCTGGCGAGAAGAAGAAGAGCCAGCAGGCTCGCGACCGTGAGGCCTCTGTCGAAGCTGACAAGCGGAAGGATGAGCGGGTAGAGACGAAGGCCCCCACGACGGAGGTTGACGTTGACGCCCCGGCCAACGGCGGACTCCTGGCCAACGCGAAGATTAGTGCCGACGCGCTGAAACGGCTGACGGAGTCGGGTGACGAATAATCAAAAAGTGAGAAAGAGCAAGACGGCGCGCCCGGTATATGCGTAGTCGTCGGTTAATAATAACAATTTAAAATTTATAGAAAACAATGCCAAAAGTAAAGACAAACTCCGGTGCGAAGAAGAGATTCTCGTTCACGGGTACGGGTAAGGTTAAGAGACATCACGCTTACCACAGTCACATTCTGACTAAGAAGACCAAGAAGCAGAAGCGTAATCTGGTTGGTTCTACGCTCGTAGACAACTCAAACCTGAAGCAGGTTCGCGACCTGTTGTGTCTCCGTTAAACAACCTATTGTCGAACATTAAAGAAGTAAGAAACTATGCCAAGATCAGTAAATCACGTTGCATCAAGAGCAAAGCGTAAGAGAATTTTGAAGCTCACCCGCGGCTATTTCGGAGCCCGCAAGAATGTTTGGACAGTAGCCAAGAACACCTGGGAGAAGGGACTGACATACGCCTACCGTGACCGTCGTAACAAGAAGCGTGCTTTCCGCAGCCTGTGGATTCAGCGTATCAACGCTGCTGCACGTATCAACGGCATGAGCTACTCTCAGTTGATGGGTGCCCTGTCGAAGGCCGGTATCGAGATCAACCGCAAGGTGCTCGCCGACCTCGCTATGAACAACCCCGAGGCTTTCAAGGCCATCGTGGAGAAGGTTGCCAGCAAGTAAGAGAGTCATACTCGATAGCACAGAAAAAGAAACGGAAGTCTACTGTAGGCTTCCGTTTTTTCTGTGCTATTGGTCTTCGTGGATGCTGTCGGCCATGAGGCGGTAGATGTCGCGCGTGCGCTCGTCGGGCAGCATCTGTATCTGCATGTCCATCACCCGTTGGTCGTAGCGCACCATCGGTCCCGTCTGGGCATCGCGGGGCGACATGGTGGCAACCTTGCGTGCCGTCTCCATGATGAGTGGCTGGAAGAGGCGGAAGTCTATATGCTCTGCCTCGACTACACGCTCGGCGAGGCGGTAGCAATGGTTCGCCAGGTTGCAGGCGAGCACCGCCGCCAGGTGCATCTTCTTGCGCCGTTCGGAGTCGCAGTCCACCACGTGGCTGGAGATGCTCTCTGCCAGGCTGCGGACAGCGGTGAGCGTGGCTTCGTCGGAGGCCTCTATGAAACAGGGAATCTCGCGGAAGTCTACCTGGCGGTTCTTGGAGAATGTCTGCATCGGGTAGAGCACGCCGTAGTGCTGGGCGTGTCCGCGGAAGACGTCCATCGGGATGCTGCCTGCGGTGTGGAGAATCATGCTGACGCCGGCGAGCGTAGCAGCCATTTCGCTGATGGCATCGTCCTTGATGCTCACGATGTAGATGTCGGCCTGGCGGTTGATGTCCTCAACGTCGGTTGTGAAGTCACAACCAATCTTCTCGGCTAAAGTCCTGGCATGTTCCTCGCTGCGGCTATACACCTGCACGATGTCCTTGCCGGCCTCCTGGAGTGCCAGCGACAACTGTGTGGCCAGATTGCCGGAGCCAATGATTACAATCTTCAATTTCAATCTTCAATCTTCAATTTTCAATTATCAATTCTCAATTATCAATTCTCAATTGTCAATTCCTCCAAGTCGCGTCAGTATCAGGTCGGCCGTCTCTTCCTTCGTGCAGAGAGGCAGTTCGTTGACCTCCTGCGCCGTGATGAGCGTCACTTTGTTGGTGTCGACGCCGAAGCCCGTCTTGTCCGTAGCGATTGAGTTGGCACAGATCAGGTCTGCGTTCTTCTTCGTCAGCTTGGCGCGCGAGTTCTCTATCAGGTTCTCCGTCTCCATCGAGAATCCCACCAGCAGCTGGCCTTCCCGCTTGTGTTCGCCCAGATAGCCGAGGATGTCCTTCGTGCGCGTCAGGGCGATGCTCATGTCGCCGTCGTGCTTCTTCACCTTCTGGTCAGCACAGACGGTAGGCCTGTAGTCGGCCACGGCGCTGCACATGATGATGACGTCGTTCTCGGCGCTGCGCTGGGTGACGGCTTCAAACATCTGCTGGGCGCTGCGTACGCTGACCGTCTTGATGCCGGCAAAGGGCTGGATACTGACAGGCCCTGAGACGAGCGTCACATCGGCGCCGCGCAGCACGGCCATCTTGGCCAGCGCGTAGCCCATCTTACCCGACGAGTGGTTGGTGATGAAGCGCACGGGGTCGATGGCCTCCTGTGTGGGGCCGGCCGTTATGAGTATGCGCTTGCCTGCGAGGTCTTTCTCGCGTGCTACGTGCAGCAATATGTGTTGCAAGAGCGTCTCCTCCGAAGGCATCTTGCCGCTACCCGTGTCGCCGCAGGCCAGCCGCCCCACGACGGGCTCGACGATGTGGTAGCCGTAGTGGCGAAGCTTCGCGAGGTTGTCCTGTAGGACAGCGTTCTCCCACATGCCGGTATTCATGGCCGGCGCGAAGAGCACGGGGGCTTTCGTGGCCATGATGGTGGTGGTGAGCATGTCGTCGCAGATGCCGCCAGCCACCTTGCCGATGACGTTCGCCGTACAGGGAGCCACCATGAAGAGGTTGCCCCGCTTGGCCAGCGACACGTGCTTCACCTCGTAGTTGAAGTTGCGGTCAAAGGTGTCGACAATGCACTTGTTGTTGGTCAATGTCTCGAACGTCATCGGTGTGATGAAGCGCGTGGCGTTCTCGGTCATGATAACGTGAACGTCGGCTCCCAGCTTCACCAGCATCGATGCCAGATTGGCCGTCTTGTAGGCAGCAATACTGCCCGTCACGCCCAGTACGATAGTCTTTCCTGTCAGCATGTCCTGTGGCTTATTGTTCGATGAGCAGTCCGTGCTTCTCGTAGTTCGCCTTGCGCACGATCTTGTTGTCCTGGTCTACGAAGATGACCGTCGGCTTGTGCCCGCGGGCCTCCTCGGGTGTCATCTGGGCGTAGGCCATGATGATCACCTTGTCGCCGATGCTGACCAGGTGTGCGGCAGCGCCGTTCAGGCAGATGATGCCCGAGCCCGCCTCGCCGGCAATAACGTAAGTCTCGAAGCGGTTGCCGTTGTCGATGTCGGCTATCTCCACCTTCTCATACTCCAAGATGCCCGACTGTTCGAGCAGTTCAGAGTCGATGGTGATGCTGCCCACGTAGTCGAGGTCGGCCTGCTTCACCACGGCGCGGTGTATCTTTGCCTTCAGCAGAGTGATGTCCATTACCTATTTATATATTAACGATGAAATTATCAATCAGTCGCGTCTTGCCGATGTAGACGGCGATAGCCACCAGCGTCTCGCCCTCAATCTTCGGCGTGCGCTGGATGTTCTCGAAGTCCACAACATCCACATAGTCGATGCGTGCCAGCGGCTCAGTCTCCAGATTCTCGCGGATGATGCTGATGACCCGCTGCGAGTCGCGCTCACCCTGCTCGACGGCCTCACGCCCCTTCTTCAGGCTCTGCGACAGGATGAGGGCTGCCTGGCGCTCCTCAGGGTTGAGATAGGTGTTGCGGCTCGACTTTGCCAGCCCGTCATCCTCGCGCACGATGGGGCAGGGGACAATCTCGACGGGGAAGTTCAGGTCGCGCACGAAGCGCTTCACCGTTGCCAGCTGCTGGGCGTCTTTCTGTCCGAAGTAGGCGCGGTCGGGCAGCACGATGTTGAACAGCTTGCCCACCACCGTGCAGACACCACGGAAGTGTACGGGGCGTACGGCGCCGCAGAGCAGTTCCGTCGTTTCTGTCGTGTCGATGAACGACGTGAAGTGTCCGGGGTACATCTCCGCTGGCTCAGGGTTGAATATCAGGTCGCCGCCAGCTTCCTCCACCGCCTGCATGTCGTGGTTCAGGTCGCGCGGATAGGCTTCCAGGTCTTCGTTGGGGCCAAACTGGATGGGGTTGACGAAAACGGATACCACCGTACGGTCGTTCTGACTCGCCGACTTCCGTATCAGACTCTGATGACCCTCGTGCAGGAAACCCATTGTGGGTACGAATCCTACGGTTAGCCCTTCCTTGCGCCAGGCCGAAACAATCTCTCTTACCTCCTTTACTGTCTTTACTACTTTCATTTTTGTGCTATCTTAAAAATGGTAAATCCTCTTTCTTTATCTCTTCCATAATCTCGTCGTCGATGGCAAACGTCAGATCCGTAGACGGGAACGAGCGCTGCTCGACGTCTTCCTTGTACTGGCGGAACGCCTCGAACATCACGCTGTGGATGTCGGCATACTTTTTCACGAACTTCGGCGTCGTGCCGCCGCTGAATCCCAGCATGTCCTGATAGACCAGCACCTGGCCGTCGCAACCGTTGCCGGCGCCGATGCCGATAGTCAGAGCCTTCGTCTGCTCGGTAATCATCTTGGCCAGCGCTGCCGGCACACACTCCAGAGTGATGGCGAAAGCGCCAGCCGCCTCGACAGCCTCGGCGTCGCGCAGCAGTTTCTTGGCTTGCTCCAGCGACTTACCCTGCACCCTGTAGCCACCCATCGCGTTCACCGACTGTGGTGTCAGTCCGATGTGTGCCACTACGGGTATGCCTGCCTGTGTGATGGCTTTTATGCGGTCGGCATATTCCGTGCCACCTTCGAGCTTCACCGCCTGGCAGTTGGTCTCCTTCATGATTCGCCCTGCGTTGCGCACGGCTTCCTCTACCGACGGCTGGTACGACATGAACGGCATGTCGATGACCACAAAGGCCTGTTGTGAACCTCGGCACACCGCCTTGCCATGATGAATCATGTCGTCGACGGTGACGGCCAATGTGTTTTCGTAACCCAACATGACGTTGCCGAGCGAGTCGCCCACCAGTATCATGTCAATGCCAGCCTCGTCAATCGTGCGGGCTGTGTTGGAATCGTAGGCTGTCAGCATGCTCACCGGCTGCGTGCCTTTACGATTCAGCAAGTCTAGGATTGATTTTCTCATTTCCAACCTTATTATCTAAAAAACAATCTTTTTATGCGTTCCTATTTACCTTCGGCCAGCTGCATGAGGTATTGGCCGTAGCCGTTCTTCAGCATCGGCTGGGCCAGCTCTTTCAGCTGCTTGGCGTCAATCCAGCCCTTCTTGAAGGCTATCTCCTCGAGACAGGCCACCTTCAGGCCCTGGCGCTTCTCGATGACCTCGATGAAGGTCGATGCCTCGGCCAGCGAGTCGTGCGTGCCGGTGTCGAGCCAGGCGAAGCCACGCTGCAGGGTCTGCACCTTCAGCTTCTGCTGGGCCAGATACGCCTGGTTGACGGTCGTTATCTCCAGTTCGCCACGGGCCGACGGCTTGATGTGCTTGGCTATCTCCACCACGCTGTTGGGGTAGAAGTAGAGACCCACGACGGCGTAGTTCGACTTCGGCTGGGCGGGCTTCTCCTCGATGCTCAGGCAGTTGCCTTGGGCGTCGAACTCCGCCACACCGTAGCGCTCGGGGTCGTTCACGTAGTAGCCGAAGACCGTTGCCAGCCCATGCTTCTCGGCGTTCTCCACGCTCTGCTTCAGCAGTCCTGTGAAACCAGAACCGTAGAAGATGTTGTCGCCCAGCACGAGGCAGGCGCAGTCGTCGCCAATGAACTCCTCGCCGATGATGAAAGCCTGAGCCAGTCCGTCGGGTGAAGGCTGCTCGGCATACTCGAAGCGCACGCCCAGCTCCTCGCCCGTGCCCAGCAGCCGCCGGAAGGCGGGTAGGTCGTACGGCGTCGAGATGATCAGGATGTCGCGGATGCCGGCCAGCATCAGGGCCGAGATGGGATAATAAATCATGGGCTTGTCGAAGATCGGAATCAACTGCTTCGAAATGCCCTTTGTGATAGGGTAGAGGCGTGTGCCGCTACCACCTGCTAATACTATACCTTTCATTTTTTGCGCAATTTGGCTGCAAAGTTACGAATTTTTTTGTAACTTTGCACGCTGTTTAGAAAAAATAATCAAATTATGGCATTTTGGAGTAAACTTTTCGGAAAGAAAGAGGAGACTGAGAAGGTGGGTGGCATGGAAGATTTCATGACGCTCATCCGTGTATATTTTCAGGCGGTGATGGCTGCCGACCTGCACATCTCGAACTTGGCGGCGCTGCCCGACCTGCGCGTCTTCAAGCAGACGCTGAAGGTGCCCACGGTGAACAACCGTCTCGGTGTGGCTGAGAAACAGCGCGTGACGAAGATGATGAAGGAGATGTACGATATGGACGAGTCGTTCACCAAGGAGATAGACCAGAGTATCCGTCGCCGCTGCAAGACACCACAGGACGTGCAGACTTACATGTACCAGTTCCAGGGCTTCACCCAGGAGCTGATGATGCTCACGTCGAACCTCATGAAGTTCAAGCTGCGCGTGCCCAGCATCTTCAAGAAGACCATCTATGCGATGACCGAGAAGACCATCAGCGACATCTTCAACAAGAACGACTACACCGACGCCAGCGTGATGAAGGCCGTCGTCGACGTGCGCAAGCTGAATCAGAAACTCGGCTTCTCGCAGCAATGGGTCACCAGCTTCGTCTATCGCGTCGTGATGCTCGCCAAGAAGGAGAAGCAGCCGCAGACCGACGAGAAGTAGAGGCACACTTTCTCTTAAATAATATTAAATAACTGGCGGGTACGCAGGCTTTTACGCAGAATTTGTCTACCTTTGTGCATTAAAAGTTAGTTATGACTGAGACTGAGAAGATTTTAGCCACGTTTGAAGGCCGTGTCCATCAGCTTTTACTCCGTTTTCAGGAACTGAAGAAGGAGAACGAAGAGTTGTACCAGATGGTAGCCAAGAACGAGCAGGACATCAAGACCCTACAGGCCAAGCTCGCTCAGTCGGAGAGTGACTACGAGACGCTGAAGACAGCGCGCATGATGGAGATTACAAATGGCGACCTGCAAGGCGCCAAGGATCGTCTGTCGCGCATGATTCGCGAGGTGAACAAATGCATTTCAATGTTGCAAGGCGACTAAGAAGAATGGCAGAAGAAGGGAAACAACATATCAGTCTGAACATCTGTGACGAGAAAATCAGCATCTACGTGAAGGCCGACGAAGAGGTCTTCTACCGTGATGCCGAGAAGCTTGTCAGAGCCACATACGGCAAGTATGCCGAACTGTTCCGAGGACGTCGCGGCGATCGTTTCGTCGCTGCCACGGCCCTGTTGGAAATCGGCGTGAAGTACCAGATGGAGCATGCCAGCAAGGATACCGATGCCTATAATAATCTTCTCAATCGCTTGACCGCCGACATTGACAAAGCCCTGGGCAGCGAGCGACGATGAAGGAAGATTATTAACTTTATTATAGATTTATTTATGGTTTACGTCATTATTGCCGTTGCCGCCTTGATTGTAGGCGGCGTTTGCGGATACTTGATTTTCCGGTTCGTACTGAAAGGAAAATACAACGAGATGGTTGAGGCCGCCGATAAGGAGGCCGAAGTGGTGAAGGAAAAGAAACTGCTGGAGGTGAAGGAGAAATTCCTGAACAAGAAGGCAGAGCTGGAGAAGGAGGTGCAGCAGCGCAACCAGCACATCCAGCAGAGCGAGAACAAGCTGAAGCAGCGCGAGATATCGCTGAACCAGCGCCAGGAAGAGCTCGGTCGCCGCAAGAACGATCTCGACAACCAGCAGCAGCGCCTCGACAACGAGAAGAAACTGTTGGCCGTGAAGCAGGACGAACTGGAGAAGATGCAGCTGAAGGAGCGTGAGAAGCTGGAAGAACTCTCGGGACTGAGTGCCGAGGAGGCTCGCAACCGTCTGGTGGAGTCGCTGAAGGACGAAGCCAAGACCGCCGCTGCCAGCTATATCAATGAAATCATGGATGAGGCCAAGCTGAACGCCAATGCCCAGGCCAAGAAAATCGTGATACAGACCATTCAGCGCGTGGCTACGGAGACGGCCGTCGAGAACAGCGTCTCGGTGTTCCACATCGACAACGACGACGTCAAGGGACGCGTCATCGGTCGCGAGGGTCGTAATATCCGTGCTTTGGAGGCTGCCTGCGGCGTCGAGATTGTTGTCGACGACACGCCCGAGGCTATCGTCATCAGCGGCTTCGACCCCGTGCGCCGCGAGACCTGCCGTCTGGCTCTCCACCAGCTGGTGAGCGATGGCCGCATACACCCCGCCCGCATCGAGGAGGTGGTTGCCAAGGTCAAGAAGCAGTTGGACAACGAGATTATCGAGACGGGTAAGCGCACGGCCATCGACCTGGGTATCCACGGCCTGCATCCCGAGCTGATCCGTATCATCGGTAAGATGAAGTATCGCTCGTCATACGGTCAGAACCTGCTGCAGCACGCCCGCGAGACAGCCAACCTCTGCGCCGTCATGGCTGCCGAGCTGGGACTGAATCCGAAGAAGGCCAAGCGTGCCGGATTGTTGCACGATATCGGTAAGGTGCCCGACGAGGAGAGCGAGATGCCTCACGCACTCTATGGAGCAAAGATTGCCGAGCAGTTCAAGGAGAAACCCGACATCTGCAACGCCATCGGCGCCCACCACGACGAGATGGAGATGCAGACGCTGCTGGCGCCCATCGTCCAGGTCTGCGATGCCATTAGTGGTGCCCGTCCTGGTGCCCGTCGCGAGATTGTCGAGGCCTACATCAAGCGTCTGAACGACCTTGAGGCCATCGCTATGAGCTATCCCGGCGTGACGAAGACCTACGCCATCCAGGCTGGTCGCGAACTGCGCGTCATTGTCGGTGCCGACAAGATGAGCGACGCCGAGACCGAGGCATTGAGCGGACAGATAGCATCGCAGATACAGAACGAGATGACCTATCCCGGACAGGTGAAGATCACCGTCATCCGCGAGACCCGCTCAGTAGCTTACGCCAAGTAGTCGGCTATCTTGTCGACGTTCATGCTGCGAGCGCTGGCGTCGAAGATATCCTTATAGAGACCGCCCTGCCGATACACTTCGGCGGGGCTTCCTTTTTGTACCACCCGTCCCTGCTGCAGCACGTAAATCTGGTCGGCATCGATAATCTGCCCGATGTTGTGCGAGATGATGATGACCGTGCGCCCCTGCTTGATGGCGTCGATGCTGGCCTTGATCTGCTCGGTGGCAATGGCGTCGAGCGAGGCCGTCGGCTCGTCGAGGAAGATGATGGGTGGGTTCTTGATGAACATACGGGCAATGGCTATGCGTTGCTGCTGGCCGCCGCTGAGCTGCAGAGCCGCCGTCTCGAAACCGTGGGGCAGCTGCATAATCTGGTCGTAGATATAAGCCTGGCGGGCAGCGCGGACGACGTCGTCGTGGGTGGCCTTCGGGTTGCCGTAGCGTATGTTCTCCTCGATGGTGCCGTCGAAGATGTGGTTCTTCTGAAGCACCAGGCCGACGTTCTCGCGCAGCCATTCCGTGTCCCATTGGTTCAGTTCGACGCCATCGAGGCGGATGCTACCCCGCTGCGGCGCATAGAACTTGTCGAGCAGGTTGACGATGGTGCTCTTGCCGGCACCGCTCAGCCCCACCAGCGCCGTAATCTTGCCCGGCTCGATGTGCATCGTGACGTCGTGCAGCGCCTGCGTACCGTTGGAGTAGGTGAAATCGACCCCCTGCAGCTCGAAGTCGCCGCTGACGCGGTCGGGGCGATGGCTGCCAGACGCCTCCACCTCATGGTCGGCATCGAGGATGGCAAAGAAGCCTTCGGCATAGATCAGCGCGTCGTTCATGTCGTCGTAGATGCGGTGCAGCTGGCGGATGGGAGCGCTGACGTTGGCGAATAGCATGACGTGGTACATGATCTTTCCAATCGACATGCCGGGGTAGTCTATCAGCACGAGGTAGGCTGTCAGTATGATGATGAGCACCGTGCCTATCTGCTCAAGGAAGCTTTTCAGGCCCCCGAAGAAGTAGGCCTTCTTGCGGGTGGAGAGCTGCAGGTCGGTCATCGTGCGCTGGATGTCGGCCTGGCGGTCGGCCTCTATCTGCTCACGGTTGAACGACTTGATGACGGTGATGCTCTCGATAATGTTCAGGATGCCTTGCGACACAGCCTGATGTGAGCCGAAGATGCCTCTCCGTCCGCCCTTCATGCGTGCCGCCTGGACATAGGTGACCCAGAAGTAGACGGGGATGATGCATAGCGCCACCAGTCCGACGTAGACATTGGCAGCAAACATCAGCAGCAGCGCCAGGATGGCACTCGTGAAGAGCGGCAGTATCTCGATGAAGAAGTTGTTGACCGTGTTCGACAGGCTCATGATGCCACGGTCGATGCGCGACTGCAGCTTGCCCGTCTCGTTGCCCTCGCTGGTGAAGAACGCCATGCGAAACGACAACATGCGGTCGACGACGCGCAGCGACAGGTCGCGGCTGACGAGGATGCGCATGCGCTCGCCGTAGTAGCGCTGGAAGAAGGTGACCAGGGCGCCCACCACCTCCTTGCCCAAGAGCACGACGGTGATGACGGTGAGTATGCTGACGGCGTCGCTCCATGCAAATCCTCCCTCCTGCTGGATGAGGGCGTTGATGGCGTCGACGGCGCGGTCGAGCACCACGGCGTTCACCTGCGCCATCAGCGAACCGATGAGCGTCAGGGCCAGCGTGATGGCAATGAGCCAGCGATAGGGTGTCACAAAGGGCGTGATGTTCTTCAGCAGGTCCCAGATGTTCATCCGGCCTGTCGTCTCGTTGTCTTGTTTCTTCTCCATAGTTGTCGGCTTTTGCTTCGTGAATGCAAAGATAGCAGATATTTTTGAGAAAGAGCGCAGAAACAGGCGAAATTTCTTTGGGACTATGCAATAATATGTACGTCGCGCGCGTTATTAAAGTATAAATACCTTGTAATAGTGTGAAAATATCCATCATTACGGCTGCGTACAACAGCGCCCCGACGCTGGGTGACACGATTAAGTCTGTTCTGGGACAGACGTATCGGGATATTGAGTATATCATAGTCGACGGCAAGTCGACGGACGATACACTCGATGTCATCATGCAGTACGAACCGCTGTTCAACGGGCGGCTAAAGTGGGTGTCGGAGAAAGACGGCGGTATCTACGACGCTATGAACAAGGGATTCAAGATGGCAACGGGCGATGTGGTAGGCATTCTCAACTCCGACGACTTCTTCACCAGTCACGACGTGATAGAGCGGATGGCCGATGCGTTCAGCGACTCCAGACTTGATGCCGTCTATGGCGACATACACTTCATTCGCGACGGCGCGCCCGACAAGTGTGTGCGCTACTACAGTTCGAAGCCCTTCCGTCCGATGTGGCTCCGCTTTGGCTTCATGCCCGCCCATCCGTCGTTCTACTGCCGCCGCGAGGTGTTCGAGAAGTCTGGCCTCTACAAGACCGACTATGCCATTGGCTCGGACTACGAGATGATGGTGCGTCTGTTTATGAAGCACAAGATTAAGGCCAAGTACCTGCCGATGGATTTTGTCACGATGCGCATGGGTGGTGCCAGCACGCGCAACGTCCGCAGCCGTCTGCAGCTCATCAGGGACGATGTCCGCGGCTGCCGCGAGAATGGTATATACACCAACCGTATGATGATCAGCATGAAGTTCCTGTATAAATTGTTTGAGATCAGGTTGTGGTAAGGGAACGAGAAAGATGATGAAGATAGTATTTGACAATATCGTATTTGGACTGCAGCGTGCTGGTGGTATCTCTGTCGTCTGGCAGGAGTTGTTGCAATATCTGCAGAACAAGGGATTGCAGGATATGCAGTTCATAGACGTGGATAATGATAAAGTCGATAATTACAATCGTAAGAAGTTGAAGATAGCGGAAGACCATCAAGTAGACATTATCCAACATCCCAAATTGGTGCGCTACCTGCCAGTACGAACCCGTTCAGACAGCCCTTTCATCTTCCACTCGTCCTATTATCGTTATTGCACCCATCCTAATGCCATCAACGTCACCACTGTTCATGACTTCACCTACGAATTGTTCGTGAAGGGCATCAAGCAGAAGATGCATACCTGGCAGAAGTTTTCTGCCATCCGCCATTCTGCTGCCGTGGCCTGTATCTCAGAGAATACCAAGCGCGACCTGCTCAGGCTGATGCCTGATGTCGATGAGCGTAAGGTGACGGTTATTTATAACGGTGTCTCAGAGGTCTATCAAATACTTGACAAGGATTCCCGAGAGTGTCATCTGCCTTTCCCCTCGAAAAGTTATGTAGTGTTTATTGGACGGCGTGATGACTACAAGAACTTCGGCCTTACCGTCAAAGGTGTGGCGGCAACAGACTTGAACCTCCTTATTGTGGGCAGCCAGTTGAATGAAGAGGAAAAGCGGATGGTGGAAGAATACTTGCCACCGACGCGTTACAAGTGTTTAGGCCATGTCTTCGACGCGGCGCTGAATGCTTTCTATAATTACGCAGCTGCTTTGGTGTATCCTTCGTCCTACGAAGGGTTTGGCCTCCCTGTGCTTGAAGCTCAGAGGGCAGGCTGTCCGGTGATAGCATATCATGCGTCATCCATACCTGAGGTTATTGGCAATACGCCCTTGTTGATGAATGAACTGTCAGAAGAGGAGTTGGTGCGAAAGTTGCGGCTGTTGTCCGATAGCGACATGATGAAACAAGTGCGGGCAGACGGGCTCGCCAATTCCAGGAGGTTCAGCTGGGAGGCAATGGGCAACGGTTATTTAAAGTTGTATCAGCAACTCTGGAGTGCCGCACGTAAGGCTTGAATGTATCCTTTTCCGTAGCGTAGGTCAGGCTCCATATAATTACCTTCGCCCCATTCGTTCCACGACTTGATGAAGGCGATGGGATTCTCCTTCTTGCTGACAGATGCTATTACGTCTTTACAATGCTTTTCAAATTCCTCGGGTGTACTGCCAACAAACAGGTCACCATTGACTCCGCTGCGAGGCGTGTGGTCCCAGTTGGGCATTATAACAGGTATATAGCGGTTGTCCTCACGTTCAAGATGACTAATCAGTCTGGGCCACATCTTCTTGTATGAGTTGACTCTTGGCCGGTGAAGTACGATGCTCTTCGCTTTCCGGACGGCCCAGGCGAGGTCGTGAATCTTATCCCTGTTGTTGCGACACGAGATGACGGCATCAAAGCCATTGGACATAATCGCTTCCCCTTCGCTGTCGGCCCAGAAGGTGAAGGCGGCAAAAAAGAATTCGGGCAAATTGTTCTCTTTGGCCAGTCTTTGCCATACATTCATGAATGTCTTAACCTCTGGATTGTCGAGAGGTTTGTAAATGACATACAGTAGTTTCCCGTTCACCTTGAGGTATCTTGAGTCTTGAAATGCTTTCAGCCTGGCGTAGAAATGGTCCTCATAGTCTTTCTCGCCAGGATAAGTCTGCTCTGCCAGTATCTTTTTGTCAACGACGGCACCGTCGTTATTCCAGAACTTCCTATACCATGACTCGTTAGCCCAGCACAGGCAGAAAGGAAAGTCTGGCTTACCAGATTCAACAACTTCCTTGAAAGGCAATTCTAATTCCTCTTGTCCGTTGCCAAACCAGTATTCGTAGTAGCAGAAGGCGGTGATGCCAGCTTCGCGAGCCAGTTCTGCCTGAG
>Ga0326511_10002692_pt1 | contig 14352 bp, 9 predicted proteins | sample 0_2496_0518_D_FD_203701 | JGI IMG/M metagenome (GOLD analysis project Ga0326511, IMG submission 203701) | Bovine rumen microbial communities from UC Davis, California, United States - 0_2496_0518 | ecosystem: Host-associated > Mammals > Digestive system > Stomach > Rumen | place: USA: California... | reverse complement strand
ATTTAGCAATGGAAAAAGATAAAAGTGAACTAGAAAGAGTTTTAGAAATATTCCATAAAGCAAAGCAGTTGAAATATCTGTACGATGAAAAGAACAAACTAGTACCTATTGACCGTATAGAGAAAATCGGTAAAGGTGTTTGTTTTGACCATGCTAGATACAAATCTAGTTTAGCTAAGAAATATAAACTAACTAGTAGAACTTTCTTCTACGTTTGCTATGTTGACGGTAAATTAGCTGATGATGAGATTACTCCTGGTATTACTCATGCTGAGAATTTTATTCTTGCTGACGGTAAGTGGTATATGCTTTCAACTACCGGAAATCGTAAACAACTATATGCCTGTGATATTGACAAACTAGATATCGTTGTAGCAGGTATTACCAAGAATCGCAGTAGAGATATCGTACTGGCTGGATTGACATTAGGTGCTACTGGTAAAGATATCAGTTCTACTGTAGCTAGTAACATGGTTGCATATTTCAATCAGTATCAGGATCATGTTACTGAGGAAGTATATGAAATACCTAATTTTCACGATAAGAAATTCGATGGCATGACTTATAAAAAACTAGCTGAGTATGTTATCAGCCACTATAGTCCTTATGTTTTCGATGATAAAATCATCGAAGGTATCCGTAAAGATGATCCTAAGTACAATATGTGGACAGTACTCAAAGAAGTAGCTTAAACTATATAACTAATGCTTAATACTTTAAAATTATATACTCTCTAGTTATCTACTAGAGAGCATATTTTATTGTTGTGCTTTCATTTTAAGAGTATTTATATATTACTAGTATGGATTTTAGTCTTTAGTGTTTAGGAGAACTTGTATATGAGTAAATCGTTTGATACGATCTATCTGTATGATAAAAATCATGAAAAAACTGAAGCATTGCAGAAGTGCTATGACTACTTAGAATCGATTAAGGATGAGGCTTATGCTGTAAGTCCTAGATGGAAAAGTGTATGTAGTTTAGAGATGACTGATGACAATATAATCATTCTCAAAGGCAGATCATATCAGTGTGATATTGAAGACTGGCAGGAATGGAAAGAGAATCATTGTTCTGAATTACTGATGGCTATAGATAGTAGATATCTAGGTAGATTCAGTAAATACTACTATGAAGATGGTGAATTCTTTAAGGATTTTAATAATGTCATCATTCGAGTATATGACAACAACTTTGAACAGGTTGATGAACTTTGTTGTGAGATCAATGAAAACAATCATGATAAGCTAGTAGAAATAGCTGAATATCTCTATCCGAATATACCTGATTTGATGGATATAGAAAACTATGCATTGATCGGTATGATTGAGCGATCTGATCAGGCTGATGTAGATCAGTATGTGCTATATCAACCAGATGCAGTTGAAGTACTTGATGAAGATATACCGATGGGAGATCCTAGCGACCTAATAGCCGCCTACGTTAATCTTCCAGATCTCAATTAAGATAAATTAAATATAACTATAAAAAATAGTACTACTCTCTACCTAGGTAGAGAGTAGTACTTCATGTGGTTATATTTTTTTATATTTAGGCATTAGGGAAAATGTCTATAGTGTATACGCCATCATTCGCTACCTTATTAGGTGTATAAACTATATTTTCTCTGAAGGTAGGGTAGTCTACACCACCTATAGATCCATACACAGATACAGTTAATTTTTCTACCGGAGGTATAGTGGTCTGATATGGTCTACCAGCTAAGCAGGTAAACGTTAATTTACGTAAAGTAGACATAGCTAACTTACGTTTTATATCTATCGTTAACACCATATCTGCATCTGAAGTATCAGTTCTATAGTAACCATCAGAAGATTCATCGAATAAGTTACCTGGCCAGAACTGAACTGGACTATTGTACTTATTAGCACATGTTACTGTTACTGGTATATACTTACCGGTGTCATCTTCAGTGAAAGATAATGTTTCACTCATAGATGGGCCATCTGCAGAACGAGATACGAAAGTTAATCCAGTTAAGGTTTCTGTTTCAAAGATCTTAGCCAGATAGTTAGCACCTTCTGATTTCTTACCTCTTATAACAATACGGTAATAGTTAGCAGCTATTAATGGTATCGGCTTATAAGTAGCAAACAAGGTATGTATCTCTTCACCAGTAATAGGTATGCACTCAATATCATCCCAGGTAACTAATCTATCTATAGCAGCTTTGATACCTGAACTTGATACTATATTGTCATATCCAGCCACTGGAGTAGCTAAGATATTAGCTATATCGTATTTGTATCTCAATCCATCACATACAGCTTTATTACTTATAGGGTTAGTACTAGTCAGATTTAATACCTGATCAGTTATATCCTCTAAATGTAAATCTGAAGTATCGAACAGAGATGAACTTACCTGTACATATTTACCATTTTTATATGTATAAGCTACGAATTTGTTATCTGAAGTATCCTCAGGTTCAATAATTGATGAATCAATATATTCTACAATTGTCTTGGTATATGTACCCGATATATTAGCAAGAGGTGCAACTATTTGTGCATATGGTGCTGTTGTTATTATCTTTCCATTAACGATATTTCTCAGATAATCAGGATTAAGCCAGGATGTATCCTGATTAGGATTATTACATTTCAGATAAGTTGTAATAGACGAATTACTAGAACCAGAAGTAGCAGTTCCGAATAAAATATAACCATTTGTAACGATAGATGTATCTAATACAAAATAGCCATACTCATTTTTAGATAATTCTTGTTTTGCTTGTGGAGTGTACCAGAGAGAACTACTTTGTAATAGATAAAATTTATTAAAATCACCAAAACTAGTAGCATCTATCCATACTTCATTATCAGGGATACTATTCATATCAACTGTAATAGGTATACTAATATCAAGTGATGTATTATGCCCTCTAGCAATATAAATAATTTTACCTAAAAATTCATATATCTGTTCTCGGTTAGTTATAGGAGTACAATCACCAAATGAACTAGCAAATGTTTTTACAATAGACCCAGACCAGCCACGCATGTTGCCATAATCCTCTCCAGGATTAAAGCTATTACCAGTAGCGTATAGTCCTAAACGTATCTCTGAGATAGTTACACTATCAATTAAAGTTTTAGATAATACATAATAACCTAGCTCATTTTTAGAAAGTTCAATACCTGTACCGCTAGTCCCATTGAAATTAACATACATTGTCGGCCAACATGTACTATCAAACCAAACTTCATCATCCGGAATTTTGCTACCACTGCCATTGCTTATTATTTCTGTAGTTGTTTTCGTTTCTCTGCGATCATACGGATAAATAACAAATAATGGGTATGCAGAATATGGTGGTATTGTTACAATACGCCCACATAATTTATGTAAGTCTGCTGATGTTCCTATACTGTACCAACCAATATCGCGAGTTGATGCATATAAATTAGAAGAATTATTTAGTGTGAACCTATAAACACTAACACCAACTTCACTAGGAAAGTGAATACCTTTCTTTAATACAAAGAAACCATATTCATTTTTCTCATTAATAGCGCCAACGCTATAACTACCAACGTTATATGGTAATGTTGAATTAGTACTATATACCCAAATCTCATCATCTGGTACATTATAACGATCCGGAATATCTCCTTCATATTCAAATCTAGGGAGTATAAGCGTATCATTAGTATTACCATTAGTAGTAGCTACTATATTACCTGATAATGCAGTTAAATCTGAATATGTTGCTATGTATTCCTTAGTACCTGGTTTATATAACCGTGCTGTATTTCTTGCTGAAGTGTATGTATACAGATATGATACTTTATTAGGATCTACATCATTAAGATCCAAAACAAAATAGCCATTAAACTGTCTAGATAGTTTAATAGTATATCCTGATGAAAATTCACATATTAAATAATTACCAAAATAACCTGCTGTAGTAAACCAAATTGTATTTCTATACTTATCTGTATGTTCTCTATCTACACTCTTATGTACTAAATATAGAGTACCTGGGTTACCGTCTACTGGTAAATTACTATACGCTGAATAAAATCGTACTACATCTTTTTTATATTGTTGTAGAGCTCGGTATACTGCTTGACTTACGACAGAAGGTGCTGCACCTGGAGTCAAATATTTTTTGACTATATTTTCTTTAAATATCGCTAATCCATTGATATCTAAAGCATCTAAAGATTTCACATTTGACATATTTATTCACCTAAAATTAACTCAGGACTGAATATTGACTATTCAGCCCCGAAGTAGCAATAATTTTATATTATCTAAATACAGGTATAGTAAAGGTACCTCTACCCACGATTCCAGTATCAGTACTTGCTACTGCATCATACTGCTGCTGATCATCTCTCCAGATATTCCAATGTACATTATCTGCAGATACTTCAGTAGTGATGTATACCTGATCATGTACAATTGTATTATTTACTGAGCTACCAGAACGTAAGAACTCATTAATATAAAAGGTAGATTCCATAAGAGTTTCTACTGGTATCTTAGTGGTGAAAGTAATTTCGAACCATAAGTTACCATCAGTAACCTGATCAAACTGATAGTAAGTATTTCTATCAGTACTGAGTAATTTACCGATATATCTACTGCTGCTACCCTGACTAGTACATGGATGACTGATACGTATAGTAGCATTGTATCTAGTACTGCTAGCTGAAGGATTGTACCACACAGTAGGTATAGTAGATATACTAGAAGTAAAGATAGAATTAGCATTATCAACACTTAATACTCTAAGATTACCTAAAGTAACATTGTTCATGCTGATAGTACCATTGGAAGCTATTAAATCTTTATTGTAGAATCTTACATATACTCTAAGGTATGCACCATCAGTATATTCAGTATAGAAAATCTTACGTAATCTATACTTATCCATCAAACTAAAGTCTGCAACATTGGCTTTAAGATCTAATTCTGCTTTGATACCAGCACTTTCAACTAACTCATCACTATCAGCAGTAGGTGTAGCTACCATACCAGTCTTAGTATACTTACTGTTCAATGCTGTTGTTATAGCAGCATTAGTTACCATATTGGTACTATTTGCATCAAGAGCAAGGTCTGGATCGAAGTCATGTTTAAATGTAGAAGCACCTACTTGAACATATTTATTGTTCTCGAAAGAATATACTACATAATCACCAGGACGTTTCATCACCATGTACAGTATACCTTGTACACCTACTACTGGTAAATTTTCATACGAGGTTGCATACTGAATAAACTCTACATTAAACGAACGCATAACACGCTGTATCGTGTTATTAATTTTAGCATCAAATCCGGTTAACGGAACACAGTTTTTTACTACATTATCGGTAATTACCTTTAAACCATCATAGTCTAACATGTATTTTGTAGTTTCACTCATGATAGCACCTCGCTATTAAGCTAAAATTGGTATCAAATAAATATAGTCATTTAAATCTTCGTAGTTATCATCCCACTTATATACAGTCTTATTCTGTAATGGATGCCAATCAACTCCATCTGGAGAAAGATATGTAGATACATATATCTGGTTAAGATGAGAGTGAGTAGAACTTTCATTAGCAGAATATGCTCTAAACTTATAGGACAGATTAGCTAAGGTAGACATACTAACTGGTGCTTCTGAAGTTATAGTAAACTGCATATCTTCATTAATGTTAGAAATCTGATTAGATGTACTATGTCCAGAAAGACATACAGTTGTATATGAATACATCGGTAAGTTGAAGCTATTCTGTAACCAGATTTCATTGCCAGTATTACCGTCTATATACTTAGATCTAGTACCACTATAAGTACTATAAGTAAATTTATTATCAGTAGATACAAATGAACCGTTACCGCCATAAGTCCAGCACTGTAATCTCTGAGTTAAAGTAGGATAGAATATAGCCAGATCTTGTCTTACTAATGGAGCATATACCACTAATTTGAAATACATCTTAGTAGGCATATTCCAAGGGAAACGAAGTTCTCGCATTAACTGATATAAAGTTATGTTCTTCAGATCAGCCCAATCTAACTTAGTAGCTAATGCTGCTTGGATAGCTTTACTTGTAACCAGATTATCATTACCGTGCTCAATAGTCTCAGTTATATCAGCAACATTGTACTTAGTATTAAGCGCATTCTCAATAATCTTATTTTGTACAGTATGTAAGCTATTACCATCTAAACTTCTATCTATAGTAACATCTGATAAGTTAAATGCAGTAGAGCCTAAGCTAACATATTTACCATTTTCGTAAGCATAGGTAACAAACTGATCACTATTAGCACCAGTATAAGTGATGATAGGTAATTCATCTGGAATAACCGATACTCTTGATTCACCTACACCCAATACAACACGTTCACCACCGAGATAACTAAATATATTCTGAAGATATAAATAGTTATAGTTAGGACTAAATTCCTTTCGACGATACATAGTACTGCTACCAGTAGTATACTTAGCACTATCACTATCATTAATGTATGCTACATCTCTATCTAATGTAAAGAATCGTAAATTATACGTACTATCATTTGCATATTCTGTATAATCTCCACTACGAAGCACATAGTAGCCATACTCATTCTTATTTAACTCTACAGAGAATTTGTTACTATTGTTATACGCATATAAACCTAAGGTTGGCCAGTTGGCGCTATCTATCCAAACTTCATCACTAGGAATAGTTATACCTGTAGTCTGTGCTAGTGTAGCAATATTTGAAGTTGTAGTATCTTGTGGATAGATTGTGATTAGTATATTACGACTAGCTGCACCATTATCGGGACACACGATTATATGTCCACATAATCTACGGAAAGTACTAGTCGGCGCGCCGCGAAGACTAAAAATACCATATTCTTTAATAAATGCATAAGAGCATCCTCGTGTATTACCCACATATGGTGTCGAATATAAAGCATTAAGACTCGTATCAGCAGTAGAACTAGGGAAATGTACTCCTTTCTTTAATACAAAGAAACCATATTCATTTTTCTCAGTAATAGTTGCTGAACCAGTTTCATAAGCTGATGGATGACAGTAAATCGATGCGCTTTCACTACTTACCCAAATTTCATCATCTGGTATAGTGTATGTTTCTGAAAATTCTTGTTCATAGTCAGATAACAATATTGCATATGCATTACTATCTAACGTAATAGCTATCGCACTACCTACTAAACCAACCAAATCACTATACTTAGTAACCAGATAAGCATTAGTATCCATTCTACGTATATTTGTGGTATTTGCACTATCTGGTTTATAAATAGCAAGATATTCAATTCTACGTTTTACTAAGTTATCTATACTAAGTACATAGTAACCATACTCATTTCTAGGTGCATTTACCGTATATCTTGCAGAAAATTGGCATACAAGATAATCGCCATCATACGGTGCACTGATCCAGATTTCACCAGTATTTTTAGAAAATACTACATCCGCTTTATCACCTACGTATGATTGTGGTATCGGTATAGCAACCATACGAGGATCATCACGTTTTTCTACTGATACAATACTACCACCTAAGGTATGCAACTGTGCAAGTGAGGTTATCTGTACGTTTAATGTACTAGCTCCAGTTACATTAGGCATATACAACCATGCAGTTGACTGGGCTGATGGAATGGAAGTTTCAGTTGATTCAAGGAAAGCTATTCCTTTATTAGTGAATGGTGCGACATTATTAAGATCGAGTACAAAGAAACCATACTCATTTTTTGGCATATCAACATACTTACTTACACCATTAACACCTAACCGCATGGTTTTGAATCCACCAGTACTGGTTACCCAGATTTCATTAGTCATAGGTTTATATCTAAGATCATCTGTACCTTTAGGTACCATATAAAGTGTACCTGGGTTACCTCTACCTGGTAGTAAATTCTTAGCCGAAACAAATTTTACTATATCTCGTTTATATTGCATCATGGCGTTATAAATAACGCTGTCTATATATGCATCTATAGTACCTAATTTAGCATAATTTTTAATAACAGTTTCTTTAAATGCTGTTAACCCATCAAGGGTAAAAAATTGTGTAGAGCGATCTATAGTCATAATAATCAACTCCTTTTATCAAAACCATAAAAAGGTATACCTTTGGTATAGGTATAGTCATATTCTACGTTATCTTGTATAGTTGTATAGGTATTTGCTTCACCTGTGTCAGATATTTTGGTAGTTATTCGCATTTTTCTGCTTTTACATGGAGCAATATTTAGAGAAAGACTATACAGTAGCCCTATAGGTACGGGATTAGTGAATGTGAAATCTAACTTAAAAAAGGCACTGTATGTATTAGTAGTTCCTACATACTCGCTAGGATAATTTTCAGAATCAAAGAACGCTGGTCCGTGATAATGAGACGATCCAGTGCTACTTGTACACCCTGTACAGAAAAGATTAAGTCGAATATCTCGCTCAGATATTACATCAGTAAAAACAATATTATTGTAATGATTACCGTCACTACCCCAATAATCATCATAGTTATTAGTAATTGATGTTAATCCTGATTTGTATTTTACGTTAGTTAGTATGTCTTTACCTTCAAGTCGGCGAAATGTTAATGCATCAGAACTATTAGTAATTACCATACTAATAAAAGGGTACACTAATCTAGTTAATTCTGGTCTAAATACCTGCCATAACTGTTCCCGGGTGATACGAGAACCATCTTCGTATCCTAACTTAGTGGCTAACTCTGCTTGTATAGCTGCACTTGTAGGTGTATCTTTAGCATGTGCTGAGTTAGGTTCAGTAGGTATGACATTGTTAATCACACCACTAAGGTTAAACTTATCATCTATAGCAGATTTCAATACTCTATTTTCTACAGTAACCTGACTATTAATATTAAGTTCGCTATCAGGTGCAAAATCTTCAGGGAAGAATGATGATCCTACCTGTACAAATTTCCCACCCTCAAATGCGTATGCAATAAATCTATTCTTTTCATTAGGTTCGGACTTAGATTGTAAGTATATAGTACCTGGTACACCAGTACTAGGTAGTGTAGTACCTACAAGCTGTAGTGCTTTACCACGATAGTCTTCCATAACTGTACGGATTAAGTTGGTTGCTGAATCAACTGTAGCATCCGTAGTAGCCATATTCCTATCAATAAATTCACGTTTTATAAGTTCACGTAACCCATCATAAACGAGAATACTCATATTAACCACCCTTATCCATATAAATTCTATATGTCATTTCATGTACTTGGATCAAATTAATGATCCAAGTACAGAAAGGTTATATATTAGAATTTAAGTTAAGTATCTAGTTACTCACCGCCATTACTTGGTTCCTGCTGTGCTGGTTCTTCACTACTCTGTGCATTAGGATCAGCAAACAGTGCAGCGATCTGCTCAGGAGAGATAGGTACGAAGTCAGCAGCATCAACCTTATCATCCAAAGCAGATTTGATAAGAGATGAAGTTACTGGGTTAGTAGAATTGTCTACCCATCTGTCTTCGATAGCAGAAGTATTGAGTTTGGTGTTAAGAGCAGCAGTTACTACAGCATTCTGTACTGGGTTAGGTGACTCAGCATTAAGTTGAGAATCGATAGTCAGAGTAAAGGTAGAAGCACCAAGTTTAACCCACTTGTAGTCACCTTCCTGACCATCAGCATCTGGTTCCCATGCCCACTGTTCATAGATGTCTGAAGTTTCAGCATTAGTATCTGGAATCAGATACAGAATACCTTCTTGTGGTTCAGCAACATCTGGAACATAGCCCAGGATCACAGTAGGATCTTCACCCTTTGTATCATATACAGCTGCAGCAGTAGCAATCTGAACAACAGCTTCTTTATAATTCGCAATGGCATTGTTAACAATAGTATTAACACTATCGGCGGTAACATAACGATTATCAAGTTCATTCTTAAGGTTTGTTACACCGGCAAGGTCCAAATAGTTAATAGGTGTACTCATAATCAAGTATCTCCCATGTTAAACAATATTAAAAAACCTAACATTATAAATAATGTCATATTATTATTTATTATAAATAGAAGACTTTTACACAGTTATATCAAATACAGCCTTCACAAACTGCCTTACTGTTATATTACCCGTTTGGGCTAATAACTTATCATAAGCAGCACTTACATCAGACTTATAATCTATCTTTTTGTGCTTAGGGATATGTGATTTCATATACTTCTCTACGCCAGTCCAAGTACTAAACCAATAATGAATTCCTGCCCATTCTTCCCAAGCATGTTCATCCCAAAAATACATAGTGTCAACTTTAGCTAGGATTGTAGTATGCGATTCACATTCACCTTTAGGTGTTATTAACCACCATGCTGGTACTCTAACATTCTCTCTACCTAAAACTTCTATTAGCTTAGAATAAGTATATAAAGATTGATCCCAACAAGTACCAACTTTATACTTCATAAGCTGATCAGGTTTAAGTACTAGAGTATGATCCCAATCCCATTCCTTACTCTCCTTCATGGTTCTATCATCTATATTACCATACTTAACATCATACAAACTATTATGTGTTAGTAATATTAGACGATGTTCCTTACTACATCCTGCAAAATCTTCACAAGCACTATGCATAGTTGATGATGTATGAAAAAAGCTAGCTATATCTAACTTAACCATATAGCCTCCTTAAACTATCTGGTACTGATAGTAGTCTTAGGATAAATTGATCCAATAAACTGTATTGGTGTAAATTGCGATATACTGTGCGACCAAAATGCTGGATTAAAATAGCGGTTACGAAGCTTATGTGCAACATAATGAATACCACGAACTAGCTTATGTATCTGAGATATACGTTCAAACAAACCTACAGCAGATAATGTTAATAAGTATTCATTAAACGCACTATCAGCACCCATGATGTCTTCAAATACACTATCATACATCGTAACATACATGATAGGTGACATATCCTTTATACTTATACTTACATCTATACAGGTAGGTAAGTTATCATAAGTCCAACCGAATTCACTATCACCACGTTTAATAGATACACTTTCTATAATACCTAATGGTACAGCAAACATACCACGACAGTATACTCTACACAGAAATGGTTGGGTGTATGCATTAGCACCGCCAGATCTAGGTAAAGCTCCTGCTAGTATACAGAATAATGGTACCATGATAGATTGATAGATAGATACTTTATCTCCATATGGAGATCTTAACTGAAAAGATAATGAATGGGATTTGTTAAAATCAGACCCAGCATACTGTTCTGGTGCATCGAAATAGTTACCAGTCATAGCTGCATTAGCTAAATCAGTTATACCTATAAAGTCTACTGTTTGTAATGCTTCTATTGCACCTTTAACAAAATTAACACCAGTATCAACTATCTTATCAAAGATACTACCTCCATCCTGTGCACCTTTAAGACCATAGTCTATAGACTTAGCTGACATCTCTTTAACTTTAGCATTATACTGCTCTGCTATAGCAGATGGTTGAGTACTGTTACTAAAAGATTCACTTGCATCAGTACTCTTATCGATACGAAACCCGATAAACTGAGTAGCACCTAATGCTGAGTTAGCGAAAGCTTTCATCCACGAACCATTATCATCATCGTAAGGTGAACCATTCGCTTGTGATGGTGGTACCAGTTGTCTATTTTTTTCTTCTAACATCTTAAAGAAGTCTTCACTAGCACCACTAGCTGTTTTAGATTTGGCGTCTTCATAGCCCTTATCCATTCTAGCAGCTTCTTGAACTCTATACTTTATTGGTATTGCTTCATTACCTACCAAAGTCTTTCGTATCATCTGGTTATAACTATCATAATTCATCTCATCGTGGGATGAATTTCCTGTTACAATACCAGCATTAACTGCACGACGTCTTAGTATATCCCATATAGACGCACCAGTTAATGTTAAAGCTTCAGGTACATATTCTTCATCATCATTCGAAGTTATCGTACGGCTGAATGCTGATGTACTACCAGAGTGCATATTAATCGCACTATTCTCACCTGCTGTACCGTTGTTATATAATCCAGATGACACTAACCAATGCGCTAACATACTGTCAACATATTTGTAGTATAGTTGCATACGTGCACGTAATTCATAAAAACGATTAACTTTATACACATTGGCACGTTTACGAACAAACTCTGCACCTAGCTTAAGAGGTAATGTCCAAATACAGATAGTTAAAGTAGCGTATTTACCAAATAATTCCGATAAGTTATATGATTCATCTTCATCGTTAATATAACCTTGGTTGTTTAATTTAGCTAAATTATCGTTAAATGCACCCTTAAAGGTAGCAAACATTGAGGAATAATAAGGAACACCAAAAGTAAACCAACATATCTGTTGGTTAGTCTGAGTAGTTGAGGAGTATACTCTACCTTCACCGATACATTGTGCTTCATTTATAGTAGTAATTGGATGCATGATGTCATCATCACGATTAAACTGCCATAGACAGTTAATAGCATCGTTACCACCTACTCTAGTATCCTGATGAAATGGCTTACCCAGCATGTCAGGTGCAGTACGATCTTTCTCTAAACCAAAAAATTCCATCATTGTCCCAATACTAGGTTTAACTTGCATGGCATTATTAATTATATCAGTTAAAGATCCTGTTGGTTTATCACCTACACCATCCATAATGCCTTGCGATTTAATTAACAAGTATTGGTACATACTAGTAAAACTATCACCAAACGAAATAGCACAATACGGTACTTTCTCCCATCCATCATCGTTATCTTTTAATATAGTTCGACATGACTTATTAGGTTTAGTAAAAAATTCCAAATCTTTAGTTGTGGTCATAATTTATTACTCCTTAAGATATCTAGGAATAATCGATTTCTCGTATTCGTAACAAACTTTATATAAATCATCTACTAATTTACTAGTTAGATCACAATATACATCCACTACTCTAGCAAGAAAATTATATTTCTTAGTATTAAATTCAACTATAGCAAGCATCTGCTTAGCAGTATCAGCATTTGTTTCTTTAGAAATTCTGCGAGATTCTTTTCTCAATAGCTTACCATACTTAACTAAGATATTTTTGACTGGTTTCAATGAATCACTATCTGAAATCTCACCCAATACCTGAAGGTGTCGTATCAGCGTTAATAAATCACGTTTATTGTAGCCTAATTCCGCTAAATTACTATTAGCACGGCGATCATATAACTTAGATAAACAACTTGATGGAGTATTTTCATTAATATCGATTTCTACTTCGCTAAAAGCATTAGAATATGCCTTAATAATTCTAGGGAAATCTTTTTCTGATGCTGATAATTGCTTATCTATACCAGTTAATAACTTATACACTTCACCACAGCAACGTTGTGCTGCTATCCAGGTATTTGCATAAAATGCCTCTGTAGTTACTTCACTAACTGCATCATCACTGATCAACTTTAATATAGGTTTAAATTTATATTCATAAAACTTAGCTACATGTCTAACTTTAATAAAAGTACGTTCAACAGTATGTACTAATTTATGTGTAACACCGACTAACGTTTTGGAAGCAAAATGAAATACTCTTTCTGATGCTTTAAGTGTACCACCTATTAATGCTCCAATTTCTTTAGCAGTATTTGCAAGATCTTCTTCACCAGGTTGATACTTAAACTGGAAAGCGGAATCACCAAAATCATAATCATCTCCGCCACCCATGTCGCTACCATAGTCACTACCACCACCTGAACTACTATTATCTACTTCCCCAAATGGTTCAGTACGTTCAGCATCAGTAACATCATTATCTACTATAGCAGCATCAGCTGCATCTTCATTACCAGCACAACTAGGACAGCTACTACTGTTACTACCACTAGGTGAACCATACTCAGCTTTAATATAAGTCATAGTAAGTTGCTGATAGAAGGACATCTTAGCCATTTTAGCATCTAACTCTTCTTCTGATATATCAGCATTGTCCATATCCTTAGATACTTCTTTCTGAGTAGCATCTTCACTGTCTTCAATATCTTCAGGTAAACCTAAATCACTGTTATCAGTTTCACCAGTATCTTCTTCTTCAGATTCATTATGCTCTTCACGATATTCATCATCTTTCTCATTTTCATCTTTTTCTTTTTCACTAATTTCGTCTTCAGCTTCAGTTAACTCATTTGGATTATGCTTAGATGATGAAGGTACTGGTGTTTCGGTGATAGGTTTGATATTCTCTAATTCTTCGCTCAATAGAGCTATCATTGCTTCGTAAGACATGGTTCACTATCCTTATTATAGCACAAATGTTCATTCTATGAGTTTATTATTGCTCATGTACATGAATGGGGATATAAGTATATGCAAGA
>Ga0326511_10002691_pt1 | contig 14353 bp, 33 predicted proteins | sample 0_2496_0518_D_FD_203701 | JGI IMG/M metagenome (GOLD analysis project Ga0326511, IMG submission 203701) | Bovine rumen microbial communities from UC Davis, California, United States - 0_2496_0518 | ecosystem: Host-associated > Mammals > Digestive system > Stomach > Rumen | place: USA... | reverse complement strand
GGGGCGGGTGATGGGTAATAGGACACCGACTGAACAAGGTAGCCTTGACTCTGTACAGAGCGGTCTTGCAGCGGAAACAGGGGAATAACCACTGAGCAGGTTCGATTCCTGCCGTTCCGATTGTGATCGGTACTCAAGCCTGCAAAGCTGTTTATCGGTTATCCGCAGAACAAAAGTGGCAACAAAATCTGCGGGGGTGCGGTCGATTGCCACAAGACCGCATTTTCGGAACGTGGACAAGAGGTCAAAGTCGCAGAGCTGAAAGAGAGGTTGATCTGACAAAGGAAGCTCAGAGACGCAGGTTCAAATCCTGCCGTTCCCGACTCTTCATTCGTTGTGCAAGAATGGAGAACTTTGTCTGGCAGTAGGAAAGACTACGTTATGTGGTGGCGGAATAGGTAGACGCTAATGTGTGGCTTCTTATAGGTTGGTTGGATTCGGAAGTGTGATCCGTAAAAAAGTAACAACGAGTCAGCTAAACTCCAAGTAGCAAAAATCGTGGAGTAGATAAATAGCAGAGGGTAATGAGCAGAATATCCTAAAACACCAATCATGTAAGGTGCAAATCCTTACCCACATAAGAGGTGGACGTTCTTACTCTTTATTCATCACCTCGTAAAAAGGAATAAAGGGCGGCAAGGCGGTGCGCTGTAAGGAGTCCGTCCGGTGATGGTCGGTTAATTCATCCGGTTCCCGCCATTTCCGTGACAAGTGGGAGCGCGACGTAATGGCAGTGTAAGGTAGCGCAGCAAAGTACGAATAAATACACTGTGGCGGCCGGGAAAGACCGGTATACGGGGAAACCATATACAACGATTGGAGCAGGTGAGAACCGACGATCTGAGGTTGATAAACGGTGCATCGGTATGGGAGTACCCGTATTTTTCAGGAGAATTACAAGTGACGAAGGAGGCAACCTTATGATGCCTCACTCATCAATCGATCTGGAAACGTACCCTGATGCACCTATCGCAAAGACGGGAGCGCAACGGTACATTCTGGATCCGAGATAAGTAATAGAAGGAGTTGATGCTTTTGGGGTAGCTTACCTACCGGATGGAACACTGATTGATTATAAGGAATACATTGAGAAGCATCCGCACTGGCAGCAGGTCAGGCAGGCAAGATTTAATTTCGATGGTGGCAGGTGCGTTATCTGCCATAAGGATCTCCATGGAGAACCTTACCAGACGCACCACCTGCACTATCAGCGACTCGGCCACGAAAGGCTCAGGGATGTTATTACGCTATGCCCGGGATGCCACCACGATTTTCATCATAGCTGGCAGAAAAGCAATTTCTGGCAGGGAAAAGAAAAAGGGCACTGGGAAATATTTTCCCTGGCTCACACAGCAAGGCTGTGCAAGCACTATTGGAAACTGGATCGACTGATCAGCAGGGACGAGAACGGACCGAATCTGTGTAACAGAGATGTCTGCCGGCAGCTGCTTGATGACTACTTCCGCGACTTCCAGCTGACAGAACATCCGATTATCGACCCGAACGACATACAACTATTCGTCAGGAATAAGCGGTACGAGTTGTTTTTCGCGGTGGAGAACGAGGTTGAATCAGTTGAGCAGTTTCTGGATCAGTATTACGGACCCAAGGTCAGAGGAAAGAACCCACTCCGGCAGGAAGCGGGAAAAAAGAATGGATCCTTTGACCACACACCAGAATCATTCCATCGGCACTATCTCGAAAACCAGAACATAAACCTGCTGATGGAAGAAGTAAGAAACATGGAGGATACAGATGAATAAACCGAACGGATACGACGAGGCAAGAGCATCAGGAGAGTATACGCCTGTAGAGCTTGGCGGGCATTACGCAGTAATCAAGCAGGTATCGGAAACACAGTCAAGTACTGGAAACGACATGATTGTTGTACTGTTTGACTTCGCAAAACCAGACAAGCAGATTAATCACTTCACGAAACAGTTTACATCAGACGACAGGCCGGACAAGAAGTGGCCGTTCCCCGGCACCAAATATATTATGGTGCACGACTACGAGGATCCGAGCAAGACCAGCAGAGCATTCAAGACATTCTGCACATGCTTCGAAAGATCAAACGGTTGCGAGATCCAGTGGAATGGAAATTCTTGGGGGCAGCAGTTTAAGGGAAAGAAAATCGGGGTCGTGTTCGGCGAAGAGGAAAGCTCATACGAAGGTAAGATCTCGATGAGAAGAGTGCCGAAGTGGTTCTGCCGATACGACACAGTGCCAGACCAAACCGTTCCGAAACCGAAATACCTGAATGGAAAAAGCCCTGCTGCAAGCACTGCCTCCGCAGCAGCTGCACCGACAACTGGAACTGATGGATTCATGAATATTCCGGAAGGACAGGAAGAGGATATCCCATTCTAAGGAGAATGAAGAATGCGATGGAGTGACTATATTGATCCGGCCGAAGTCAAGCGGGCCATAGACATCCTACAAAGCCCGGACAGCGTGTTTGAAGTCAGGGTGGTGGGCGGTTCCGGCCGGAAAGACATTCTCAGCGGATATTTCCGCGATGCCGATACACTCCTGAGAAATTTCGACACAATCGATGTCCGCGGGAAAAACATCTACATCACCCTGGGCGAAGTAAAGGAAGAGTGCTTCGCCAGATCTCAGAGCGAGCACTTCGAGCACAATCCGAGCACAACAAGTGATCCGGAGATAGTGGCCTACAGATGGCTGTTCATTGATCTGGACCCTGTAAGACCGGCGGGGATATCTTCCAGTGACGAAGAACTGCGGAAAGCAACAGTGCTGGCCGATAAGGTCAAGGAGTATATGCGAGGAATTGGATTCAAGGATCCAGTCTTCGCGATGAGCGGAAATGGATATCACCTGCTTTATAGGATATCCATTCCAAACACACCAGAAAACCATGCGTTGGTAGACAGATGCCTCAAGAACCTGGCGTCGATGTTTAACACAGACACGGTCAAGGTTGACACTACCAACGCAAACCCCAGCCGGATCTGCAAGCTCCACGGTACACTCGCGCAAAAGGGAACTTCAACCCAGCAAAGACCGCACAGGATGAGCAGAATCCTAAACGTTCCAGATGTTGTTGAGGTTACCGGCAAGGATATTATTGCGATTCTCGCGAACGAGCTGCCGGAGGAGCCACAAACAGACAGCAGGAGATACGGACGAAAGACATCGCAGGATTTTGATCTGGTTGGCTTCTTGCAGAAAAACGGGATTACCTATGAGGAGGACGTCAGCGACCGGGCAAAGATCTACAGACTTGATATATGTCCATTTGACCACAATCACCGCAACGGAGACGCGAAGATCTTCCTGTACAGTAACGGAGCTATCGCATTTAAGTGCCACCATAACAGCTGTCGAGGGCGCAAGTGGCAAGATGTCCGGTTGCTGTTCGAGCCGGACGCCTATGATCACGATCACGATGACGAGCGCATCGATGTCGGATATCAGGAGCATCGAAAGAAACGAGAAGAGGAGCAGATATCAAGTGCAACTCTTCCGCGTGAAGAAGACACAAAGAAGGAGAAAGCATATCGAAACCTGAAGACAGCGGAAGCCCTGATGAAAAAGGACATTCCTGAGCCAAAAGTATTTATCGGGGTTGGGGACGAGCTACCAATGTTGGTTGAAGGAACCTGCATCCTGTCGGCAAAGCCTAAGCTCGGAAAGTCCTGGCTTGCTCTTGGAATGTGTATTGCCATAGCAACCGGAGCAGATTTCCTCGGATACCGCACACAACAATGCTCAACACTGTATCTGGATCTGGAGACCAGTGAAGCATTGCAGCAGAAGAGACTGCGGAAGATGCTCGACGGCAACGATCCACCGAAGAACTTTTATCTGGAGACTGAGACAGACAGCTTGGAGAACGGTTTTGTTGACCAGATCGAGCACTATCTGACAGAGGATCCAAATATCGGACTGGTGGTGATAGATGTATTCCAGATTATCAGGTCACCGTCGAAAAGTCTGAAGGAATCAGAATATGAACACGCATACAGGGATATTACACCACTGAATGAACTGGCGCAGAAGCATCACATATCAATCGTCCTGGTGTGTCACGACAGGAAGGCCGTGGATCCAGACGACCCGTTCTCAAACATCCTCGGAAGCACTGGCCTTCAGGGAGCAGCAACACAGATGATAGTGATGTTTCGGAAACACAAGGACGATCCGGTGCACATATCAATCAAAGGAAAGACCATTGATGGACTACCGGAGCTTGATGTGAAACTTGAAAACGCACAGTGGTCAATTGTCGATGGTGTTGATACAGCCGGCCGGGAAGAAGCACAGCGAGAGACTGAATATCGGTCATCGGATATTAGGAAAGCGATTCTGGCAATTATGGACCAGACAGCATTCTGGAAGGGCCGGTGTTCCGAGCTGAGCAACGAGGCGGTCAGGTGTAATACTCCTCTGACGGAAACGCCGAAGATGATTGGTGGTTTTCTCCACCGTCACCAGGGTCGGTTTCTGAAAGAGGACGGAGTCAAGGTTGAGATCATCGACAATGGGTCGGGATCAAAAATATATAAGATTACCGTTGCTACCGTTGATACCGTTGATGAAAAGAAGGGACTACCGTTGATGGGCTTTCAAAACCCTGATGAAATCGAGGGTCTTGAGATACCTTTCCTATAAAAAACTTACTTACCGTTTATATATTTACCGTTGATGGTACCGTTGATGTACCGTTGATATCAACGGTATCAACGGTTATCAACGGTAGTTTTTAGTGTACGTAGAAATGGTGGAATGAATGACAGAGGAAGAAATGAAAAGGGACTATCAGCTGATCACAGATTATTGGAAGCTGATGAAGCAGTGGTCCGGTCTTGACTGGCCTGCCCGTATCAGCTCCGGCGCGGAGTTCGTGAAGTCGCACGGAAGCGGTCGGTACGTCAAGGATCTGGTCCTGAGCTACATGAATGAACTTGAGAGGAGGGAGAAGGGGAGAAATGAGTAATGCACTTAAGCGCAAGATCCGGCAGATATCCGCGGAGACCATCACCATGACGCCGGCAGCATATGAGCAGCTAAGGAAGAGTATCTGGGCGGAAATGTGGGATGATGCGGAAAGCAGGATGAGAAACGGGCTGAATCAGGCGAAAGAAGAATTAGGCACCAGTCTGGAGCATTTCTATTTCGGTATCTGGTACTGCCTCGCAGCCGTGGCGATGTCCAGAACGCACCTGAGCCAGAGGACGATCATGAGAACGTTCAAGCTGATCGACGAGCTGTACGGAGATGTGATCAAGGGAAAGTACAAAGCGGATGATGTGGCACGCATGGCGGAAGAAGAGGCAGGACTGGTTGTTGAATTCGCCTGCGACAGGCATGAGTTCCTGAAGGGGAATCGATTCGAGAAGGAGGTAGGTCATGAGGCTGGATGACGACGGAATCAATCGGCTGAGGATAGCAATTGTTAAAGATGCTGCTGATGTCTACATCAGCAACAAGAAGCGCATATTGGAGGAGCGCAGGAAGAACGAATCGGAGCTGACCTACCATGCACGGATCGCAACGTACAAGGATAAGCTGGACGAGGTCAAGCGATTCTTCCTGAGTCCATGGTTCGAGCTGCTGTACGGAGGAGACATCAGCGGAGCAGAGATAATCAGGCAATTGGACGCCAGAGCAAGGAGGGAACTGGATGAACGTGAGAGAAGAAATACTGAGAAAAGCAACAGAGTGCGTAAACGGAAGCCGGCAGCAGGATTACGGGACGCCGGAGGACAATTTCACGATAATCAGCAAACTGTGGAGCATATATCTGGGCATGCAGATCAGTCCGGAAGATGTGGCGATGATGATGTGCCTACTGAAGGTAGCGCGAATTGCAACGGCGCCGGAAGTACCGACTGAGGATTGCTTCATCGACCTTGCCGGATACGCAGCCTGTGCCGGTGAGATTGTGGCAGGTCGCCGGAAGGGAGGCACGGCATGAGAAGGCTGAAGCAGCTGCTTCAGGAGCGAGGATACACGCAAGAGGCATTCGCGGATTTGATCGGGGTATCCCGGGAGAGCGTGAAGAATTGGATCCGTGGGAAATGCAGACCGAACCTGAAGACGCTCAACAAGATTGCGGACGCACTGGAGATTGATGCGGAGGAGCTGACAGATGAAAGTGATAGTTAAGTATCCGGGCGAAAAGCTCGGACATTATGCGGAAGTCGAGAATGATCTGACTAAGATCCAGACGCTCGTCGGTGGTTTCATAGAGACGGTCACGCTGAGTAAGACAGCGGTCCTGATATGCGATGAGGAAGGATACATCAAGAACAGGAAATTCAACTGCTATATCAACAATGGATTCAGCCACTTCACGCTTCTCGGAACGGTCGTTGTTGCCGGAGTGGACGAAGACGGATTCACGGACTGCGAAATGACATTGGAAGAATGGGAGGGGATGATTGATGGTGAAGAACAGGATTTTGATTAGTCTGTGCCGGATGAACGTAGTGATATTCCTGCTGTCCGCGTGCCTGCTGGACAGTGACGGATATTTTCCGGTGGTGACGATGCTGCTGTCGTCGGTGTGGCTGCTGCTGTTTATGATTGCGAACTGGGAGAGTTGCAGAGCATGAAGATTATCGAACCGAAAGTTGAATTCATCACGCCGATTGACGGGGATGTCGTCATGAAGCGTCTGGAGCTGATCGGACGGGTGTGCTACAAGTCAGAGGACAAGATCACGGACGACAGCGCTGAGAAGTTCCTGCGGAACATAATCCGGAGAGGGCACGAGTCGATTCTGGAGCATTGCAGTTTTACGGTGCGATTCACGGTCGACCGTGGCGTATCGCACGAGATTGTCCGGCACAGGATGGCGTCTTATGCACAGGAATCAACGCGGTATGTCAAATACGATGAGGTTACGTTCATCAAGCCATGCTATCTGGAGGCGGACACACCTGCATACAACGCATGGCACGCAGCGATGTATGTCGCCGAGAAAAGCTACCGTCGGATGATAGACCACGGCAGCACTCCGCAGCAGGCTCGGGCGGTCCTGCCGACGAGCACCAAGACGGAGCTGATCATGACGGCAAATATCAGGGAGTGGCGACACTTCCTCCGGCTGAGATGCAGCAAAGCAGCACACCCCCAGATGCGAGAAGTGGCGATGCAGCTGCTCGGAATGTGTGTGGAAACAATGCCGGTACTATTTGAGGATGTTTGGAGGGAGGTGGAAGAGAATTGTTAAAGCAGGTAAGTGAGGCTGAGGCGCTACAGAGGTTTCTGATTGGTCAGAATTGCAAGTGCATCGTACAGGGGAAGGACTGGGGCAGCAGTTTTCCGACAACGCTGCGCGAGATCCTGGATGGCGTCATCTATCTGGTCGATGAGGATCCGGAGGAGCAGCAGGTCGAACAGCCGAAGGTCAGCGTCGTCGAATACAGCACCGAAGAAGTGCCGGAAGTTGTTTCAGCCGAGGAAGTACCGGAAAAGAAGAGCAACGGCGGTGCCAAGAAGTACGATGAGGGCAAGATAAGGGCGCTCCTGAAGGCAGGGTGGACGTTCAGGGCGATTGCGGACGAGATGAAATGTGCAGAGAATACAGTGCGGTATTATGCAGACAAGATGCGAAAGGAGGAACGGGGCGCATGAAGGATGTAAGCGTTGTGCTGACCGGAGGTAAACGACACATTGAGGTAGATACAGAGGCTGCGCTTCTGATGACAATCGACCATAATCCTGATGGTGATGGCTCCACTTCAAGCGTAGCACTGGTTGGTTGTGCTGACGGCGTTGATTTTATCGCGCATCTTGTGCTCTTGACGATTAAAGTCTTGGGCGAAATAGACAGGTCGGATCCAGACCTTGCCCCGGCAATAATGGGGATCCATGATAAGATTGGCGACCCGCGGGCACCGAAGACCGTCTATGATCTGTTCCTGCATAGATTCGTCGCAGAGCTCGAGGAGCACGGCTATGTCTGATGACAGCCTGAGATTCAACGGTCACGGCTACCGTGACATGACAGCATATCTGGCGATCCGTTCCGCTATCCATGCGGAGCGGGTCCGCAGGAAGAGAGGGAAAGATGTGGGTACTGATGGGGGCGCTCTGGTCGATTCTCGGCGCCGTGCAACAGGACATGATGTACGTGATAGCGGGGCTGCTGTGCTTCATACTGGATGCAATAGGGAGGCAGAAACATGATTAATGCAGATGAACTGAGGAAAACATTGGCTTACCTCATCGATTGCGTCGGATTCTTCGAGCGAGTATCAAAGCAGCCGTGCTGCAACACGTGCGGAAAGATGAGGACCTGTGAGTATTGTCCCGGCTGTGGCAGGCCAACACGGATTAACTGCCCGCTGTGGGAGGAGGAAAGCAGAAATGACTGACTGGACGGAAATCTTTGAGGATGACCCGGCGACATTTTCGCCGGATGATGGATACGTTCTGCTGTCGTTCGAGAATTGCGCCATTCCGATGATTGGCAGATGCGAGGGCAGCGCAGAGGATGGATACAGCTTCTATGCAGATGATGACGATAAACCGCTGATTAGATTCGGTCTGGTAGTCAATGCGTGGATGCCGTTGCCGGAATACTTCAGGAGGAGGGACTGATGAAGGAAACATGTGCGAACTGTGTACACTCGCACCCGACATACAAGGGTGTCTGGTGCGAGGTTAAGGATAAGAAGGTCGGGAAGGCGGACACGTGCGAGAAGTTCGTGGAGAAAAGGAGGTGACGGAAGGTGCTGGTAATTGATATCGATGATGCTGTAGCTGTAGCGATGAGCGTAGCCGAGGACAGGGATGAGGAGTATATCAGACGGGCGATGGAGAAGAGGTGCCGGACTGTACCGGAAGAAAACACGGCAGCGGTGACATTGAGGAACATGATTGCTGACATTAATCCCACGGAAATATGTGAGCAGATCAAGTCAGACAATCTCGGAATGTGGTGCGTGAGCATACAGATAGGCATGATGACTGCGGAGGTTGGTCTGCTCAGCCAGATGAAAAAGGAGGGGAAATGAGAAGCAACTCAGAAATCAGGCAGATGAGCCTGCTTGACATGGCACCAGAGTGCTGCGTCCGTGAGTGGGAATATGATGAGGACAACGATACTGTGCTGTGTCGTTGCCCGGACTGCGGTGGCAGAATGATAATACACAGATACGCGTATAGGAACCCTTACCGTTACTGCCCATACTGTGGCATACGGCTTAACGAGGGAAAGATCACAAATAAGCGGTGCCAGGTGTACAGGACGGACAGGGAAACGGAGATGAAGGGAAGACTGGCGTACGGAAAGGAATAAAATGGATGAATTGATAAGCAAAGCAGAAGTCCTGAAGATGATCCGTAATAGCATGCCGGAAGAGATCACAGGGGCGTTGCTGTATGAATCAGTTAAACTGATGGAACCGGAACGGGAGATTGTCCAGTGCAAGTCAAATGATTTAATCAGCAGACAGGCGGCGATTGATAAATGGAAAAATGATTTCAGAGACTATGTAAATGCGCTTGATCTTCCGAGAGACGATTACAAGGGAATAATGGAATATATAGACGAACTGCCATCCTCACAGCCATTGGTCATACATTGTACTGATTGCGAGGATTGGCTTGAGAGGCAGAGCATATTGGGATTTGCTGTATCGAAGTTGCCATCCGCACAGCCGAAACGAAAAACAGGACGGTGGGTAAAAAGAAAACTTTCGGAACAGCAGTTTGTACAGAATGGCTATTATCTAGTGTGTTGTTCCGAGTGCGGAATGGAGACAACGCCAAACGAACTTATGGGCATATCCTTATTTGGGGAGGAAGAGCCACACTTTTGCCCGAACTGTGGTGCAAAGATGGAGAAAAGTTAAATGAGAAAGAAGATGACATTCCGCGAGGACCAGATCACGGACATGATCCTGTACATGGTCGGCAGCATCGACAGCGAGAAGGAACCGGACGAGCAGCAGCGGATTGAGAATCTGAAACGCCTGTTGCAGATCATCGATGAACTGATCGGTGAAGTCGTATATGCGGTTGATCTGGAACATGCGGGCGCTGTGGATGCGGAAATTGAAATGGTTGGAAACTGGTTGAAACGGATGGGCAAGCGGATTCACGAAGCAGCTGAATGGATCTCGGAGATAACGGGTGAATGGATTGAGGAGGAAGAAGGATGTTAGCAATCAAAACTACGGCGATGAAAGAGATGCCCGAAGATTGTGACAGGTGCGTATGGTTTGAATGCAGGCCACATCCGCATAAGGGATGGTCTGATAGCTGCGGTTTAATGCTACACTCTCTTGACGATGACCAGCCAGAAGAGTGGATATATGACGGAGATAGCAGACCGGATGCGTGCCCGCTGATCGAGGTGCCGGACACACGGCAGGAAATCATCCATTGTAACGAATGCGAGTATGGCGAACTGGACGAGAACGGAGAGTGGTTTTGCAGATCTGTAGGTTGTCGCATAGGCAGCGAGGACGGAAGCGGATACTGCGCTGACGGAGAAAGGAAAGCGAGATGAATCAAATGACTAATCAGCAGGCAATCGTTATTATAGACCGCATCCTGCACGGTGACGGTGGGAAGGAACCAGATTGGACGGACGATGCACGGACGGCACTGGAGATGGCGAAGCAGGCGCTGAATGCGACGGACGAGATCATGAAGACATCCAGCACATCCTGTAACGCAACGGGCATGCTGATGCAAGGAAGTAATGCGCACGGCATGACGCTCAAGCAGTTGATGCTTGCCATTGACAGCGAACTCGAAAGCGACTCAAGCAAGATCCAGATATGTGAGTACGACTGGGATACTTATTCCGAGTTCCCGCTCTGCTCACGACTGCTCGAGCCATATTATGACCGCAGGGTCGTGTGTCTGGAAGCAATCGGGGAAGATGTAATCAGGGTTGAGATTGAGGACGGTGTGCAGGATAAATGAACCGAATTTCGACTTTTGGAGCGCAGGTGATAAAGATATCGTCTATGCTCCGAAAGTCGGAAATTCACCCCATCTATTCAACAGACGATTGGGAAGGGGAGAACAATGGAGAAGTCACTTGAATGTGGATTCGACTGGCTGAAAGGGAATGACATGGCGACATTCACGTTTCCGGCAGGAACGCGGATGGCAAACCGCTTGATCAGACTGGCGCAGGATCATCCGGACGAATGCCAGATTACCGACCGGAATAAGGACGGAAGCATCACGGGATATGTGCCGGTCAGGTGGATTAAGGTTAGTCCGATCAGAAAGATGTCGGAAGAGGAAAAGAAAGAACTGACAGAACGACTCAGGCGAAGCGGAACGCCCAGAGGACAGGGAGGCAATTAACGTGAATTTCAATCTTTTCGGTGGGAGGTGATACATTTATCGTCTATCACCGGAAAGTCGAAATTTGATTCGTGGACTGAGGTAATAACAATGCTTAACGGTATGACGGAACGGGAGGCTGTACATGCAGTCGGCAGACGCATCGGAGTGATCTTCAACTACGACTGCCGGCGCAATCTGTACTTTGGGCGCAGACGGAAATTAAATATTGAAATCGGCTACTGTCGATACGATGACGGAGCGCTGTACCTGTACGCCTGCATCTGGACCCGTGGCGACTGCGCAGCCTGCCCGTGCCGGAGTATCGATGAGGCGGTCAGCTGGTTTAAGGAGGAGTTGAAATGATAGAGGTTAATGATGTGGTGCAATTCACAGAGAACCACAAGTGGTGCGGATGTCTCGGCATCGTTGAAGAGGTCAAGCCAAGCAAATATCTCATCGGCATTCCGCTGCCACAGCAGGGCGCGGCATATATATTTGACGATGGATCCGGAATCGAGCGGATCGGGAAGGCGGTGATGGTTCCAAATGACGCTGACGATTGACGATGCAATCCATGAGATCCAGACGATGCTGATTGTTAACGCCAAGCGGGAACAGCCCGCAATCGATATGGCGGTCGAAGCACTGGAATACCGGAAGCCGATGCGGGTCAGCACGGGCGAGGAGCATGCATGGGGAAAGACGGAGATTGTGCCGGCATGCCCACGGTGCGATTATATCCTGGACAGGATAGAGTTTCTCGGTGACGGCACGCACAAGACCAGCTTCTGCTGGCACTGCGGGCAGATGATTGATTGGAGTGAGGTGGATACATGGGAGGATTAGCATTTTTCATCGGCGTATTGTGTGGAGCGTCTCTGCTCCTTGTGTTCGCAATCATCATGGGCGGTGATGACGAATGAGCAGGCGACCGGCAATCGGCACGACGCTCTGGACGGTCCGGGAGCACCTGTATTACATCCCGGGGCAGGCCGGGCCGGAAATGGAATATGTGGTCTGTGATTCTACAGTGACCGGATTCTACGAGGGCGGATATGTCGAGATATGCACCATCGGATTAAGTCCGGGCGGATACCGGACACCGTACAAGCACAAGCTGTCAGACCTCGGACGGAATGTGTTTTTCACAGCCAGAGAGGCTGCGGAACTGGCAGCACGGGAGACGGAACAATATGAGAGCAAATGGCGGAAATTAGGATATGCGCCATTACGGAGGACATGGGAGAAATATCTATGAATGACTGGAGAGTATTTCGCGAAAGGCTGAAAGGCATACTGGAGAAACGGGGCATGACACAGACGGAACTGGCGAGGATAATTAACGAGGCACCGAACACGATAAGCCGTTACATCAACGGGTGGTACGTACCCGCCATATCAACACTGTATCGTATATGCACGGTGCTTGACGTATCTGCTGATTATCTTATCGGACTGAAGGGAGATGATACCAATGAGAGTGAAACTTGACCAGGGGGCAATTGCTCCGAAACGGGCGCATGAAACAGACGCAGGACTTGACCTGATGAGCAGAGACACGCAGATTATTCCTGCGCATGGATCGGCAGTCTTTGATACCGGCGTACACGTGGAATTACCACCGTGCACGTGCGGGCTGCTCGTCAGCAGGTCCGGACTGAATGTCCTGAACGACATTACTTCGACCGGACTGATCGACGAGGGATACACTGGCGCAATCAAACTCAAACTGTACAATCATGGCGATCACGACTATATTGTCCAGTACGGCGACAGGATCAGTCAGCTCGTGGTTCTGCTCGTCGAGTATGTGACGGTAGAGCTGACGGACGAGGACTTTATCGCATCCGACCGTGGAGACAGCGGGTACGGAAGTACCGGCAGATAATCTTACCCTTTACATATTTATGCATTTCATTGTATAATTATACTACCTCTGGGAGAGTTGCCGATCAGGATACGCAGCTTTCCACCCCAACATCCTGCACGGCGGGAGCAGCATCCCGCCGTTTTTTGATTCAAGTTCATTACACCTCCCTTTTTGTGTAGAAACGTTTAGCCGGTACGTCAACCGGCTTTTTTGATATTATCCCGGAAGGAGGCAGACCACATGACAGCACGTGAATACTTACTCAGCATCCAGCGATTGGATGCACTCATCGACAGTCACATCATTGAACTCAACCGGCTGCGTGAACAGGCGGTCTGTCTCCGTTCGCCAGGATTCGACGAGCACACCGGCGGGAGCCACAGCAGTCAGGCGCCGTTCGCGCAAGGGATCGAAGCAGTCATCGAAATGGAAGGGCAGATCTCCGGTGAGATTGCCCGCCTGATGGAAGCCAGGTCAGAAGCTCGGAAACGCGTAGCAATGCTCAAGGATTCCCGGGAGCGCCTGTGCCTGATGTGCCGGTATTTCAACGGACAGTCATGGGATCAAGTCATGGCGACACTGGGCGTCTCGGAGCGGACAGCATTTCGGATCCATGATCAGGCGCTCAGGCATCTGACGGTGCCGAGAAAATGGCAGTAATTGGCAGTAAATGGCAGTCAATGGCAGTTGGTGTCAGCCACTATATGTGTATAATGATATTGTCGGAAAGTGTACACAGGCCTCGCATTCGCGGGGCTATTTTTATGTCCGGAGGTTAATCATGCCGAATAGACCGAGACGGCCGTGCAGGGCGCCGTGTTGTAGTAACCTTGCAGAGCCGGGGAGCCCGTACTGTAAGGAACACGCGGGCCTGAAAGAACCTGACAAGCGCAGCGCGAACGAGCGCGGATACACATACCGGTGGCAACAGCAGTCGAAAGCATTTCTCCGTGCGCACCCGTTATGCGCTGAGTGCATGCGGAAGGATCCGCCACAGTACACGCAGGCGACCGTGGTCGACCACATCAGACCGCACCGCGGGAATCGGGCGCTGTTCTGGGACCAGTCGAACTGGCAACCGCTGTGCAAGGAGTGCCACGACCTGAAGACCGGCAGAGAGGATAGCCGGCCGGAGTATTCCTACTAGCGAAGGGGTAGGGGGAGTGAAATCCCTACAACTATGGGTGTCCAGAC
>Ga0326511_10002689_pt1 | contig 14356 bp, 16 predicted proteins | sample 0_2496_0518_D_FD_203701 | JGI IMG/M metagenome (GOLD analysis project Ga0326511, IMG submission 203701) | Bovine rumen microbial communities from UC Davis, California, United States - 0_2496_0518 | ecosystem: Host-associated > Mammals > Digestive system > Stomach > Rumen | place: USA... | reverse complement strand
TTCCTACGTCTGTGGTAAAAAAAACTGGCGTTTTGTTTGAATATATGTACTAATACTTATCCTTGTTGAAAACTTGGTGACATCGATTTCTCCTTCTTAGGACGGTCAGTCGTCATCGTCTTTTTTTATTTTGTATCTCACAGCCGAGGGACCTCGCATGGTGATGAGGGTATTGATAAGGAAGCGGATGATGCAGAAGACAAAGGGGATGAGGAAGGTCAAGAGTAGCACAATAACCTGGACGAGATAGCCCAGCACGGCCAGTATTACCACAACGATAATGAGAGGAACGAGGGCGGCAAAAAACATGCCTGCGCCAGTAGAGATATAGGTAATGGTAGTGGAGGTGACACTGATGATGGGGTAGGCCGCTGCCACAACCATCGTCCAAACGAAGCTGAGCAGTCCCATGACGCCCTGTCCGGCCGTCATGGCTGTCGCACCTGCCGTATTGACAAGGCTCACCACCAGTCCTTTCGCCCCTTTTGCCCTTGCAGCCTGCTCAGCATTGAGCTCGCGGAAGCTGACGAAGAAATAGCAGAGGAAGCAGTAGAGCGTAAAGCCATGGAAAATGAAGTTTATGCCCTGCTCATTCGCTCCAATGTGGTTAATCAGCTTCAGCTCCGGCGTAATGTCGGACGACTGGATGGCCGGCGCCACCCACTCGTTGAGGATGACGATGAGTACCCATAACATGAACAGCCACTTCATCCAGCTGTTGCCGTTAAAACCGAAAGCCACTGTCTCCTTACGGCGGAAGACTATCTTCATTGTCCATCCCGCAACGACCAGAATCAGCGGCAGCACGACCAAGAATCCCATTAACGGGCTGGGAGTGGATATACTAAATAATAACTGTTGTATTGCCATAATAAAAATGGTTTATTGGGTCATTTATCAGTTAACGTGTCACGGTCTATTTGCCCTTGCCGGTTTTTTTCGAGCGCTTGCCGGTTTTCTTTTTCTTGGTGTCGGCCGGCTGTTTGGAATCCTTCTTGGGATCCTTCTTGACAAAAGTGATGTCGGTCGCAGTGCCGTCGGCATAACTGGTGTATGTGCCGATGAAGTTTTCCTTATCTGAGCCGAACCGCAGACGGTAGGAACCATTCAGGTTTTCGCCCTCCGTTTCGCGGGCAGTAAGGTCGTCGAGGATGAACACCTTTTGATCGTCAACTATTATAACCTTGCCCAACAGACGATGCTGTTCGGTCTTACGGGCGAACTGAACCGTCATCCGCGCGAAGAGGGAGTCGCTGGCAGCGGAGTCGATGCTCAGTGTGGCCGGACTATCCTGAAATGTGCCGTTCCATGTGCCGACAACACGCTTTGCCGCACTTTTCGCCTCGTTCTTATCAAACACTCCGGCAATATAGACCATGCCAAACCACAGCAGGAAGGCGATGATGGCCAGGCCCATTATTCCGGCTGTTGTTTTCACCGCCAGCTGCCCTTTTCCGCTGTCGCCGCCATGGTTCCCATTGTTTTCCGCCAAATCAGGCTCCAGGGTTGTTCTCTTGTCTTGTCCCATATCTTTAGTTTAGTATATTTATAATTATAGGTCTAATTATAATCTATAGGTCTATTATAATCTATAGGTCTAATTGCTGTAAATATACGGAAATAGCGGCAATATGCCTTCGCTCGTTCCGCACTTCAGGTTTCATTCTGACAGCATGGAAAAACCTTGTGATTTTTCCATGCTGCTTGTTTTCAATTAGTTACGCAATAATCGCGTAATTTGATGATCAATACTCATCCTCGTTGAACAGGAAGTCTTCCTTGGTGGGATAATCGGGCCAAATATCCTCGATACTTTCGTAGACATCGCCCTCGTCTTCTATCTCTTGCAAGTTCTCTAACACCTCAAGGGGAGCACCCGATCGGATGGCATAGTCTATAAGTTCATCCTTGGTGGCGGGCCAAGGAGCGTCTTCCAGTTTCGATGCAAGTTCAAGTGTCCAATACATAGCCTATTTGATTAATAATTTAACATTATATATACTTAGTCTCACGAATTTGGGCGCAAAAATAGTAATTTATTTTCTATTTGCAAGCGTTTTGCCACAGAATTTCATGGACATCATTGTTAAAATTTATTTTTTTAGCAAAAACGAACAGATAATCGCTCAAACGGTTGACATATTTTAGTATTTCAGGACCTACCTGAGCCGTCTCTGCAAGGGTGTCGATACAGCGTTCGGCACGCCGGCAAACAGTACGACAGACGTGTGCCTGTGCAGCGGCGAGACAGCCTCCAGGCAAGACAAATCCCTGTGGCTCTGGCAGCGAAGCGTTGATGGAATCAATCTCCTTCTCAAGAATATCCGCTTGTCCCTCAGGAAGTTGCGCCGAAGGATAGAGTGGTGTACGACTTTGGTCGGTAGCCAGGTGTGTACCAATATTAAACAGGTTAGACTGTATGCGTTGCAGCAGCTCGCGGTCGGCAGCAGCGGTGCCGGGCAACATGGCAACAAGGAGTCCGATATGGGCACTCAGCTCGTCGATGGTACCGTAGGCTTCCAGCCGTATGTCTGACTTGCTAATACGCACGCCTCCAACGAGGTCGGTCATGCCTGTGTCGCCCCGTTTGGTGTAAACTTTCGTAATTTTCATGTAGTAGGTTCTGTGAGGTCAGAAATTTATGACATAGTGGTTAGTAGAACGGTGCTCGTCGATGACGGCAATGCCGCAATAGTAGAGGTCGAATGTGACGTTGAACAGGCTGTCGTTCTGCAGCCTGCTCCATTGCCCTGCATCTTGGTAGATGTGCAGGTAGACGAGTATGCTGTTGTCGTGAAGGCAGGGGCGCAACGGTTCGTAACTCTGCCGGCAAGGCAATATTGCCATGTCGACGGGTTGCTGCGGCATACTGTTGGTGATGACGGCCTTGCGACATCCAGCCTGGACATACTCGGCCATGGTTCCGGTGCCGTCGTAGACGATGGCTGGCTGCAGGTGGTTTGCCAAGCGGAAGCACAGCCTACCCAGCTTGGCCTGCAACCAATGGTCGCCCGGCGCAAGGGTAGCATAGGCATAGTATGGGTAGGTCTCGCCCACGACGTCTCTCACGAATTGATAGTCGGTGGGCGACTGCACGCCAAAGCCTCTGCTGTACCTGCATCGTTTCAGCCAGACGAGTACCTGATGGAGCCTATTCATCTATCTGCTTGAGTAGAAAAGAAAAAATCCGGCCACAGGGCAGGTGGTTGTGCAGGCACCATGCCCTGTCGGCCAGATGAGTCCAGAGGTGTTGCTGTTGCCGCCTTATTTAGGTACGGAGGCAGGAGCCTGTGTTGTAGACTGCTTCTGGGGCTGCTGTCCCTGCTGCTGGGTCTGTGTCTGGCTTGCACCAAATCCGGGCAGGTTCTGCGGGTTGGTGACGGGATTCTCGAGTCCCTCCATGACGGAGCTGTCGGTAGTAGCCTGAGGAGCGACGTAAGCGCATGCCACGCTGACGACCACCATGAAGGCAGCCAGCCCCCATGTAGCTTTCTCGATGAAGTCGGTAGTCTTGCGGACACCGCCAATCTGATTGTAGGAAGCGAAGTTCGAAGCCAAGCCGCCTCCCTTAGACTCTTGAATGAGCACGATGCCTACCATCAGCACTGCTGCAATCACGATGAAGATTACTAATAATGTGTACATCTTTTTTACTTTATTTTATTGTTGTTATTAATGATCAGTTTCTCCAAGAAACGAATTTGGTCTGCAAAGTAAACATTTTTTTTCGGATATTGCAAACTTAATTGCCGAATAATTTCAATTGCCTTCGAATATCTGCCCTGTTTTATGTAAATTCGGGCTAAAGTTTCGGTATAGATGCCCTGTTCCGGGTCTTTTTTCTCATCTTCGCCACTATCGTCGATGTCGGGTTTGAGTGTAGGATTTTCGTTGAGAACGATCTTCCCTTTGTCATTTTCTATGAACGAATCGATAAGGTTTTGTCCTATCAGTTGGGGCACGTTCTGTGCGTTGGCTCGCTCCTGCTCGCTTTCGGTTTCGAGCAGATAGGCTACATAGTCTACAGCGGCGTCGGCCGGTGTAGGCTGTCGTTTGCCCTGCTGTTCTTTTTCCTTTTCATCGTTCTTGGGTATGGACTCGAGGAAGTTGTCGATGAGCGAGATGGTACGGTTTTCGCGCGCTTCCTGACCGACGGGCTGCTCTTGTGCAGGCTTTTTCACGTGGAGGCGGTAGTGTCCGGCCTCAATCATCTGGAAGAGCACGGTGCGGTCGGTGATATAGATGGCGGCACGGCGCAGTTCCTCGTCGAAGGAGGGGTCGTGCAGCAGGTACAGGTTCTGCAACATGAGCAAGCGGGCGGTCTGGAAATAGGGATAGAGCGCCAGCATTGACCGCAGTTCGTAGAGCGAGTCGCGGTCGAGTTGTTCGGGGTGTTTGATGAGTTCGGCTAAATCCATCCTGCTTGTTCTGTTGTTCCTATTATACCCGTGTTACCAGTTGGCTACGGTGGCATTGAATATCTGGTCGGAGATGTCCTTCACCATTTCGGTGACGAGCTGTTCCTGTACTGAGTTGAGCGACTGTGTCGTCTCGTAGGTAGCCGACGACGAGAACTGCCGCTCAAAGTCCAGTGCGTGATTGATATTGTTTACAAATCGCACGTTGACGGTCATTGTGAGTTCTGTCTGTGCAGAATAGCCCTCACTCGAGACCGACTTGTTTCGCTGGTCGTAACGTGTTATTTCCCCGTCGATTTTCAGGTCGCCGTTTCTTTTCACTTGTATCAGCTTGGTGTGGTTGGCATACTGGTCCTTCAGCTGGTTGTTGAAGATGCTGGCCATAGGTCCCCACACATAGCTCGACCTAATGGGGAAGTCGGCTATCTGTATGGTCTTCGTCTTGGTGTAGTCGATGCTTGCACCATTGAACTTATAGCTCACGGAGCAGGAGAATCCCCCCAAGACGAGCGCAGAAAAGAGCACGAATGTGAGCAACGACAAGAGCCGTTTCCTGCCCTTTGCCGTTTCTCCGTTCATGCCGACGCCTACCTTGTCCATACTTGTATTGATTGCTGTCTTATTTCTATTTCTCGTATTGCTTCAGTCTGCGATAGAGCGTTCTGTCGCTGATACCCAGTTCCTGAGCCGCCTTCTTCCTGTTGCCGTTGTTACGTTCGAGCGCCTTCTCCAGCATCTGCCTGCTCAGGTCAGAGAGGTTCAGGTTCTCCTGCTCAGGTGCCGGCTCAACATACTCTTCGGCCTCAGCATCCTCCATCACGTTGTATTCGGGCTGTGGCACGTTGAACGACGGTGTGATGGCAGGCACGGGTGCGACTGGCAGGTTGGCTGCCGGCGTGGCTGTAGTAGAGCGCACGTCTTCGAGCTGTTTCTTCATCTGGCTCATTTCGCGGCGCATGTCGTTCACGTTTCCCCGGAGTTCGAAGAGAATCTTATACAGTATCTCGCGCTCGTTCTCGAAGGAGTGGTCGCCACCGTGACTGATGGGAGCCAACTGTGTGCTCTCCTTGTCTTGCGGTATGAACTGTGCAAGCACATCGGGGGTGATGGTGCGCTCTCTGCTCAAGATGGAAATCTGCTCGGTGATGTTCTTCAGCTGTCGAACGTTACCCGGCCACTTATAGCGCATGAGCAACTGTTTAGCCTCGTCGGTGAGCACGACGCGATCCATCTTGTACTTCTCAGCCATCTGCAAGGCAAAGAGGCGGAAGAGGAGCACGATGTCCTCGCCCCGTTCCCTCAACGGGGGCATCATCAGGGGCACCTGGTTGAGACGGTAGTACAGATCTTCACGGAACTTCCCTTCGCTGATGGCGCGCTGTATGTTCACGTTGGTAGCTGCGACGATGCGCACATCAGTCTTTCGCACCTCAGTCGCTCCTACGGGGATATACTCTCCTGTCTCCAGCACACGCAACAGTCGTGCTTGCGTGGCTAATGGCAGTTCGCCCACCTCGTCGAGGAAGAGGGTACCCTTGTTGGCCGCTCCGAAATAGCCCGGCGAGTCGTTGATGGCTCCGGTAAATGAGCCTTTCACATGTCCGAAGAGCTCGCTGTCGATGGTACCTTCCGGTATGGAGCCGCAGTTGATGGCGAAGTACTTCTCGCGACGCCTTGGGGAGTTATCGTGGATGATGCGGGGTATGATTTCCTTTCCCACGCCACTCTCGCCAATAATCAGCACAGAAATATCTATCGGCGCCACCTTCAAGGCAACGTCGAGCACTTGGTTCAACGCCTCGCAGTTTCCCACGATGTTGTACCGTTGTTTTACCGTTTGCAGTTCGGCACTTCTCATTTGGCTGACAAAATTACACATAATTTTCGAGAAAGCTGCAAGATTGTCAGAATTTTAATCGTTTTTAGTATTAGCGAGAGGAAGGCATAGGCATAAGGGCGATATGAACGCACCGACCGGCTTTGCCTTTTTGCAGGCAAAGCCGGTCGGTAAAGATACGAAGGAGTGGACAGTGTTATTCGGCCTCTTCCTGCTGCTCAGGCTCCTGTGCAGCATCCTTGGCTTTGTTGGCGTTCGACTCCTTGGCCTTGTTCTCGGCGTCGATGGCCTTAATTTTCTCCTTCACGAGCTGCATGTCGTCCTTGAGCTTCTGTATCTTGCGGTTCATCTCCTCTATGAGCGAATTGCCTTTCTTCGATGAGGCGCTGAGGAATCCGAGGTTGTTCTCGTAGGTCTGCACTTCGCTGCGGATAATGTCGTACTGGCGCATCAGTCGCGAGCGCTCGCTGTCGAGAGCCTGCTCACCACGCTCTGCCACCTGCTTCAGGTTCTGCTTGAAGTTGTTCAGCCTGCGACGAGCCACCGAGATGTTCAGCTCCTTATAGAGTTTGTCGAGCACTGCATGGTAGTCCTCGTAGAGCTTGTCCTTCTCGCGGTATGGCACGTGTCCCACCTGCTGATACTCGCTCACGAGCCGCTGCACCTTCTCTTGCAGTCCTTCGCCTCCCTCTTGTGCCAGGGCCTTCAGCTGCTCGATGATGCTGCGTTTCTTCTCCAGGTTCTCGTGCTCCTCACTGCGCTGTCCGGCAGTCTGCTGGTTGCGTGCCTCGAAGAACTTGTTGCAGGCACCGAGGAACTCCTCCCACAGCTGGTCGCCCAGTTTCTTGGGCACCATGCCAATCGTCTTCCACTCTTTTTGCAGGGCGATGAGCTTGTCGCTGGTCGAGCGCCATTCGGTGCTGTCCTGCAGGGCCTTGGCCTTCTCGATGAGTGCGCGTTTCTTCTCGGCATTCTCCTTGAAGGTATCCTTCAGCGTGCGGAAGTACTCGGCCTTGCGTGCAAAGAAGTCGTCGCATGCAGCACGGAAGCGCTCGAATATCTTTACGTTCATCTTCTGCGGAGCAAAACCGATGGTTTTCCACTCCTGCTGCAGAGCGATAATCTCCTGTGTATGGCGCTCCCAGTCGGCAGAGCCTTTGTTCTCTTCAGCGCAAACAGCCTCCACCTTCTCGCAGAGTTCGGTCTTTTTGGCAAGGTTCTCCTCCTCACGGGCGCGCAACTCTTCGAAGTGCTGCTGGTGGCGCTTGTTGACGACGGTACTTGCGGCCTTGAAGCGCTGCCATATCTCCTCGCGCAGTTCCTTGCTCACGGGACCTGTTTCGCGATATTCCTGATGGAGCTTCTGCAACTGGTGGAAGGCACTGATGACGTCGGTCTCGTCGGCCAGTTTCTCAGCAGCCTCGCAAAGGCGCGTCTTAGCCTCGAGATTCTTCTTGAAGTCGTACTCGCGGGCTTCGATGTTCAGCTTGAGCAGGTCGTAGAACTGCTCCACATAGTGCTGATAGTTACGCCACAGCTCGTTGGCTTTCTCGGCAGGCACGCTCTTTATCTCCTTCCATTCGTTCTGTAGGATCTTGAACTCAGGGAAGGCTTTATTAGCCTCTTCGGGTGTGGTAGCCATCGCCTTGATACGCTCGATGATGTCGAGTTTCTTCTTGAGGTTCTCCTCTTTTTCGGCTTCCTGCTCGCGGAACTGCTGCTGTCGGCGCTCCTTGATGATGCCCATCTCGGCCTTGAAGGTCTCCTCGTCTTCGTCGGGTGTCACCTGATACGTCTCAGGGTCGCCTCCTGCTTCGAGATAAGCCTTCTGCTGCTCATCGCGCTCGGCGATGTGCAAGCGGTAGAACACGCTCTTGAGGTATTCCACCTCATCCTTCTTGGGCATTTCCTCGCCATGAGCAATCTCCTTGACGCGCTCGAGCACCTCCTGCTTCGTCTGGTAGACCTTGCGTTCTTCCTCAGGAACCACCTCCTCTTCGGACAGGGTTTCTTCTTCTACAGCGGGGACGTCCTCGGCGGTTGCTTCTTCAGCAACGGGCACCTCTGCCAACGGTTCTGTTACTTGCAGCGTTTCTTCTGCCTTCACCTCTTCCTGTTTAACCATCTCTTCCTGTGGCTGAGCATTAGCTCCGGTCACGATGGTATTGTCTTGAGAGTCCATCATTTAACTTTGTTTAGTTACTGATTCGTTAGTATGCATTCACAATTTGGGGTTCAAAATTACGAAAAAGTTAGGAGTTAGACTCAGAAAAACTTAAAGAAAAGGAAAAAACATGCAGTGTTTTACGCTTTATTAACATTTTACCCGTCTTTTAACTCCTAAAACGTTCTGTATCGGCCTTAAGGCATTCTGTCTAAGGGCCCGTTCATTGTCCGCCTAAGCGGCTGAAATACTCCGCGATGTCTTCCCATGTCTTGAACGTTTCGCGCCCAAACTCCAAACGCGTGGCCATCGTATCACCCGAGTCGGTCGCCTCGATAAGGTAGTCGCCATAGAGCAGATGGCGCTGGTTGGTAAACAGGGCATGCCCCCAAGCCGGCACGTTGATGTAGTTGTCGAGCCACGACATTGTTTCCTGCAGCAGGGCTGGAGTGGCAGTAGGGGCAGGGGCGACGAAGAACACCTGATAGTGCTCAATGAGCAGTCGGACAGTCTTTTGACTGGAGCTGGCGGGCTTGCCGTAGTGGTCGCGCAGTGTTTCTACACCTATATATATTATAGGACGGTCGCGCTGCTCCTGCCGGTCGTCTATCCAACGTATGACAGGCAACACAGCGTGCATGAACGAACGGTCGTCCATGCGGTGCTCGCCATGAAAGCTGATGGCCTGGGGATAATGTGCCATGAATAGTTCGCGGGTGTGCACCAGCGGGTCTTCGTCGCCAAAGAGTCCGTACACACGGGTTCGCTCGCGGTCGTCTATGTCGCAGAAGTTCTGCTCGGCCACCTGACGATACTCCTTCACCAACGGTTTGTCGACATAGAACTCCTGCACGCCGTCCTGTCTGGGCGAGAAGAACTGCTGCTTTCCCGTCAGGCCGTGCTCACTCATGGTATCGGCTATCTGGAAGGCGGGATTGGTGAGTATGCGGTCGTAGCCCCGCAGCTGCTCGGCATACATGCCACCCATCGACGTACCTATAATCAGATTGGGTTGCTCCGTATCGCACATATCGCGCAACAGAGCGAGGGCCTCAGCCGGATGGACGGGCAGGTCGGGGGCTATCACCACCGCCTGGGGCAACACCTGGCGAAGGCGCGTCACCGTACCAGACTGTCCGCTGGACCCGAAGCCGTGGACATAGAGAATCTTCTTTCCCGCAAAAAGGTCGGGAAACTGCTTGATATATTGATTTTCCATGAGTGTTGTGGGGTTGCGTGTTACTGAATTATCACTTCTTCTGCATTTCAACGACAATCTTTCCGACAAAAGCAGCGTGCTTACCATTTTGGTCAACGGGGACAGGACGGCCCGACTGGTCTTTGACATACTCCAACTGACGGAAATAGGTGTGGGAATGGCCACCAAGTACCAGGTCGATGCCGGTGGTTTGGGGTATCAATCGGTCGTCGGGATAGTCAGTACCCTGCCACCCCAAGTGAGAGAGGCACACCACGAGGTCGCACTTCTTCTTGTTGCGCAACAGGTCGACCATTTCACGGGTCTTCTCAACGGGATCAAGAAATCGCAACGGCTCGTAGTTATAGGAGGACACAAGTCCCTCGAGTGGCGGACAGAGAGCGAACACGCCTATTTTCACCCCGTTCCTTTTTATTATTATATATGGTTTCACGATATCCTTCAGCTCCGTGCCGCTAAAGTCGTAGTTGCTGCACACGATAGGGAAGTTGCAGCGTTTGAACAGCCGTGCCATGTTTTCCAGACCAAAGTCGAACTCGTGGTTGCCAATGGTGGCCGCATCATAACCCATTTGGTTCATCAGGCCTACTTCCACATCGCCTTTGAACATGGAGTAGTAGGCTGAGCCTTGTGAGAAGTCGCCACTGTCGAAGAGCAACAGTTGCGGATCTTTGCTACGTTCCTCGCGCAACATGGCTATGCGGCGGAGATAACCGCCACGATTGGCCAGCATGGTGTCGGCCAGGTTTTTGTTTAACGGCATGATGCACGAGTGCGTGTCGTTGGTGTGCAAGATGGTGAGGTGCTTCTGGGCCTCTACGGGCGAGACACCAAGCAGCACGGCTGCTACGAATGCTATGATTGTTTTCTTCATTGCTGTTGTTTTTTGGGGATTATGGGGCTAATGGGGCAAATAGGGCCAATGAGGCAAATGGGGCTAATGGGGCTAATGGGGCAAATAGGGCAAATAGGGCCAATAAGGCAAATAGGGCCAAGGAGGCCAAGGGGGCCAATAAGGCCAATAAGACCAATAAGACCAATAAGACCAATGAGGCAAATAGAGCCTACGGGCAGCCAATTACTGCACCTTTACACGATCTTCGAGCGTGGCGTCGACCGACTTCCCTTGCGCCTGAAGCTGACGGAAATAGTCGATGATGATGTAGCGCGAGTTATTGCTCTCGTCTGCAGGAGCATTCAGGTTTGTGCCCGCCTTAAATGCTGTCATGCCGTCGTTGCCCTGAGCCAGGTAGTCGATTGTAGTGAGGCGATAGCTACGTGTAGGGTCTATCGGCTGCCCGTTCACCATTGCCGAGACGAGCTTGCCGTCGGCCGTGATGACCAGCTGCACACCGTGACTCAACCCCTCGCCGCCACGCCGGGCTATCTGCGCAAAGAGCTCCAGGAGCTTGTCGCCCGAGAGGGTGATGAAGCATATCTTGTTTTCGAAGGGTGCTATGTCGAGCACATCGCCATAAGTCACCGGGCCCTTCGAAAGGGCTGCTCTGATACCCCCGATGTTATAAACGCCCAAGTCGGGCTGCTCGCCATATTTGGCAGCTGCCCACATCAGTATGTCGGGCAGCAGGTTGCTCAGCAGGCTTTCCGGCCTGTCGGCGTTCATGTCGCGCGCCGCCGTGCCTACGACGGGCCCCATGACCGAGTCGACCTGTTGTTTAAATGGTGCAATGAAAGTCTGCGCCTGCGCGTCGGGTTGTCGGTCGTACCGACTATCGACAACGATGCGCGTGCGTTCCACCCGCGTGACAGCATAATGCGAACTACATGCCGACAGCACGACAAGTGCCGACAGCAGGAAGCCGAGTGATGCTCTTCGTGATTCTTTCATAAAAATAGGTTTCGTTATTGTCATTTTTGTTTGTGTCATGAATTGTCATCGGCGAGGCCACAGAATGTTCGGCACCCTCTTTGACAGTGCAAAAATAGTGATTTTTGTTCACACTGACATGCCCTTCTACCCCTAAATAAAGTTAAAAATACCTAACCACCCTCCCATTTCCCGTTGCACGTGACTCATTTCTCGTTTTATTTCAGTACCTTTGCAACCGCTTTCCGCGTAATCGCTGGCAGGAAGATAGGAGAGTTGCCTGTTATGTTGCGCTGGAACGATACAACAACCATTAATTATTAAGAAGAAAAATGGATTTAATTAAAGTTGCTGAAGAAGCATTTGCAACCGGCAAGCAGCACCCGCAGTTCAAGGCGGGTGACACTGTGACTGTCGCTTACAAAATTATCGAGGGTTCGAAGGAGCGCATCCAGCTCTATCGTGGTGTAGTCATCAAGATAGCAGGCCATGGCGACAAGAAGCGTTTCACCGTCCGCAAGATGTCGGGCACGGTGGGTGTAGAGCGTATCTTCCCCATTGAGTCGCCCAACATTGAGAGCATCGAAGTGAACAAGGTAGGTAAGGTGCGTCGCGCCAAGCTGTACTACCTGCGCAAGCTCACCGGCAAGGCTGCCCGTATCAAGGAGAAGCGCACAGCCATCAAGAAAGAGGCTTAGTTTCGATGCCGATGGCAGAAGACCTTTCCGAAGGCGTTGCACCAACAGGTGTCAACGCCTTCTTCCGCTTCATACGGTCGCACCCTATTCGGCGTAGTTGGCCTTGCTGTCGCCTTCGCCATGCAATGCCTGCTGGAAAGACTCCCAGTCCTGGAAGCCAGCCAACAGCGACAGCCTGTCGAGCGTCTTTTGGTTAGGTCGGCGCAGCAGCTCCTTCTCTACGGCTTCAAGCAGCCTCTTCAATGCAATGTGCTTCTTCTCCATGTGAACTTGATAATGAAAACGGATGCAAAGGTACGCTTTTTCATTTATATAGCCACAGCAAACGGAAAGTTTTTCGACGTAGTGACAAAAAAAAGGAGTGCGACAACGCAGTCAGTGTTGACGCAAAACAACTTTTTTTATCCGACAAAAAAATATTTCGGCACAGTTTGACACTGTTTGCTGATTTATTTGTACCTTTGCAACCTCAATAGGCATGAGAGATAACAGGGAATGAAAACGCAATAGCGTAAACACAAAATCAAAATATAACATCAAAACCGGTAGTATGGCTGAAGCAAAAAAGATTAAGACCGCATTGATCTCGGTCTTCCACAAGGATGGATTGGACGATTTATTACGCAAGCTCAACGAGGAGGGCGTGAAGTTTATCTCGACGGGCGGAACGCAGAAATTTATTGAAGAACAGGGCTATGAATGCCAGAAAGTGGAGGATCTGACCACCTATCCTTCTATTTTGGGCGGGCGCGTAAAGACGCTTCACCCCAAAGTGTTCGGAGGCATCCTGGCACGTCGCGACAACGAGGGCGACCGCGAGCAGATGGCCCACTACGACATACCCGAGATCGACCTGGTAGTGGTCGACCTCTATCCCTTCGAACAGACGGTAGCCAGCGGTGCCGACGAAGACGCCATTATCGAGAAGATCGACATCGGCGGCATCTCGCTCATTCGCGCTGCAGCCAAGAACTTCAACGACGTGGTCATCGTGCCTTCGAAAGCCGAATATGCCGTGCTGCTTGACATCCTGAACAAGCAGGGTGCCGAGACCACACGCGAACAGCGCCGCATGTTTGCCCGCCGCGCTTTCGGCGTCAGCTCGCACTACGACACGGCCATTCATGGGTGGTTTGCATCGAATGAAAAATGAGAAGCCCTTTCATTCCTCATTTCTAAAAACAATTAAATAGAAAACTATGGGATTTTTCAGTTTCCGACAAGAGCTGGCCATGGACCTTGGCACAGCCAATACGATAATTATCAGCAACGACAAGATTGTGGTCGACGAGCCTTCGGTTGTTGCACTTGACCGCCGCACAGACAAGATGATTGCTGTGGGCGAGGAGGCCAAGATGATGTATGAGAAGACGCACGACAACATACGCACCATACGTCCGCTGCGCGACGGTGTGATAGCCGACTTCTCTGCCTGTGAGCAGATGATGCGCGGACTCATCAAGATGGTGCACTCCGGGCACCACTTCTTCTCGCCCTCCTTGCGCATGGTCATCGGCGTGCCCTCCGGCTCTACCGAGGTGGAGCTGCGTGCCGTGCGCGACTCGGCCGAGCACGCAAACGGCCGCGACGTATACCTTATTTTCGAGCCTATGGCAGCCGCCATCGGTATCGGCATCGACGTAGAGGCACCCGAAGGCAACATGATTGTCGACATCGGTGGCGGCACCACCGAGATAGCCGTCATCTCGCTGGGTGGCATCGTGTCGAACAGCTCCATCAAAGTGGCAGGCGACGACCTGACCACCGACATTCAGGAGTACATGAGCCGCCAGCACAACGTGAAGGTGAGCGAGCGCATGGCCGAGCGTATCAAGATACACGTGGGCAGTGCGCTCACCGACCTGGGCGAACAAGGCCCGGAAGACTATGTGGTACACGGTCCTAACCGCATCACTGCCCTCCCCATGGAGGTGCCCGTATGCTATCAGGAGATAGCCCACTGTCTGGACAAGACGGTGGCACGCATCGAGTCGGCCGTGCTCTCTGCATTGGAGAACACCCCACCCGAGCTTTATGCCGACATCGTAAAGAACGGCATCTACCTGACCGGCGGCGGTGCTTTGCTGCGCGGCCTCGACCAACGCCTGCACGACAAAATCAACATCCCATTCGTCGTAGCCGAAGACCCCTTGCACTGCGTGGCCAAGGGTGCCGGCATCGCCCTGAACAAT
>Ga0326511_10002688_pt1 | contig 14360 bp, 13 predicted proteins | sample 0_2496_0518_D_FD_203701 | JGI IMG/M metagenome (GOLD analysis project Ga0326511, IMG submission 203701) | Bovine rumen microbial communities from UC Davis, California, United States - 0_2496_0518 | ecosystem: Host-associated > Mammals > Digestive system > Stomach > Rumen | place: USA... | reverse complement strand
TATATGAATGCTTTCCATAAACAACATATTTTACTGCTTTAAATTTAAAATCAAATGAATATTTAAACATACTGGTGAACCTCCATACTTTAATATTTTTTTGTCCAATATTTTTGGTTCACCCCAATTCAAAGAATATCTTAAGCAAAAGGAGGTGCAAGGAGATATGAGTTATGCAATAGTAAGAAATGAAAAATTAACAAGAGATGAAGCAAAAGGAAGATATGTTCACAATGAAAGAAAAACAAAGGGGCATACAAATAAGGATATTGATCCAGAAAGAACACATTTGAATTATTACTTTAAGAGAAATGAGTTAAGTTATATAAAGGAATTTGATAAGTTGAGAACAGAGAAAGATTTAAAAGGACACATAAAAAGCAATAGTATTATAATGTGTGAAATGATATTTACATCAGAGAAAGAATTTTTTGAAAATGTTGGAGAACAAGAAACAAAGAGATACTTTGAAGAAAGTTATAGATTTATATGTAATTATAAAAATTTAGGAGAAGAAAATATAATATCAGCAGTTGTTCATTTAGATGAAGGTGTTCCACACATGCATTTAATTTTTGTTCCAGTAGTACATACAAAAGATAAAGAAGGAAACGATATAGATAAAGTGTGTAGCAGAGAATTTTGGAAAGGGAGAGATAGTTACAGAACCTTACAAAACAACTTTTATGATTACATTACTTCAAAAGGATTTAATTTAGAAAGAGGAATTGAGGTAGAACAAACAGGGGTAAAACACGAAAAAATAGAAGATTTAAAGAAAATAACTAATTTTGAAAACACTAAAAAAGTATTAGATAATATAAAATTTGAATTACCTGAAATACCTGATATTAATGATATTAAAATTATAAAACTAAATAGGGAAAAAGTTGAAAATGATATTATAAAACCAAAGGACAAATTAATTGATGAGTTGTACCAAGATAATAAGAATCTATACAAGGAATTATCTAAACAAGTTAATTTAGTAGATAAAGCAGCAAAATATGAAAAAGAAAGAAAAAGAATAATGTATGACAATGAAGAATTGCACAATGAAGTTGATAAAATTAAATCAGAATACAGAAAGAAAGAGTTTGATTTGGAATGGGGATATAAAAGTCAGATTAGAGATTTAGAAAAAGAAAATAAGCATTTGCACAAAGTAGTAAATAAATTTAAAGATACTATTGATAAATTCATAAAATGGATTTGCAAAAAGTTTGATATGGGAGCAGAAAATAATTTGATTAGAGATTTTGAAAAGGAAACTAAAATTTGCCTAGATGCTGAAAAACAGATTAAAAGAGAAGATAAAGAAAGAGAAAGGGAGTTAGAGTTGTAAAAAGTTCAAAATTTTTAAGACAAATAATAAAATGTATGATATAATGTTTTTAGTTTTAAAGTTGAGGTAAAAAATGATAGAATTAAAAGATGTTGAAAAATATTCAATAAATAAATTAACAAAGAATGAAATAAATAATTTGAAATTTATAAAGATAATGTTTGGAACAAAATCAAAAGCAGGAAACGGCTTTGAATATAAAATTGGAGAAATCAATGAAACTGATAATTGGCATCCAGAAACAAATGATAGTGAAGAAATAGGGGGATTTAATTTCTCAATAGAAGAAAAAATATTAAGGTGGCTTGTAAGAGGAGATACACTTTATGATGTGACAATACCAGAAAATACAGAAGTCTTTGATTGTGAAAGTACATCTGCACCACATGGAGTTTTTCGCTCTAATAGAATTATAATAAATAATCCAAGACCAATGACAGATGAAATGGCAATGTCTTTTTATGAAAAATCAATATTACCAGAGAAAAGTTATTTTAAAGCTATGGCAGGTTGTAGTGTAAGAGGATATATGAATACAGCAAATAAAATTTTTACAGATAAAGTTAATAAAGAAAATTTTGAATTGGCATTTAGCGAGTTTAAAGATTTTGTAACTCCTAACTATGTAAATAAGTTTGATGAAAAGTATTTAGATGAAAATACAGGAAAAATATATAATATGTTTATAAATATTGAAAATAGCAGGTAATAGGAGAAAAAGCATGGATACTGAATTAATAAAATTACCATTGTCATTGGGATTAAAAATAAATGGAATATTAAAAGAGAAAATTGGATTTGTTCCTAGAGAAAATAAAATAGGAATGATGACATTTGAATTTACTAGACAAGAATTAGAACTAATAGATAAATTAAATTTTGAAAATCCAGTAAGAGGAGAAATTGAAGGTATTGAGTTATTACCAAATTTAAGAACTTTAGTAATTAAATCCGATGGTAATACAGCATATAAACAAGATAAAAATATTGCATCAATATCTGATAAAGATAGCTCTTGTATTTATAAATGTAAAAATCTTGAAAATTTAAGTATAGAAAATCAGGCTAAAATGTCATTTTTAGATGTTTCACAGATGAAAAAATTACACTTTTTATCTGCTAAAAGAAATGCTAGATTAGAAGAAATATCAGGATTAGAATCTACTACTGAATTATGGCAATTGGATTGTTATGGAAATGAATCATTAATGCAAACAGGGGATTTAAACAAAGTAATTATGCAAAATGAAGAATTAACAGACTTAAATCTTGATGTGTTATTATTTCCAGATGCTATGGAATTTGATATAAGGAGTGGAGAAATTAATGAAGGTACATTAAAAAGATTTGAAGATATGAATGTGTCTTGGCATGAAATTTTATCAAGTGGAAAAAGCATAAAAATTAATATTTATCAGATGATGCAAATGCATCAAAAGGCTTGCAAAGCATTGGAAGATTATGTTCCAAAACATTGTGAAAGTCAAACTGCTGTTATTGGAATTGAACAGTATTTAGCAGAAAATGTTAAATATGACCATGCATCATTAAAAACTAATCATTCACATTCCTATGATTCAAAAGATGATGATTTACCTGCAATTGTAACAGGACCGATTGGAGGAGCAAATGGGGCATATAATGCTTTTACTTATGGTACTTGTGTGTGCGAAGGATATACAAGAGCAATGCAATATCTTTTAAGATTAAAGGGAATAAAATCTCATAATGTTCATTGTATTTCGGGAGAAGATAAATTGCACATGTCAACAGATAAACAAGATGATATGTATAAAATATATGATTTACCAGATGATGGCTATCATAGTATAATTTCAATAGATGATGTTGATTGTTTATATGATGATCCATGTTGGAATGCAGGCAGATATCAAAGGGGAGATAAATCAATGCCATGGACATTGCTAACAAAAGAAGAAATATCAAGAGATCATACATTATCTTTTAATGAAAGAAATATAGATAACAATACTTTAAATGTACCAAGAAGTGCTATACAAATTGCAATGCAAAGAATTGCAGCGCATAGACAAGAAAGAAGAAAACAACAAGAAATATTTTCAGAGCAAGAAATAGGAAAATCAACAGTAAATGTATCTAGAACTGAAAAAGATAAAGCAAAGGAAAGATGTCAAAGAAATATGCAAGAAAGAAAAATCGAAGGACAAGAACAAACATATTAAAATGTTGTAAAGGAATGAGTGTATGGATAAATTAAAAAGAAAACAAGAAATTTTAAGAAAGCAAAGAGAATTCTATCAAGGAGATAATGAAAAGGAAGATAATAATGGCAATATACGAAAATTAGATTTGAGTAGGTTATCTAATGAAGAACTTCAGCAATCTTGTTTTCATTATTCATTAAAGAAAGATAAAAATTCAATAGATAAAAATGGTTTAGAAACAAGGATTGGAAGAAACTCAAAAGGAATAGATAAGCTAAGTTCTATTTATTTCTCTTATGGTATAGAGGGTGCTTTAGAAACTTGGGATGTATGGCTAAAGTGGAGAGCAAATAGGTTATATAGTCCATATTGGCAGGAAGAAAATAAAGAGATTGTTGAAAAGCTTGAAAATGATACAGCAACTGAGCAAGAAAAAAAGGAATATTATTATAAAGCTCAATTATGGAATGAAAAGTTTTCATCAGGAGAGTATAGAAAAGATAAAGAAAAAATGGAGTTTTTGTTTGATTTTCAGATGGATGAGATGCTAGCAAGTAATTATTATTTACTTGATTTAAAAGAAGGTGAAGATTTTTCATTTGATGAAATAGATGTAAAGAAAGATGCAAATCTTCAAAGAAAAGATAACCCAAATGATATGGGATATAAAATTTTTCAAGAAATGTATGGGCCTTATAGCGATTTTGAAAACAGCAAAGTTGATAAATGGAATATGAATACATTTTTAGGAAAGCAAATAACTATTGCACCAGATAGAATAAAACAATTAACATTACCAAGTGGAAAAAGTGATGTATTTTCTATTGTTAGCTTTATGTATGAAAAATATAAAGAAATCACACCTGAAGATAAACAAGTGCAATTTGATTTATTAGATGACTATATGGAGTATTCAAAAGAAAAAGAACAAAATAATGAATTACAAGAATTCGATAGAAATAAACGAATTGACGAAAGTGAAAGAATTTCATATTTTCATGACCAAAAATCTGAAACTTTTTATGAAGAAGTAGATAATGCTCATTCATCAGGATATACAATTACAACAAATCAAATAGGAAAAAAATCTATTTATTCACATATAGGAAAGAAAGATATAGCAAAAGGTGTAGTTGATAGAAAAGTTGAAGAAAGAACAAATCCACAAGAGTTATACCCACATAATCATAATGGAAGTCAGGGAGGTACAAATGATGGAAGATAATTATTCAAAAGCATATAAAGAAATAGTTGAAATATTAAAATATGTTCCAGAAGAAAGTGTTAATAAAATACCTAAAGAAATGAGGGATATGTTTGAGGCAGAACAACTTAAAACATATAATTTTCAAATTGATACTGAAAAACCATTTGAAGAACAAGAACTTTTAGAAGAAACAAAGGCAATACTTGCTAATATCTTTAGAGATTATTGGGCAACAGATTATCAAAAAGCTAGAATAATAGAAAAAGAAAACCAAGATAGAGAAGAATGGGAAAGACAAAAAAGAGAAAAATATAATCCAAACGACATTTTTAAGAATAGAAATACAACTACAAAGGATAATGATATTAGTCAAGATATTCAAGAACAACTAAATGAAGAATATAACAAAAATTTACCAATGGAAGTACAAAAACAAAATATATTCCAAAGATTATTAAAATTTATAAAAAAACTAATACATAAATAAAATAATAACAGATGTATGAGTGAAAATGAAAAACAAATAATAGAATTAAAACATATAGGTCATAAAATAGAAAGTCAATATTTGGCTTTCTATTTTTGTAATAGCTAATTTAAAAATATGATTGACTTAATTTTTGTAGTTCTTGCTTAAATTCTTCAATTTGGATATCATCATAGCTATCCCTTAATTTTATAGCTTTTTTTGACCATTGCTTAAATTTCTTTTCAGTAAATTCCTTAGGATGTTTATAATGTCTACCATACATTTTTTTATATTCTTTATTAAATTCTTTTAAAATAGGACTATCTTCAACCTTTTCTTTATGTTTATTTGTAGCACCAATTTCCTTACAAGTTTTACCAGTATCTAAATATAAATTATTACAATATTTTTGGTCATTTCTTGCTTTTTGATATGGATTATTATTGGTAGTTGAAGGAATAAATAATCTCCCACAATTTTCACACTTATTAATAACAAAGTTATTTTGAATAACTTTAAATAACTCAAATCTTATTTGTTCTTCTGCATTTTCTAGCTCATAGACTTCTTCTGCAACAATATTTTTTTCTTTTATAATATCTACAATTTTATCTACATCTAATCTTCTTTCCTGTGGTGATAATATTGTGTCACATACATATTTTATTTTAAATTTTGTATCTAAAAATAAGGCGTGTGCTGGTTTAGTATTAAAATAATGCAAGTCAAATACTCTTTTAGTCTCATATAAAAATAATTTTTCTGGAACACTTAAATTTCTAACAAGTGAGTTATTAGAATATTTGCTTATTAATTCTAACCTTTCTTTTAAATCAGTTTTCTTTTCTATAAGATTTCGAATTAACAAATTTCTTATAGTTTCAAAGTATTCCATATATTCTTTATGCCTTTTATTTGATACTTTTTCAATTTCTTCATTCCATTTAATAATTAAAATCTCTGGAGTATATTCATCTTCTTCTAAATCTCTATAAAATTCATTAGGATAATATTTTGAATTTTCTATTAAAACACCAATTTGAGATTTAAATAAAAGGTCAGTTCTAAATGTTTTAGTATTATATGTTTTTATAATTATATCAATTAGTACCTGTGTGTAAAAATGAGTATATGGAGAGAAGTTCAAACATGCTCTAACCAATTGGAACATTTTAAAGAAACAATCAAATCTATCATCTTCTGAATCAGTTTCTTTTGCATAACATACAAGTCCTATTAGTTGGTTGTATATTTCTTTTAATTTATCAAAATCTTTATTATCCATTATAGCAAATTCATATAATTTGTCTCCAATATTATATTCAAAATCTCCTAAAGCACCAAAATATTCTCCTGTATTCTTTAAAATAATTTTATTACCTTTAAGTGTGAAATTACTTATCATAACTGCATTTCCTCCGTTTAAAAAATAGAATATAGATATTTCAATTTTCAACTTATCTATAGACTTTGTAAAATTTGTTTACAACAACATTTTAGCATCCTATAATAATTTTATCAAGATGGAAAATAGAAATTATTAATAACTATTTTCTATCAATAGTACATTGAAAATTGAATATCAAATTACAAGTACAGATAATGATACTTTCGTCTGGCTAACGTGATGTAAAGGGGCGATTCACTAAAGGTGGAATGAGGGCAAATCTCATATGGGTTGAAATACCACTTGTAATTTTAGTAATAAGGACAAAAAGTTCTTGAATATTAATTAGAGGAAAGGTAGGTGAATATTCTGGAAAAGGCAAAAGATAATAAAAGCAAAAAGAAAAAAGATAAATTACCATTTGCAGTATTTATTTGTCCAAAATCAAATGTTGGTGAATTAGAAGATTATAAACAGGTATTCACCGATATTATCTCTGATAGAATAAAACAAAAATATAAATAAAAAAATAAGAACAAAATTTCGCAAAAGTATTGAAAAAGTTTTAGAAATATGATATAAATAGAAGAAATAAAATAATATAATTCAACTATTCGGAAATACCGAACAGTTGAAAAGAGGAGATGAGTTTATGGCAAATGATCTAGTAAACAAAACAGAAAATGATTTTGAAAGTATCAAGCATGTGGATGAGAATGGCACAGAATTTTGGTATGCTAGAGAACTAATGACAATGTTAGAATATAGTAAATGGGGAAATTTTATTAAAGTAATTGACAAAGCAAAAGAATCTTGTAAAAACAGTAATATGAACGTATTGGATCATTTTGCCGACGTCGGCAAAATGATAATGGTAGCCAAAGGAGCAGAAAGAGAAATTGATGATTATAAATTAACTAGATATGCATGTTACCTTATAGCACAAAATGGAGATACTAGAAAAAAGACAATAGCATTAGCTCAAACTTATTTTGCAGTTCAAACAAGAAAGCAAGAATTAACAAGACAAGAATATGAACAATTAAGTGAAGATGAAAAGCGATTATACACTAGGAAAAATGTAAAAGATAAAAATAAATATTTATTTGATACAGCAAAATTAGCAGGTGTAAAAAATTACGGAAAATTTAATAATTATGGCTATAGAGGGCTATATAATGGTGAAACTGCTAAAGATATTGCAAATAGAAAAGGTATATCAGAAAAAGAAGATATATTAGATTATATGAGTAGTACAGAACTTGCAGCGAACTTATTTAGAATTACACAAACTGATGAAGTTTTAAAAAATAAAAATATAAATAATGAAGATGATGCTTGTAAAACTCATCATAATGTAGGACAAGCTGTTAGACAAACTATAAAAAGAATAGGTGGTACTATGCCAGAAGATTTACCAACGCCAAGTAAAAGTGCAAAACAAATTGAAAAAGAAAAAAATAAACAATTAAAGGAAAATGATAAAAAGAAACTGAACTAACCAATAAAAAATTTAGTTGGTTAGTATTGCTAACCAACTGGTAACAAATTGTAACCAGTTGAATAAAAACGAACTGTCAAGGATTCCTTTACAGTTCGAATTGCTATATATTTCAATAAAAAATGAACTTGCAATTAATTCTTGTAGGTTGAAAATTTGAACTAATAAGAAATGCTTATAAGTTCAATTGGTTAGAAAAACTAACCAGTTGGTAACAAATTGTTACCAACTGAATAAATTAATGTTTTGCAAATATCAGAAAAACATATAGCACCGTCGGAAAAACCGACATTGCTAAAAGACAGTAATGAAGAAATTGAGTTGGCTACAATTTGTAGTCATCTGAAAAAAGTTCTAAAATTTTGAGAAAACAACTTGAAGTTTTAGAACTTTTTATATATAATAGCAACAATAAGAAATGAAGATAAAAATATGTTATTGATACATTATATAAGCAATGAAAAAATGGAGGTATATCATGCAAAAACAAAACAATGAAAAAAGAGTAGTAATTTATTGCAGAGAAAGTAGAGATGACTATGGAGAAAATTATGAAAGAATAGAAACTCAAAGAGATTTGTTAATTAAATATTGTAAAAGTCATGGATATACCAACATTGTAGATATTATAATGGATGACGACAAAAGTGGAACTGATTTTAGTAGGTTTGATGATATAAGAGAAAGAGCAAGAAAAAAGGAAATAGATGTAATTGTTTTCAAAAATTCTGCAAGACTTGGAAGAAATCAAAGAGAGGCATTAGAATTTGTAGAGTATTTGGAAGAACAAGGAGTAGAAATAATATTTGAAGATGAGCAATATAATGAGGAAATGTTTGGACTATATGCATGGTTTAATGAAAGAAGGGCAAGAGATGACAGCAAAAACATTAGGAGAAATTTAAGACATAAAATAGAAGAGGGAGATTTATTAGTAAAAGCAATTTATGGATATAACAAAGAAGGTAAGAAATTAGTAATTAATGAAGAAACAGCACCAGTAGTACAAGAAATATTTGAGCTATATTCTAAGTGCTGGGGCTATCAAAAAATTGCAACTTATCTAAACAAAAAAGGAATACCAACACCATCGCAGAGCAGGAATTTTGCAAATGCAAAACAAACAGCAAATTGGAAAGCACAGCACATTGTGAGAATTTTAGATGATAGAAGATATACTGGAGACTATGTTGGAGGACACACAGAAAAATTAAGTTTTAAATCTAAAAAAACAAGAGTAAAGCCAGAAGAAGAATGGACTATAATAGAAAATCATCATGAACCTATTATAGATAAAGAATTATTTGAAAAGGTGCAGAAGATTAGGAAGAAAAGAAAAAGAGAAAGTGACAAAATAAATAATGGATTCAAATTTGTAGATACAGATAATAACTTGTATTCAGGACTTTTATATTGTGGAAGATGTGGAACTCCAATGTATAAAAGAAAAGGAAATACTGGTACAAGAAAAAGACCAGATAGTTATTTGTGTAAAAAATATAGCAATGAGGGAGCGATAAAAGATATAAGACCAGATTATGGATGCAAACCACACAGAATGAGAATTGAATATTTAGACCAAATTGTAAATGCATATATAGATAATCTAGTAAGTAATCCAGAATTTAAAAGCTTTGTAATGGACAATGTAAAAGCTATTTCCACAAATAAAGTTACACTAGAAAAAGATTTAAACAAATCAAAACAAACATTAGAAAAACTAGAAAAGCAATTTAAACAAGTTTATGAAGATAAGCTAAATGACTTAATACCAGAATTTATATACAAAGATAAAAAGGAGGAACTAGAAAAGAAGATAAAATACGAAAAAGAGAAATTACAAGAAGTCGAAAGCAAATTTAATACTTTAAACAAATTAGAAGATAAAGAAGATTTAATATTTAAAGCAATAGATGATATTAAGGCAAATGGATTAACAAAAGAAGAATTATCAAGACTATTTGATAAAATAGTTGTATTTGATCCAAAGGAAATTACGCCAACAATAAAAGAAGAATACAACTTAAATGATGAAATATACAACGAACTTTATGAAAATGGAGGATTAGCATTTCATTTGAAATTTATGTATCCACAAACTATCACAAACAGGTGGATGTGATATTGGTGCAAGACCTATAGAACTACATTTAAAAGCTTTTGAAAAATTAGGTGTAAATATTACAAAAAACTATGGAAATATTGAGTGCAGTTGTGATAAAATAATAGGAGAAAAAATAGATTTAGAATTTCCGAGTGTAGGAGCAACAGAAAATGCGATACTTGCAAGCTGCTTAGCAGAGCGGAATAACAACAATTACCAATGCAGCACGAGAACCAGAAATTATTGATTTACAGAACTTTTTAAATAAAATGGGAGCTAAGGTAAAAGGTGCAGGAAGTAGTAAAATTGAGATAGAAGGAGTAAAAAAACTAAGAGACGTAAGCTATAATATAATGCCAGATAGAATTGAAGCGGGGACTTTTCTTTGCCTTGCAGCTATTAATCACTCTAATTTAATAATAAACAACATAGATGAAGCACATATAGTTCCTATAATAGATAAATTAGAAGAAACTGGATGTAAATTAAATGTAAAAAAATCACAAATAGAAATTAATTCACCTCGTAAATTAAAAGCTGTTGATATAAAAACAATGCCATATCCAGGATTTCCAACAGACATGCAATCTATATTTGCAACAATGCTTACTACTGCAAAGGGAACAGCTGTTGTAGTTGAAAACATTTTTGAAAATAGATATAAGTATACTCAAGAACTAATTCGAATGGGTGCAAAAATTTCAATAGAAGGAAGAACAGCTGTAATAAAAGGAGTAAGAAAACTATATGGAACAACTGTTAGAGCAACAGATTTAAGAGGAGGAGCATCATTAGTAGTTGCAGCAAGTATAGCAAAAGGAACAACTAGAATTGAAAATATAGAATATATACTACGAGGATATGAAAAATTTGAACAAAAATTAATAAATATAGGTGTAAATATAAAATATGAACAAAATATTAAAAACACTTAAACTAGATTAGTATGCATAAGTAATAATAAAAAAGTTACTTATGCAATGCCTTATAAAAGGAGGAATGAAACTTGAATCTTTCTAAAAAAAGTAGCTCAAAGAAAAAAAAAGGACAAGCTAAAAATAAAAAAATAGAAAATAAAATAAAAAATAAAGATATGGAAAATTTAAATTATGACTTTGATTTAGAAACAGAACAATTAATTCAAATGACAAACAAAAATAGAATAAAAAAACAAGAAAGAATAACAAAGCAAAACGAAATTAAGGAAAAGAAAAGAAAAAAGAGAAATAAAAGAGTAAAACTATTCTTAAAACTATTTTTATTTGTTTTATTAATAGGTGGTGCAATTATATTTGCAATGACATCACCATTGTTTAATATAAAAGAAATAAAAGTAACAAATAATGCTCAAGTTTCAAGTGATACAATTATTAGTTTGTCTGAAATAAAAATAGATGAAAATATATTTAAATTTTATAAGGTAAATGTTTCAAATAAAATAAAAGAAAATGCGTATATAGAAAATGTAAAGATAGAAAGAAAAATTCCAAGTACAGTTGAAATTATAGTTGAAGAAAGAACACCTAAATATAGTGTAGATTTTATGGGAAAATTTATGTATATAAATAGTCAAGGATATTTTTTAGAACTGTCAGAAGAAAATAAAGGATTACCAATTATTTATGGAATAACAACAGAAGAAGAAAAAGTTACTCCCGGTAATAGGCTAAATAGTGAAGATTTAAATAGATTAGAAGAAGTCATGAAAATAATGAGTTCTGCAAATGAAAATGGTTTAGATGGTAAAGTTTCGAGTGTTGACATTAGTAACAAAAATGATTATACTATCTATTTAGAAGAAAAAAAGAAAAAAGTACATATAGGAAACACCTCAAATTTAAGTAATAAAATGTTGTATATACTTGCAATTATGGAACAAGAGGACGGAAAAGAAGGAGATATATACGTTAATGGTGACTTAAATAATAAATTTCAACCATACTTTCGAGAAAAAGTATGAGGTTGAAGATATAAAGCTCATAGTATAAATTGAGAAAGGAGATTTGTTTTGGAAAATACAGAAAATAAAAATATTTTAAACAAAAAAATGATAAGTATAGTTTTAGGAATTATGTGTTTTGCTTTAACTCTAGGAATATGTATTCAAATAAGAACAGTTGAAAATTCAAATTCAAAAGTAAGTAATAATTATCAAGAAAATAACTTAAGAGCAGAAGTTTTAAAATATAAAGAAAAATATGATAATAAATATAGTGAGTTGGAAAAATTTGAAAAAGAATTAGAAAAAAAGAGAGAAGACTCTACTAAAAATAATTCTGAATTAGCAGAAAAAGAAGAACAAATAAAAGAAGGAAATAAAATATTAGGTTTAACTGAAATAACAGGGCCAGGAGTAATAGTTACATTAAGTGATAGTAAAAAAGATGCTAGTAGTGTTTTAAACCCAAGTACTTTATTAGTACATGATGTAGATATTTTAGGAGTTGTAAATGAATTAAAGAATGCTGGAGCAGAAGCAATTTCAATAAATGATCAAAGAATAGTTCCAACAACAGGGATTTCGTGTGGTGGAAATATTATAGATATAAATGGAGAAAAGGTTGGAGTTCCCTTTGTAATAAAAGCAATAGGGCTTCCAGAACAATTAGCAGGTTTATCAAGACCAGGAGGATATTTAGAATTATTAAGAAATGCTAGTGTAGGTGCAGATTTAAAAAAATCAAACAGCATAACGATACCTAAATATACAGGTGTAATAGATTATGAATATGCACAAACTGTTAAATAAATAGGGGGAAGCAATGAAAAAAAATATAAAAAAAGGTAAAATAACAGTTATTGTTACTATGATTGTAGTGTGTTTTGCATTAACACTAGTAATGTCAATGCAATTTAAAATAGTGAATCAAACTGATATTACTTCAATTGAGAATATGAGAGAAGCGGAATTAAGAACAGAACTTGCGAATTGGAAATCAAAATATGAAGAAACAGATCAAAAATGTGAAGAAACTATAAAGAAAATTGAAGAATATAATACTACAAGTCAATCAAACGAAGAAACGGGAAAATTAGTTGATGAAGAATTAGAACAGGTAAATTTATCCCTTGGAAAAACAGATGTACAAGGACAAGGGATAGAAGTAACATTAAGAGAAACAGACAACGAAGAAATAGCAAGAATAAATGGTGACGATTTATTGGTTATTGTAAATGCATTAAAATTAGCAGGAGCAGAAGCAATATCAATTAATGATGAAAGAATAATAAATATGAGTGATATTGCTGATATAAATGAAACTTTTGTAAAAATAAATGGCAAAAGAATATTGGCACCTTATGTTATAAAAGCAATTGGAAATTCATCACATTTAGAGACTGCATTAATAGGAAATGGTGGACACGTAGATGAAATGAAAAAAATTGGTCAAAATGTTTCAATAGATAAGTTAAATAGAGTTAAAATATTAAAATATAATGAGGATATCAAGTTGAAATATGTACAATAATAAATAGGAAGGAATGTGAAAAATATGATTTTTATAGCAATATTAATAGGATGTATATTAGGAGCATTAATTGGAATGAATGCACCAATGATTTCTTATACATATTCAAGTTATTTAGCAATAGCAATAATTGCTGCATTAGATTCTGTATTCGGAGGAATTACATCTGTAATAAAGAAAAATTTTGATTTAAAAATATTTGTTACAGGATTTTTTGGAAATGCAATACTTGCAATACTTTTAACAATATTAGGACAAAAATTAAATGTAGATATTTATTTAGCTGCCATAGTGGTATTTGTTGGAAGAATGTTCGTAAATTTAGCTATTATAAGAAGATACTATGTTGATAAATGGCTTAATAAAATCGGAAAAAAGAATACTGAAATAAAAGAACAAAATATTAATTAATTTCAATAAAGCTCATCTCTAAATAAAAAGATGAGTTTTATGATTTTTAATGTCAATGACGGCATTTTACATAAAAATATATATTACAAAAATATTACAAAAATATTACAAAAATATAACATTTTCTATTGACATTTTTTTTAAAATGTAATATATATACACTTGAGAAATTTATACTAAAAAATGGAGGAATTAACTTGGCAATAGGGGATATCATTGTAGGTATTGACATAGGAACAAGTAAGGTTTGCACTGTTGTAGGTGAAGTAAATAATTTTGG
>Ga0326511_10002687_pt1 | contig 14364 bp, 13 predicted proteins | sample 0_2496_0518_D_FD_203701 | JGI IMG/M metagenome (GOLD analysis project Ga0326511, IMG submission 203701) | Bovine rumen microbial communities from UC Davis, California, United States - 0_2496_0518 | ecosystem: Host-associated > Mammals > Digestive system > Stomach > Rumen | place: USA... | reverse complement strand
ATCAGGCGCGCTGAAGGGCGAGGCCGAGGTGGAAAAAGCTACACAGAATCTGAAGAATGCGGTGACCAGTGCGGGACGGGAAGCTGCGGCTGCTGTCCAGCAGATGAACGCAACTCTGTCGGACATGGCCCAGAAAGCAGACTCGACGGGCACCAAATTCCACGACATGATGGAGGAATTCGGGGAGACGGGCGACACGTCGCTGTTACCCAAAATGTTTGGAGAAACCGAATCTGCCATCAATAACATTGCAAAACAGCTCTACAAGGTTGGAGATAAGCAAGCGTTCGGCAGTCTGACGGACGGCCAGATGGCCAAGATGTCGCAGGATCTGGATAAAGCTGAGGCATCAATTGGATCGCTACAGGCCAAAATGCAGGAGCTAGGCGCGGCGTCCGTACCATCCACAGCATTCAACATGCTGGCGGAGAAGTACGACCAGCTGCAGGAGAAAGCCCAAAGCCTTCAAAACATAATCGCGGACAAGCGCGGGATCGACACGGCAGGCGATGTGGCAGCTCTTGAAAGAGTTAAGCAGGAAATGTCTGACGTCATGCAGCAGATGGCGCAGCTCGAGTCCACGGGCGGCGACCGTACCATGCTTGCGGACCTGCCAAGCTTTCAGACGCAGGCGCAGGACCTGCAGCAGCTGCTCAATGCCGTACAGACGTATCGTACAGCTCTGGCGCAGACACGCGAGGAAAACACGGCCAATGCAAGCATGGCAGGCATTGCCAAGGGTGCCGATCAGCTGACCAATCAACTTGGCAGGATTGAAGCCGCACAGGCCAAAGTCAACAGCCCGTCCAGTCTGGCTGCATGGCAGGCGCAGATTCAAAAGGCGCAGGCAGATCTGGAGAAACTGCAGCAGCAGATGCAGCAGCTCGGCGCAAGCGGGTTCCAGAGCCCGCAGTTTGCAGACGTCGGTGCACAGCTGGAAGGCCTGCAGGGGCGTCTGGCCGCATGCCAGAGCGCATCCACAGACATGGCTGGCACTATGACAACCATGGGATCGGACACGGCCAAGGCGGGCCAGAGGACATCCGCACTCAGCCGAATTTTTCAGGGCATGCAGGGCGCCGTCAATTTGGCTAGGCGTGGCCTGCAGGGCATCATAGGCATCGCTCAGCGGCTGGGCTCGGCATTCGGCGGGGCTATTAAAGGGATTCGGAATTTTATCTCACGCTTGGGCAGTCTACGCGGCTCTGCCAATTCCGCGTCGATCTCGTCAAAGGGATTGCTTAAAGGCTTGCTGAGCATAAAAACTATGCTCATGTCCCGCTTAAAAAGGTCATTTATTTCGACCATCGTCAAGGACTTTCAGGCATCCATGGGCTCTTTGGCCAAATACAGCGCGCAATTCAATGCGACCATGTCGGGGATGCAAAACAGCTCGACGGCTGTCTCCGGGAACTTGGCGGTTCTCGCGAGTAACATTTTGAACACGTTAGGTCCGGCCATCACGACGATTATTGACTGGATCAGCAAAGCTATCGCTACCATAAACGCCCTTTTCGCACTGATTACAGGCGCGGGTACGTTTACCATGGCCACCAAAGGCACCAAGGATTACGCCAAGTCACTGAAAGGCGCAGGCGGTGCTGCGAAAGAGCTTAAAAATCAGGTCTATGGATTTGATGAGCTCAACAAACGCACCGACAACAGCAGCGGCGGTGGCGGCGGCGGTGGTGGCGGCGGTGGCGCCAAGTACACCAAGAAAAACGTCAAGGACTTCCTGCCACAGAGTCTGATTGATCTGGCCGAAGCCATCAAAGAGGCTTTTAACGCCGGGGAGTTTGAAAAGGTTGGGCAGATTATTGCCGAAGCGCTGAATCAGGTTGTATACGCTGCAGACGATTGGATCAACAACGTACTCCGGCCGAAGGCTGTCGAATGGACGACCATCATTGCGCGCATCATGAACGGGTTTGTTTCCGCATTCGACTGGACTGCGCTGGGCAAGTTGATTGCTGACGCGCTCAACACCGTAGCCGATGTGCTGAATACATTTTTTACGACATTCGATTTCCGTGCACTGGCGTCGGGCTTTGCTGAGGGCATCAACGGAATCATCAATAACATCGAGTGGGATCTGCTAGGGCAAACTGTCGGCAACGGCTTGCAGGGCATCGCTGATCTCATCACGGGCACACTGGCCGGGATCGACTGGGCGTCTCTCGGGTCCGGCCTCGCAACAGGCCTCAACAATCTCATTGCCTCGGTCGACATGGAGAACCTGACGAACAACCTGATGACCACAGCGTCCGGTCTGGCAGAGGGCTTTAATAACCTTTTTGCTGAGATTGACTGGGCAGCGCTTGGCACGCTTGTCGGCACAGGCCTGCAGGGCATTGGGGAGTCAATCACGACATTTTTCTCCTCGTTTGACTGGCTCACACTTGGACAGGGGATGGCCGAGGGCGTAAATAACGCTGTCGCTGCTATGGACCTTCCTGCAATCGGGGCCGCGATGAGCGACACATGGACGAGCATCCTTGACGGTCTTAACGCTTTCCTGACGGACACGCGCTGGAGCGAGATATCAACGCAGCTCAGTGGATTCGTTAACTCAATCGACTGGCCGGAGCTCGGTGCCAAAACGGGCGAGCTACTGGGAAATGTATTCCGGACAGCTTTCGATTTGGCGAAGGAAGCGCTTGCAGGTATTGACTGGCAGGCTGTAGGCACGGGCATTGTTGCGTTCTTCCAAGGCATCAATTTTGATGGCCTTTTTGATTCCCTCTTCTCTTTCATCGGTACAGCTCTGGCAGGTCTGACAGAGATCTTGCAGCTGGCGATCAGCCCAGCTATCGATGCACTTAATGGCTGGTGGGACGAGCAGATGCAGGCGTCCGGTGGAAACGCCGGGATAGCACTGATCAACGGCCTCAGTGACGTTTTCATGGAGATCTCCGACTGGGTCCACGACCACATCGTCGCGCCGCTGATCAGCGGGCTCGAGTCGGGGCTGGGCCTTGAGGATGGAACCATCAGACAGTTCTGCATTGATCTCATGACTGGCGTTGCGCAGGGCATAGTTGACGCATGGACGACAGTGTCAAGCCTTGTCGAGACGGCTTTCGGCTATATCTGGGATGCTGCGAATACGGCGCTGGAGGGCGCAGCAGAGTTCGGTAAAAACATCTGGGAGGGCATTAAAAACGGCCTATCTGATGCATGGCAGAGCCTGCAGACAACGATCCTACAGCCCTTTACAGATTTTTGGAATTCTGTACTGAATTTCTTCGGAATCCACAGCCCATCCACCGAAGCAGCCAGTGTCGGCGGCTATATCCTGCAGGGCTTGTCTCAGGGCTTGCTGGATGGCGTCGAGTCAGTACTAACGACCGTGGCGGACGTCTTCGGCCGGATCTGGGATGCCATCAAGCGGATTTTTGGATTCGGCGGAAAGTCTGACGAGAGTCAGGACGCTGAAACCGCAGGCCGGGATCTCATGACAGGCATGAGCGATGGCATTAAAGGCAACGAGGAAACCGTCAAGAAATCCATCAAAGACGCTGCAAAGCATGCCATGGAAACACTTCGGCAGGAGCTGGGCATTGCCTCAGAAGGTGCTGCATCTACCAAGACCAAAGACGTTGGTAAGGGTTTCGTGACTGGCGTGGCTGACGGCATCACGGAAAAGGCTATTGACAAGACTTTCCAAGGTGCCGTGACCAAGGTCTGGAACGCGATCGAGGGCTGCATTAAATCGAGTTTTGGCACGGGCGGCTCCGGATCCTCTGCTGCAAACATCAAGTATGTCGGCGAGGGCGTGGACTTCGGCATCCGTGATGGGATCCAGTCCAAGGCCAACAAAGGCACTTTTGCAGCTGATGCGCAGACACTGCTGACCGCGGTACGCACCGCCATTCACGATGCCTTCGGCACGAGTGGAGGTGGAGCAGGGGCTACACAGATGAGGGAAAGCGGCGAGATGGTCGTGACGGGCGTCTCGGACGGCATGGCCCAGAAGGCCCAAGCTAACACCTTTTCTTCTTCTGCTGGTAAAGTACGCGACGCTGCAGTCGAAGCGCTTAAATCAGCCGTTGGCGCCAGCGGTGGCGGGCTTTTCAGTTCGTCCGGCGCCTCCAAATTTAACGATATTGGTAGGGCCATCTGTCAGGGCGTCGCGGATGGCATCAACAAAAACACGAGCGTCATCAAACATGCGGCTGTCAGAGCGGCCAATGCGGCTATCGCAGCGGCCAAAAACGCACTTGGCGTGCATTCGCCGTCTACGGTCTTTGCCGAAATCGGCAGCAACTTGATGCAGGGCATGGCACTTGGCCTGAAAGACGATGAGAAGACGGTCACCAAAACGGTGGCTGCGATCGCCTCGGATCTCACCGCGGGCATGGCTGACGGTGCCACAGTGGAAACCGGGCTCGTAGCTGATGGCCTTGGAGCCATGGTGGCCGAGCTCAGCCACATCGCAGATGTTTTCGGAGCCATCGGCACGACACTGGCCCAGATGGGCGGACTGCAGATGCCGGATATCGCGAGAGGCGCATACACGCCTCCTATGGCCGTGCAGACTGTCACAGCAGCAGCGGGTAGCAGCGGTATGACCGATCGGTTCGAACAGAATTTCGATGAGACCATGTCCGATCAGCGCGATGTCCTGCGGGATATCCTGATGGCCATTCAGGGCCTCGATCTCACGATCGACGGAAACAGCCTGTCCAGATCGATCAATGCGCTGCAGCGATCCCGGATACAGGCATATGGAGGGACGTAAATCATGGACGGGGTTTTTATCATCAACGGGCACGATTACGCCCCGTATCTTAAATACAAATCGGGGCTGCAGTGGTCCCGGGAAAACACGAATGACAAAGACGCCGGGCGCGATGCATCCGAAAGGATGCACCCCGGCGTCACGTCTCATCAGCGCAAGCTCGATGTGAAAATGGGGCCGATCCCGTTCGAAGCGGCGCAGCAGCTCGAGCAAGATCTGCAGAGCCACGATGAGGGCGTCGCGGTCCGGTATCCGGATCTGTATGACGGGATCTGCACGCGGCTGTTTTACAGCACGAGCGTTAAATCCTCGATCGTGCGGTTCGCTCCGGACGGGCTGCTGCTGGATGATCTGACTTTTTCGTTAGTATCAGTTGAGGAGGGGATGGCTTAATGCAAACGGCGCCTAGCTGGTGGGCATACCTTTTCGGGTCTCCTCACAAAACGGAGTACAGATTTATCATCGACGGCAGGATCTATGACGCGAGCCATATCATGGGCGTCCCGGTTATCGAAAAGCCGCTCATGCAGGAGCCAACTTTTGGCCGCTGCTGCACGGGCTCGCTGACGATTACAATCCTGCCCATTGATGGCGTGGAGATTCCCAAAGCGGCAGAGGTGTCCGTCGACTGCAGGCTGGTCTCAGACGATCAGACGCGCAGCACGGCATGGGTGCCACAGGGGCGGTACTATGTGGCATCCAGATCCATCACCGGGAAAAAGATCACACTGAACTGCCGTGACAAAATGATCCTGACTGGTCAGACGTATACGGATAAAACGCAGTACGAAGAGTGGCCGCAGAAAATGACCGTCGTACTCGACGAGATTCTGGACATCCTCGGAGTTGAGCTGGACAGCCGGACGTACATCAATCCGGCGTATACCGTTGACTATCCTAATGAGGACTCACCGATCGCAGAAATCCTTGGCATGATTGCTGCGGCGCATGGCGGCTCCTTCATCATGACCGAAAGCGGCAAGCTTCGTCTGGTGGTTTTCCCGGATACAGGCACATCTGTCATGCATCTCAACCGGGCATATATGGAGATGCAGCTGTACTCACACGGCGCACGGTCCATAAGCCGGGTTACACTGTCCGATATCGCGGACAACATATATACCACAGGTGATGACACAGGCATCGAGATCAGCGCAGCGTGCGACTATGCGACGCAGCAGATCGCGAACGCAATCGGCGCGAATCTGATCGGGCATGCCTTTCAGGGGTACCTGATCCGGGGTGCTTATATCAATCCGCTGCTGGAGATCGGGGACACGTTTACGGCCGTTTTTCAGGGCGTAACGTACAACCTGATCGCCAACTCCATCACGATCACCTGCTCCAAATTGTATACGGCCGTGCTGGAAAACGGCGTAGAGGAAGACGATGAAGAGGAATATCCGTATCAGGATATTTCAAATATCCGAAATGACCGGAAATCTGGGGCCTATATCTCGTCCTTAAAATCGTATTTTGGCAACCGAATCAACCGCGCTGAAGGTTTTGTATCTGAGCTGGTGCATAATGGTAATCCCGTGGCACGTCTTGTCGCTAACGGTGAGACTTTCACCATGCAGAAACTTGACGAGACGGGCGCATGGGTAGATTGCATCTATTTCAACACGACACAATCGCGGTATGAGATTTCTGGCGATGTCAAGGTAGAGGGCGCCATCACAAGCGAGGACCTGTCCACAGGTGGCAGGACAACGATCAACGGGGCCAACATCTCAACAGGTTCCATCCAGACGGATCAGGTGACCATCGAGGGATCCACGTTTTTCCGGTGGGATGGCGAAAACATATATATTATCAACCCGCGTGACACGAATCAGCAGATCCATATCGGCGCGTATGATGGTGCCAATCTGGGCATCGGGTATACCAAAGACGGCGGGGAAACATGGTCCACGGCCATGGATTTCAACGGCCTTCATTTCACGTCGGGTGATTACTCCAAGGTCTATGTATCCGAAACGGAGCCCACGGGAGGCCAGTATAACGTCGGTGATATCTGGCTGGAGAGCGCGCCTGCTACCAAATGGGGCAAACTGCACGAGGAGTACACTTGGGGCGAAGTAAAAGAAAAACTCTGGCAGGAGTACGTCAGACGAAACGCCGTCAATCAATACTACTGGGATGGCGAGCACTGGATTCTGGCCAATGACTACAGCACGGAGTTCGAAGAGCTACACACGGAGATCAATCAGAACCGCGGAGAGATCCAACTGTTAGCGCAGCACACCGAGCGCAATATTCAGGACGTCAACACGCGTGTGTCCGAGGCTGAACAGAAAATCACGCCTGAAGCCATAACCAACACGGTCACGTCGTCCACGGTGTACCGTAACACGATTGACGGACTCAACGGCAGCGTCGATAAACTCGACAAAACGATCAACGGTAATCAGGGCGTCCTGTCGAGATTGCAATCGGCTGAGCAGAAAATCACGCCGGAGGCCATAACCAACACGGTCACGGCGTCCACGACGTACAGGAGCGATATAGGTGGCCTCAACACACGGCTGAACTCTGCCGAGCAGAAAATCACTGACGAAGCGATCACAAGCACGGTCACATCGTCCACGGCATTCACGAATCTCCAAAACACCGCAAACGCCAAATGTAAAACGTACGCGCAGACGACAGCACCGTCCGGGTCCGGGCTGGCTACAGGCGATCTGTGGATAGACACAGACGACAGCAACAAGCTGTATCGGTATAACGGCCGAACATGGGACGTGGTACGGGATACACAGATTGCACTGAATAAAACTGCAATCGAGCAGAATTCCAAAGAGATCGAGCTGCGAGTCGAAGAGAGTACCCTGACGGGCCAATACCTGACATCGAAAATCAATCTGACGTCAAATACGGCCTCAATTGATGCGTCTCACATCGATCTCAAAGGGTATGTCACGGCTGCAGATGGCCGTTTCTCGATCGATCAAAACGGGTACCTTAAATGCTCGGGAGCTGAGGTAAACGGTAAATTTAGCGCGGGTTACTGGACTTTTAACAGCGTTGGTGCCATATATGACGATAAAAACGGAAAACAGATCTACCTGACCGTACAAAACAACACGCAGGGTGAACTTCGCGCCTTTGTATATACTGATGGCGCTCCTATGGTCGTTGGTGTCGCTGAGGGGTACACTCTGCGGCTCGAGGGTGAGTGGACCCGGATCTCAGCATACACATGTGATGATTCTGTGATCGTGTCCTCGTATGATTCTATGGTGCAGGATTCGAGTCACGTTTATGAGGAGATATGCTTATACCCTCAGTCGGCTGGTGGTAGTTACGGTGATAATCAGGGCTATGGCCGCACGTCAAAGGGCAATATCGGTACAATTAATAAGCGCTGGGACGTGCTATGGGCTCGAATAATTCACTACAGCAAGCTGTATGATGCATCCAGCAGATCGGTAAAGCACGATATCAAACCGATGCAGGATTTCGGGCCGATCATCGACCAGCTGCAACCTGTATCTTTCGTTTATAACGAGGACATGGGCGAAGGCGATGATACTCGATATGGCCTGATTTATGAGGATACGTTGCCGATCCTGCCTGAAATCTGCTATGCACCGCCTGAAGAGGATCTCAAAAAGGGCGAGCGGGTCGGTATTGAGTATAACCGCCTAATCCCGATCCTGCTCAACGAAATTAAGAGCCTGCGCGCACGCGTCAAGGCACTGGAGGAGAGATGACTATGCCAATGACACAAGAGCCGATCCATGACATCACGACATGCATTGACGCGGTGGAAAGCACGGAGACGCTGCTTGAGGGCCTGCAGGTGACCATCACAGGCTCGGAGCCCGGCTATCGGATTTACGGGATCGCGCTGAATCTCGCAGCCGTCAAGCGGTATCTCAAAGAGCTGCAGGCACAGGCACTGCAGCAGACACAGGCACCGCAAACGCAGAAGCTGACAGGGAAGGAATGATGAGTGTATGGCTACACAGACGTCGAGGGCCAAGCTGAGTAAACCCGCGTACACGGAAGATGCGGACATCGGTGTCATCAACAGCAACATGGACAAGCTGGACGACTTGGTGCCGTTCCGGCTGTCCCTAGCTATCGGCGTTTCCTCGTGGGGCGGATCCGGACCGTACACGTACGAAATTACGGACAGCCGCATACTGGAGAGCACGATCGCATATGTCGATCTGGTATCCAGAAACCCGTTGCAGGATACGCTGACATGGGGCACAGAAACGGGAAAAATCACGCTCTCAACAGGAAGGAAACCCACCGCAACGCTCAGCGGATCCATCCTGTGCGTGCCATCCGTCACATAAGGAGGGCGCGATATATGTTTTATGCTGATGATCTGACACTGCACCTGTCACGTGGAGATACCGGAAAACTCACGCTCACGCTCACAGACGAGGTCCCTGCACCGGGCACGCCTGTAGTTTTTTCCATCAAGGCCCGTCCCGGGGGACAGCTCATCCTCGAGAAGGAGGCCGTCATTTCTGACGAAAGCACCGTGGAGGTGCTTTTTTCGAGTGAGGACACTGCATCCCTCGCATTCGGTACATACTACTGGGATCTCCGCATTTTTGACGGTGCAAGCGTCATCACACCCATGCGCCCGGCGAGGTTTATGGTAGAGGCGGTGGTTGGTAATGATCGATGAGGTCCGGGTTGGCATCAGGATCCAGCCGTCACAGCCACATATCGGGATCTCCGTACAGACTGGCGGCGGATGCCATCATGACGTTTATGACGGTCCGGTGGACGTGACGCCGAAGGCGTGGGATGCTCAGACGCTGGAGACTGCTGGCAAACTCGTGCAGCAGGATATCACGGTCCAAAAAGTTCCGCGCGCTGACGTTTCCAACATGGCGGGCGGGGTTACCGTCTACATCGCGAGCCAGACATGAGAGGATGATAGTCAATGCCAAACACATACATTAATAAAGTCATTTTTGGGGATCAGGTCCTGCTTGATCTGTCTCAGGATGACATCAAGGCCTCTGATGTACTGGCCGGGAAAAAGGTACATCTGCCGTCCGGTGAGCCCGTAACAGGTAGTTGCCCGTACGACGCGGATACATCCGATGCCACGGCTACGGCGGACGAGATCCTGCAGGGTAAAACCGCATACAAGGCCGGGTCAAAAGTCACGGGCGCCATGCCAAACAATGGTGCTGTGGCGGGTGCGATCACAGACAAAACCGTGCCTTATATCGTGCCACGTGGATACCATGACGGATCCGGGCAGGTCGTTGTTACGGCTCCGCAGCTGGTGCCCAACAATGTCCGTGAAGGCGTGACCATCCTCGGAGTTTTGGGCACGATGTCCGGCGGCGAGGGTGTGAAGGCTACACCGCTGAGTGCGACGCCGTACACGACGGCCAAGCAATACGCGCCTGCGGATCTGGGTGATTTCAATTACTTTTCACAGGTCACGGTTGCAGCTATTGCATATACGGAAACCGACAATGCGGCAGGCGGTAAGACAGTCACCATCGGCACGGTCGCTCCCAGCTGAGGGGGTTGATTAGATGGCTATATCAAAGGTCGTTTTTGGCGATCGGACACTGATCGATTTAACTGCAGACACGGCCACAGCGGCCGACGTTGTCGCCGGAAAAACGCTGCATCTGGCCAACGGGGAAACAGCGACGGGCGTATACGTGCCGATTGAATGGTATTTTCCAATTGGATCGTTTTACGCGACAGCAGACGGCACCGTGCAGCCTGCTGCGGCGCTTGGTTTCGGGACATGGACACTTGTCAATCCTCTGGGGAGCACATGGGGCGACCTGCTGGAGGCGACATGGGGGGCCATTAAAGATGCGCTGGGCCGCACGATTTACGTTTATGAGCGGACAGCATAGGGGAGTGATTTAATACATGACAGGGACAGTCGAAGCGGACGGCCGGATCATCGTACTATCCGGCACAAAAGCGGCTACAGGCACGCTGACGCTGCAGCATTCGGCACTGACGTCAGCTTACAGGCTGATAGCGTATACTCTCGGGGCACCTGCCAATGAGCCCGCATCATGGACGTGGGACACGGACACCGCCGGAGAGGCGCATATCAAGGGCACTTGGTTGGGCAGCACCACCATAACTGCGGTTTTCGGGATCCCTAGGCCATAATATTGAGGAGGGCATAAGCTATGCTTAAGTTTACAAAGATCATCCGTGTAACGCATAAAAACAACGCTTTCAACCATTCAGTACAGTTTTTTACTGATAAGCGCGAGGCGCAGAGACGGTATTACAATGTTATCGCTGCGGATGAAAATGACACAACACTTGACTTCCATAGTGCCGAATGGATCGATTCCGACGGCAATCTGATCGAAAAGGCCATTTTCGACTATACGCCGGAACCCGAGCCTGAACCCGAGCCTGAACCCGAACCCGAACCCGAGACGGAAACAGAAGCTACACCCGACGGGGGTGAAGGCTGATGGCAAGCGGTACCATTACAAACCTGCCTGCCAGTCTCAAGGCGTCGGTTGACACTCTGAACGCGCAGGTCGGAACCGTTCCGAGCGGGAAAACCGTACAGGGACAGATCGATTCGTTAAACAGCAATATTTCGACCCCCGAAAATATAAGCGTTACTTTGGCAAGTACCATAGCCGGGGATAACTTGTCCGTTCGAAGGATTGGTAAAGTAGTAGTAATAACCGGAGGCGTTTCGTCAAAAACCAGTGACCCGGTATCATTTGCACACGGAGAATCACTTATAACTGGTGGGCTTCCAATTGCCGCAAGCGATGTAAGCATTGTGTTTATGGCCATGAATTATGCAAGCGGTAATGACCCTCGATATCAATACAGATTAAAAGTTGCAGACGGTAAAATGAGTGCATTTTGGGACTCTGTTGTCGTACCGAAAAACGGACAGCCTTTGTATCTTACCGTGTGCTATATTTCGAAATAAACGGCAATCAAAGAACGCTAAGATACTCACAGGCAATATAGAAGCTATTTGTTGTTTTCCATTTTGTCGCAGTTGTACCGCCAGATTTCTGGAAAGAGATCCTCTTGTTTGAAACTATAACGCTGTATGGAGTATCAACGAAACAGCCATCCGCTTCTCTGATGCTCGTTACAGTAGATTGATCGGCAATTATCTGTTGCAATTCACTCGGAAGTTGGATTTGTGCGTATCCGTCACCTGTTAATGCCGTGATTGATCCACGAAGCCGAATGTAGAATAACGTAAGTTTTGGTGTAACTTTTTTGTAATTGCATTCGTCAACAGTCAGCGCATATTCACAATTGAGAAGAGTTGGATGGAATTGAGTAAATGACTGGTTTAAATTACTGTTTTACGAAGTAAAAAGATTGGTGGCGGAATAGGTAGACGCTGTTACGAAAGATGCCGTGGCCGTATGATCAATCGGCTGTTAGGACGAACGGAATCATGTGAGGTGCAAATCCTCACCCAATCAATGCTTTACGAACTAGAAAGGAAATCAAATATGAGTCGAGTTGTTATTATCGAAAAGAACAAAGATGGAAAAATTGAACTCACAAAGGATGAGCTCCAGAAGATGCTTGACGATGCCTACAGTCAAGGATATGCGGATGGAAACAAGAAGTATGACACGATAACCTATCCAAGTTCTCGAAGTTGGTATCTAACAAACGATAATATTGCAATAAGCAGTACTTCTTGCAATTCTGGGAATAAACTAGAGAACATCCCAAAACCATAAATCTAGTTTAAAGGATGGACGGGTGAGATGCTGAGAAAGATAATATCGAAGCTGAAACACAGACGTTTTTGTAAATTAAACGGTTACAGATGCCCTGATTGCATTTATCACGATTTTGTGTTTGACGGTTCTGTTTTTCGTGGTAATCGTTGCCGCTATCCATCGGAAAGATTATGATTTAATCTCGGAAGAAACTTGGAAAAAAAGTCAGCTATTTTCCAAGAACGGAAATTAAAACACAAAATTCAGTGATTAAATCACTAAATTTGCAGCTTTTCTGCAAATACGCATCTTAAAAGGCCCATTTTTATGGGCCACAAAAGAGGAAGCCATGAAACGTATCATACTAATCGTTATCGCACTTGCTATACTGGCTTGCAGCCTAACGGGATGCTCATACGTCGACAATGGCGTGGTTAGGAGTAAATCATTCACGCCCGCGCATAAAACGATGTATATGCATATAATACGGATCGGTAATCACACACATCTGATCCCGCGTTATATATCACATCCGGATTCATGGCGTATCCTCGTCGAAAACGACGGGGACAGCGGCTGGTGGGATGTTACGGAGGATTATTTCGACGCGGTGAATATTGGGGATTATGTTGACCGACGAGCGCCGGACAAGAACGGACCGGAACGGACTGGAACGGACTAAAGGCGTTTACATTTCTTTGCTTTTTCTGCAAAAAGTAAACAGCTGCATCACTGGAGGACAGTATGACAAATGCCGACGTTATCGGAATGATCGTATGCATCCTGTTTGCCGGAGTGCTTGCCGTTATAGCAGCTTTCCGGCAGTAACACCCACAAGATTCCCACAAGCTCGGAGTACGCACATTCACGGCAGTGTGCCTGCCAGTCTGGCCCAACGGGTCTCCATACCTACCTACGCGGGGGAACCTCGCCCGCAGCCAGCACCACAACTGCACAAAAAAAGGGCACCTGTTCGACATTTGAGCAGATGCACTGGGAGGCCGTGGGACGGATCCGTGGGAGTGCGGCTACACGGGCGAGCGGCCATCCGAGTATTCCGGACAGCCGGAGGACTCGGATCAGGCATAGATCTGCTGATGCGTATGCTGCAGATCGGTCTGGTCCAATTTGGCGTAGATCAGGGTGGTTTCAGGTTTGCTGTGGCCCATCAGTGCCTGCAACTGCTCAAGCGGGATCCCGCTGCGGATTCCGGTCGTCGCGAAGGTATGACGCAACACGTGCGGTGTACACTTGACTTTGATCTGGGCGCGCAGGCGGATGCGCTTAATGATCAGCTCCACCGCTCTCGGTGAGAGCCCAGCATGCGGAGCACGTGTGCTGACAAAAAGGGCCTCTGTATCGTCGGATCTGGTCTCAAGATATTTGCGCAAGGAAAGCTCGGACTCCGCATTGAAAAAGACCGTGCGGGCTTTGTCGCCTTTACCATGGCGAATTTTCACCGACCGATTGGTCCAGTCGATGTCCGCCAACGTGACGGCTGTGCACTCGCTCACGCGGCATCCTGTGGAAAAGAGGAAATCTACCAGCGCTTTTTCACGCACGCTGATGCAATTCCAGCGCAAAACTTCCAGCTCGTACGAGCTGAGCGGTACGCGCTCTTTCTGCTGATATTTGATTTTCGGAATTTTCGCCACAGGATTCTTCAGAAGATAGTCATTAAGGACAAGCCAGCTGAAAAAAGAATTGAGGACTCGGCGGGTGCCGTCGATTGTTGAGTCAGACACACCACGCTGTTTTTTGTACTCATACAGATACAGGCGGACATCATTGGCTGTGATATCCTGCACAGGTTTTTTGACGAAAGCGAAAAAATTGATGAGTTTCTGACGGTACTGATAGACGGATCCATGGCTCAAGTTTTCGACGGCCTTGGATGCCAGAAAAAGGGGAACGGTTTCCGGTACTGCACCGACCAAG
>Ga0326511_10002686_pt1 | contig 14367 bp, 30 predicted proteins | sample 0_2496_0518_D_FD_203701 | JGI IMG/M metagenome (GOLD analysis project Ga0326511, IMG submission 203701) | Bovine rumen microbial communities from UC Davis, California, United States - 0_2496_0518 | ecosystem: Host-associated > Mammals > Digestive system > Stomach > Rumen | place: USA... | reverse complement strand
ATAGATATTGTTTTAATTAAATTAAATAAATGTTAAATTTGTTTATTTCATTCCTTCAGGAGATTAATATGATAAGTGCAATATAGTTATTCAGATTATATAACAAATGATGCTAGAGGAACATCTATATCCATCTAGCATCATTTTATCTATATTTTAGTATAATGCAATTTTATTAACAAATTTTTACTATTTTTCAAAATCAATAACAATTCCTTCTACAGGAAATCCATAACGTATGATAAACCATTGTGCTAATGAAATTGCTTGGACATCTTTATATTGATATAAGTTCTTATATGCTTCAATAATCAAATTTTCATAATTATCTAATTGTTCTTTTGACCAACGATATTTATACATCCATCGTTTGTCTTCTTTAATCATTTTGATAATTTGATAATTTCTTTTTGAAGACTTAATTGCTTTGAACATTCCAATTACTAATGAATAGAATAATCCTCGTCCATTATTATCTAAAAGATTATTCAATTCACTTTCAGTAAGTTCATGATTGCTGATAAATTCAACAGGATAAATCTTGACCCCGTAAACTGTTTGATAATTTGTTTTACTCATATTAATTAATTTCTATATGTCCACTAAATGCTGCGAATAACAATTTAAAAAATACAACTATCCAAATCATATTATACATAAATTTACAAATATGATCTGTTCTAACATAATCTTCAGGATCTTTTGTAATTTGCTCAACTGCCATCTTTGTTGCAGGATCCCAAAATACAGTTACAAGATGACCTATTGTAAGACCAATTACACGAATCATTAAAATGATTAATACAATTTTTATTATTGTTAATGTCATAATAAATTAATGAAATGTTTGACAATTAATATTTTCTTCTTGATAAAGTGATTCTCTCCATTGTAATCGTCCACATTTTCTACATTCCCATAATGAACGATACCCACCACAATGATTTATTTCATCCCCATATATATTGCGAACGAACTTCCAATCATGTTCACATTTTTTAAATCTAAATAATCTTTTTACCCACTTCATATTTTTATATTAGGTTTAATTTTATTAATGCCGTCATATTCAACAGGATCTGGTGAAATTATAAAATGATCATCTTTATCATAATAAGCATGTGTTTCATGCCATTTTTTGAACTCTTCAGGAGTCATTGCTTTAGTTCCTTCAATATGCATTCCTATTGTAGCATTAGCAACTTGACTTATTAAATCAAATTTTTCTTTTGTTAATTGGTCAGCTAATAATTCTGCTGTTGATTTATTCATATCATAATAAAATTTATTTCGTTCAATTCCTAAATCATTATCTAATGCACCACCAATCAAAAGTCTTCTGAGATTGTGTCCAAATCTAAGTTCTTTACCATTTGCAGTGGACATTCCAACCGTAAAATGCTTATATTTACCATTATAGCCAATAAATATTTTATATCCTAATGTTTCTAAGTCAAACGATAAATGTCCAATATCATATGTTACAATATTGTCTATCTTATTATTTATAGCTTCTTCAGTATCAAAATAAGAATAACAAAATATATGTTCTATTTTTCCATATAATTTTTTGTAATCATATAACTTAAATGAATCTAATATAAAAAATATTGTTTTACTCATATTATATAATATTTAATCGTTTTTTAAATTCTTCAGAATATTGGTTTTGTGTATCTAAATATAATTTCCAAAAACAAGCGTCAAGAATATATGATACACACCAATCACCATTAAATCTTACGCCACGACCAATTCCTTGTATTATTTCATTTGATGTTGTTGAATTATACCAAAGAGGGAATAATTTGATTTTTTCTTTAACTAATCTATCTGCAAGTGATGGATAAGGTACTTTCATTATTATAATAAACCTACATTTATCTCCAGGTAAATCAATACCTTCATTAAGACTTGGTCCAACAAGTATTGTATTATCAGAAATTTCATGTATCTTTATACAAGTTGTCTTTTCACGAGATCCATTATATAATAGCATTCTTTGTTTGATATTTAATGGGGCATCTTGATATAATTGTTTTGCAAATGCATATGAACCTGTCTGTATCATTCCTCTTTCATTTGCAAATTTTGTTTCACAAATTGAATATATGATTTTCTTCAAATGAACAAATGATATTTCTTTTTCTCTAAATGACATCTTAAATTTATTCAAGAAATGAATTGGAGATTCTGTAAAATCAAAATTAGATGGCATTACATGATAATCACTTTCTTTATCATCAGTATATTTAAATCCCATATTATCATCATAAGCATCTTTACCACCAACTGTTGCTGATAGCATTACTTTGAATGTTGCTTGAGATAACAAATATTTAAATACAATAAAGTCTTCTTTAGTACATTTGAATGATACATGAATATCACCATCAATATTTACAACAGTAATATCTTTTAATAAATAATCTTCTCCAGCCTCAGCTATTGCATGATTGAAATCTGACCAGAAACAACCGTAATTTTGAAACCATGTACAAAGCTTAAATAAATGAATATCATCTTTAGATATTGGCTGATGTGTTGTTTTCTTATTAGAAATGTTTGATGTTATTGCTTCGCATACTTCAGTAAAGTAACTTAATATTTTCAAATATTTAAGCATTGTTGTAACATCATCTTTCTTAATTGAATTTTGGTCAATAAATTGTTTCCAAATATTTTCTAATTCAACATTTAATGCATCACGAGAATATGTCTTTGTTAATTCGTATTCTGCTAAATCATCAAACAAACCATTAATACCATTTCCAAAAGCATAATCATATAATTCATTAAGTTTTTGAAAATCATCTTTTTTTATAATAGGTGAATATTGATTTTGTACGATACTTGGAATATTATGGCATTCATCACAAAATATAATATCATGCCTTGCAAATATTGGATTACCTTTATTATCTTGGTTCCAACTTGCATTATTCATTGTAAATAAAAACAATTGATATGTCATTAGACAAACTTTTGCTGATAATGCTTTTTTACGAGCTTTAACATATTCGCATTTATAAGCACAATCATATCCATATTTTTCAATTGTTTGTCTATTAAATAATGATGCCCATGAAAGACCAGCCATTTTACAATCTGCATTACGCATGTCCTCTTTATTCAAACGACATGTATAATTTCCAGTTTGACCTTTAATGGAAGCAAAATTCATATCTTTATGTTCTTGTATAAACTTATCGTATTGTTCCCACAAGAACAAATCAGATACTAATATATAAGAAGTCAAATCAAAATATTCAGCTAATACACCTGCTGCTATAATATTTATTAAAGACTTACCTGCTCCTGTTGGAGCTTCAACAACATAATTCTTATTTCCGTCTTCAAGAATATTTACAATAATATCTACAATTGCTTCAAATTGATGTTCTCTAAATTCAAATTCATCACTAATCTTTTCTTTTGTCCATTCTAAAACATAACCTTCGACTGTCTTTCTGTTAATCGTCATAATAAGTCAAATATATTAAATTATATATAGAACATTTGTAATTTATATTAAATAGTATGACAAGTCAAACTTTATATTTATGACTGTTAAATAATCTATTTTTATATAAAATATTTATACACATAACATGATAGATTTTATAAAAAAATATAAAGTATATTACATTATAGGAATATCTATTATCTTATTATTTGTTATATTAGGTATATGTAATGTAGTATCTTTGGAAATAGCTGTTATAATTCCTACATTAATTTTAATGGGAGGTTTTGTTGCAACATTTGTTTTGAAAGACAAATATGAACAACAGAAAAAAACAGAAGAAGCAAGACGTAAAGCTGAAGAAGAAGCAAAACGTCAAGCTGAGGAAGAAGCAAAACGTAAAGCTGAAGAAGAAGCAAAACGTAAAGCTGAAGAAGAAGCAAGACGTAAAGCTGAAGAAGAAGCAAAACGTCAAGCTGAGGAAGAAGCAAGACGTAAAGCTGAAGAAGAAGCAAAACGTCAAGCTGAAGAAGAAGCAAAACGTCAAGCTGAAGAAGAAGCAAAACGTAAAGCTGAAGAAGAAGCAAGACGTAAAGCTGAAGAAGAAGCAAAACGTAAAGCTGAAGAAGAAGCAAGACGTAAAGCTGAAGAAGAATATATAAATAATTATGAAAATATACTTAAATCTTTCAACATAAATATTTCTAAAGAAAGTGAAACATATAAATATTTTAAAAAATTATATGATGAAGGATATTTTCAATTTTATAAAAAATCTTCATTGAATAATATTCCACCATTATTTATTGAAGATAATTTTCCACATTTTTATGAATATGGCAATATTGATGATTTAGATAAAAGTTTTAAAACACTTATTGGTTGGATGTTTGCTTTACAATTATCAGAATTAAATCCGTATGATAAAACAAAATTATTAAAAATTGGATATGAATTAGGAGGATATAATAAATATAGCAATATATATGGATATACATTTGAAAGTGATCCTAATATATCAAGAAAAGTTGCGGCAGTAATATATGTTGCAATGAGAGGAACAATAAAACCAGATATTGATAAAATAAGAAAAGAAATTAACGGTAAAAAATATAGTGATAAATTATCTGTATTATATAGTCAAAATAAAAATAATGTAGGAAAAGATAATTTCTGGATAGATTTTAGAGAATTTATGCCTACAGCCCCAGGACCTTATGCACCAGGATATACTTCAAGACCAGATAAAACATATCCAAATGAACAAAAAGATGAATATAACAATCTTTTAGTTGATAGAAATATTCATGAAACTATAATTAAGAAATATAATTTAGAAAATGAACAATATAAACAAGAAACAGTACAAGCAATAGCTGATAAAGAAGCTGATGCAGAACATTTGTTTGGTAAGAATAGAAGTACAAAAAATTATACATTTAATCCAGTATTTGGAGAAGATACAATAGGTATTGAACTTAATTATGGTGGTGTATTATCAGAATTAGTTGATGAAGCTATTTATGTATCAAGTAGATCTAGAAATATATTACAAAGTGCAGAAGTTTCACCAAAACAATATGGGAGATTAAGACCTGGTTGTTCATGGAAACAAGAAGCATTACAAAATTCAACATCAGATGATAGAAGAAATATATTAACTAACTTTGAAATAGAAGATGGTGATGGCTCACCAACAGGATACTATGACAAGAATGGTAATTGGATATATAAAGATGCAATAGCATCTCCAAAAGATTTTGAAAAACATGCTAAAAATTCACTTTGGGCTAACTCATATCCATCTGGTCATTCATCTGGCATATTTGGTGGTGCAATGGTACTTATGGAATTAATGCCTAATAGAGCAGATAAGATATTAAAAGCAGCTAATCAATTTGCAGTTAATCGTACAATTGCAAGGTATCATTGGACAAGTGATACAATTAACGGTAGAGTATTAGGAAGTGCAACAAATGCAGTAGCCCATGCTTCTAATGATTATGATGATTTATTAAATAAAGCTAGAAAAGAAATTGAATAAACAAGAATAGCAAGCTTTAAGCTTGCTATTCTATTAATTTAATTTTAGAATGTTTTCTATTAAGGCCATTCTCCTAATGGCATCTTAAATCCTTTTTCTTTTGGAAATGCAGGATTTGAATTTTTACATTCTCCAGTAACTGCATCTACCCAAATTTGTTCATGAATATTACCAAAAATCCATTGTGTATTAACTGTAATAGGACCAATAGGATTTCTTAAAGTAACATGCTTTGAATGAGGCTTAGGGAAATTAACTGCCATGACTTTATCCCAAGCTTCTGTGTACTTAAGTTTAATTGCTTTATCTTCTAAAGGCCAATTTTCAACCCAGAATCCAGCAACAGAGTCTGTAAGTACAGTACCATCATTAAAGTGTTGGAACTTATATACATAAGTATCAAAGCCATTTCCTCTTTCAATAACTTTTTGGAAAATGTTTACAAGCATTACAGGATCACTTGATGCATTATCTGCATCCATGAATTCTGGAAGAAGAATTTCAGTTTCAAACCAACGGTAATCCCCACCACTCTTCAAATACATTGCTTGTCTATCCATAGCAATTGCAGCTTCAACATTTAATGCAACTGTTGAATCTTTAGCTACAACTTCAGTACTGTCTTTAAGTGTAGCTCCTTCTGTTGCTTCACCTTTGCAGCCTGTACATGAACTAAATCCAAGTACCAATGCAAATAAAGCAATCATAAGAAATAATCTAAATTTCTTCATTGATGATTAAACAAATATATTTATAATCTATTAAAAATAGTAAAAAAATGTTAATTAATTACAAAAATTAACAAAAAATTTCTTAATAGATTATAAATGTATTATGAATATATGTTCCAATCATCAGAACCATTTGCGGCTTTTAATCTTTTACGAATATTTGTCAAAATACGACCAAGATAATTCTTTCCCCAATATATTTGAGCATATTCAATATTTGGATTATCTTCTGCATATCCTATACCCCATATTTTGTCAATAGGAGATGCTTCAACAAATTTCTTACCATCAAATTTAGGATCTAATAATTTCTTTTGAAGTTCTTTGTCTTGAGTGTATTTAGCCCAATTCAATGTATAAAATACATCATAGCGAATTTTCTCCCATTCACTATCTTTATATCCTTTTACTTGACGACCAAGTTTACGACATTGATTTGGATCATCAGTCTTCATAATTTTTGAAGCAGTAACTGAATCTCCAAATGTTATTGCTTTAATATACATAAAACCTTTTTCTGTTGATGAGAATGTATATGTTGTACCTTTCCATTCAACAGTAAAATTTGTTTTTTGATAATTACTTAACCAGTCTTTATAGAAAAAGACATATTCATCTGTTATTTTCATATTATTTTCTAAATTCTGATTGTGAAAAATCTTTAATATTAATTATATACGGTTTATTTGGTTGACGTCCAAGTAAATCACCTTGTGTAGGAATACAAATTACTACAGTATCGTTAAGTTTTTTAACAACCCAGTCATGACCATGATATACTAAATTAGGATCTGAATGAGGATTACAACTTATAAATATAAACAATAAAATTATAAATATAATTTTTTTCATAATTAACTAATTACTTTTATCCAATATGACATTGAAGACCAACCACCATTTGCGTAGTTGCCTTTCCAATTTATATTAAGTTTCTTGTCTAATATTTGATTAACAAGGTCTGAAAATCCAACTGATGGAGTTAAAGATTTATCATATCTATTACCATCATATGTTTTGATTATATGACCGTATTTATAATCAATAGTAATTTCACGTTCACGTTCATCTACTGTTGCATATTCAGGAGCACTTGCGTCATCATAATGAATATAAAATTCTCCCCATTCATCATTACGTTGTTCAAGAACTTGTTGAATAAATTCTCTCAATGTTGGTTCCCCATAAAATTTAAGTGTATATGATGAACAACAATCACCATGAGGACCTGATTTATAAACTAATTCAAATACTTTATCCATAATTTAACCTGCTATTACTCTTTCAAGTTGTTCACATGTTGGTACATGCTTTTTCTTGGATATTGGTTTTCTGCCAATTCCTAAATAAGGATAGTCACACCAATCAATTTCATCTATATCATCAAATTTTTGTTTCATAAGTTACTTTATGTCCTGTTGATGTTGTTATATTATTTTCATAATCTTTATTTATTGCATCAAGTAATGATTGATTGAATGTATCTTTGTTAACCATTATTTACAATTTTTTCAACTTTTTTTATAAAAAATTCTTTCTTATCTCGTTTTGCAATTTTTATTGCTGACTTCATTTTAGATATTATATCCTTTTTGATATTATCTTCAAGAATAAACAAATCTATGTGATTTAATATAAAATTTGCAACTTCAATTGTTTCATCACAAGCATGTTCATCAATCAAACTATCTGCACTTATTAAAGAAACAAGAAACATGCATCTTGTTGTTTCATTTTCAAATATTGCATTATAAGTTAATATACGATTACAAAACTTTACAAGATTTGTATTTTGTTCAATTTTCTTTGTTATTTTTTCGCTCATACGTATTTAATTTATCTTTTAATGATTGTTCCATTGCTTCTAAATTTGCAATTGCAGTTTTATATTTTAATATAGATTCTTCAGTATTTTTAATTTCTATTTTTATTTCTTCAATACATGCATTTTGTGCATCTTCATAATTATCATATACATATTGATTAACAAATGCTTCATGCACATTACCTAATAAATCTTCATTAAATATTGTTTCATCATCAAGAATTTCAAATTTAATTCTCGACATTTTAAAATTCATATTATGTGCATCACCAAGATGTTTGCATTTACAAACTCTATCTAATAATATGTGATAAAATATATCACCTTCTTTCAAATTATTTAACCAAACCTTCATGTTCTTCTAACCATGTATTTCGCTTTTCTTCAGATAAAGAAGCAAGCCATTTATATTTAAGTTTACCACAATCAAATTTATTTCCTTTACACATAAAAGACCAAGGTGCCATGCATTCTGTTACTGCATGATTATCACAAAACCCATCAAAATACCAACAATGACTTCCATGATTTTCAAGATATTTGTTTAATGGACGGTCTGTTGCTGTTCGTTCTTTACGTTCTTTATTTGGATGTTTAAGCTTAATTAATGTTTCAACTTCAATTGGTTCATCTCTCCAATCCATTTCAAAACCAAGTTGTTGAGTTGTAACTTTCTTATATGCAGTATTCAAATATTGTACTGTTAATTCATCATTTGCTTTTCTATACCCTGGTTCTCCCCATGCTCGATACCATTCATCATATTCAGGTTTAACATCAAACAAATGATATTTTCCATCAGGATTCCTCGCTACCCACATTATAATGTTTCTTATATATTTCTTCTTCTTTCTTTAAACATTTTGGACATCTTGTCATTTCCCAGCTATGAACATCATGAATATGTACATTTTTTCTTGAACCACATATTTCACAAACTCCACAAGATTCATAATGCAATTGCTGTAATGCTTTTTCTACTTGTGGAACATCATAATTTGTGTACATAACAAGTAATCCAAACTTTTCCTTAATTTGAACAAATTCTAATTTTTCAAAGCCTGCATCATGTTTATGTTTCAAATTATATTTTCTTAATATACGTTTTGCTTTATTAATAAGTGGTCTCCACCCATCTCCGCATTCGTAATATTCTTTATATCTTTTTATGGACATCCTCTACGATTTGGTGTTTTTGTATCATAATATTCTTTTGCCTTTTCTTTAACATAAATATATACATCCATTAAATCAGAATGATTTTCAATATATTTAAGAACATCAGCATATGTTTCAGACTTAATTTTTGTCTCCTTTTCTTTTCTTTCCCATTCAGCTTCAGTATCACCAAGTTTACGTTTTGAATCAAAATTCTTATTTAAGTCTTTAGATGACTTTACAACAACATCATCCCCCTTGTATGCTTTATCAGGATCTTTCTTTTCTTTTGCACAATCTTCAACTGCTGTTCTATAAGTTAATGCAATAATATCATCAGTTAACTTAAACATGAATCTCCTATCATTTTGGAGTTCCTTAATACGTTTTGTAATTTTGTCTTCTTTCATTTTACTATTTCAGATTTAATAATTTGAATTGGTGCTGTAGTTGATAATATTTCCTCAGTGTTATCTTTTTCTAATAAAAAATTTGTTCCTTGAAATGAACATGTATATATTTCTTTATCTGAATAAATTTCTTTTGTTACATTATAGTTTGAATTGTAATGTATAATATATTCAGTTCTATATTTTCCAATTAATGTTGAATCTTGTCCAAGTACTTTAATATTATTTGGTGCAATACCATTACAAGAAACAAATGTAAATAAAAAGAAAATCAAAATATATATCTTAGTCTTTATCATATTTAATATCATAGTTGTTCTTATTTAATTTATTGATGAACTCTTTCATTTTTTCTTTGAATCCATCTTTATCATAATATCCAACACCAAGTATATTACAAATTAGTTTATGATAATCATCAGGAGAATATTCTTCAGCAATATCTTTTATAAACTGCTTATAATTGAAATCATATGTACTTTCAATTTCTTCAACTATTTCTTCATACATTGTATGATAATATTCTTCTTTAACTTCATCATCATGTTTTTCTAAATCATATGAACCTTCAAGATACCATAATATATCATCTTTATCAAAACAATCTAAAATATCGTCTCTATCCAATTCTCCAACAATATCTTCAATTGTAAATTCTGATCTAACTGCTTCCATTACATCTTCAACTGATGATTCAGATATAATATCTTCAAGAGCTGATTTTTCAGGATCTTCATATTCAGATGCAGCATTAATTATATCTGATGATGAACATTTATTTAAATCAAGTCCTGCATCAATAATTTCATCAAATGTACATTCATCCCAAATTATTTGTAATAATTTCTTTTTTGTTGTATCTTTCATATTTAGATTCAGTATTAAATTCTTTTAAATCCCTAACCCAATGACTAAATGTATGTGATACATAAGGATCATAATCTTTATCAATTTCTTTAATAATTTCTTCTTGAGTTTTAACTTTATTTTTCATGTTATTCATTCCAATGTCTAAATACTAAAGAACCATCATAATCATCAGAGTTGTCATCTTCTTCATCTTCTCTCCAATGTCTAAATACTAATGAGCCTTCCCAATCATCAGGATCTTCATCTTGAAAATGTTTCATAGTTATTCATCAAATACATCATCAGTTACATCAATTAAATTTTCATCCTCATCATATAATTCAACTTTCATTGGTTCAATATCATGACTATGATCTCCCCAGTGTCTCATTGAATCATCCATTGCATCAGCGCATTGGTCAATATAACCTAATATACGTTTTTTAATCGATTCTCCTTCCTGCATACTTGTATCTGAATCACAAATTACTTCAAAAGTAATTCTTACAGGATAATCTTGTTCAGATTGTATTTTATTTAATATTTCTTTATTCATAATTAATAAACATTTGCTTCATCAACTTTTGTATTCATTAAAGCTCCATTTGTTAATTGAACATATATTTTCATTTCACCAGTTAAATATACATTATCATAAACTTTTGACCAATTTGTTATATAATTACTATCTACTGGATTTGCACCATCTATAGGAGCAACACCCATTGTAATATGAGTAATTTTATTTGCACAAACAATACCTTTTGGCAATTCAACTTGTACTGCATATGCTTTATCAGATATACCAGGTCCTACAAGTTTAAGTTTGAATTTTTTACCAATATTATGCTCATTAATCAATTTTATGTCATTTGCTAATTTTGTATTATCGTTAAATACAACTGTCATATGATCATAATATTCTTTCCACCATTCAGGTAGCGGATATAATTTCTTTAATAGCTTCTTTGATTTTTCATCAAGAAATATACCTATATAAATCCAATTATTTTCCATGCTTCTTTTTCTTTCTTTTTGATTTTTTATATGCTTCTAAATCTGCTTCATACATTAACTGTTGAAGATATTCTGCAGTTTCAGCACCTACAATAAAACATGAACTTCTATTCATATTATTCACGTTTTTTCATTTTTTCAACAAACTTCTTCAAATTAATTTCAAGCTTAAGATATTCAGCAAATGTATGCATTTTAGGATGTAAAGTTAATTCCTCATATTCATTTACATAATCAATAAATTGCTTAATCATTTTATCTGTCATATTACAATATATTAATGCAAATGATTTATTATAAGGATCCATTATACCCCAACTACCATTATGTTCAAAAAGTGCAAATCCATTTAATTTACCATCTTTTTTTGAAAACATTGCCCGATTATTCCAAAAATCATCGAGCTTCCAACCTAATTCTTCTAATCTTTCGTTAGTCATAACATGTATATTCTGTTTCAACAAATTGTTCTGCCCCTGATTCATCAACATTATTGTTGAAATCTTCAGGACTTAATAAATCCCATTCATATAAAGCATCCCAAGGATCCATAAATTGTTTATGAATACAATCGGCAACTTCATTTTCAAGTCCGTATTGACGTGCAATACGTAACGCTTCAGCTTCAGTAATTATTCTTCCCATATTATTTATAAGGATTACATTCTATAATTAATTCAAATTCATTAGATTTAATATCTAAATTATCAAATTTTTGTATTAATCTACAATTTGAACCTTCTCTTACAGGTTCCATTAATTTTTCAAATACTAATTCTTTATCTGGATTATCTTGTAATGCTTTTAAGAATTCTCCGCATGTCATAATATATTATATCTATTTATAACAATATAGAAAATTCTTAATATTTATTTCGGTTGAAATTCAATAAAATTATATAATCCACATATCATAGTATCTAAATCATCAAGATGCATATTAGGTCCAATTTTTTCTGATGGATCATTTTCAAACCTTAATGTAAATGTTCCATAATAATCTGGACATGGATCTGTTCTTTCTGGAGAATATTCAGTATGTTCATTTTCATAATCAATAAAAATTTGCTTGTTACTTTTATTATCATTTATTAATAATGCATTCATACCTGCAATATCAATTAATAGTGATATTAACAAATTTTTTGATTCTTTAAGACTTCGATTTTTAAAATCATAAATGAATTTAATATCATCAACATTATCAATTGTTACTTTCATATTCTTTAATCAAATTTTCAAGACGTTCTTTTTCTTTCATTAATATTTCAATATCAGCAGTTATACGAGAAAGTTTTTCTTTGTGTTTTATTATATCATTTTGTTTTCTATAATTATCAATATATTCATAAGCTTCCTTTTTTGTTGTAAATAATCTTAAATGTGGAAACTTATGTTTATATGTAAGACTGCCTCTATCAAGAGCTTCTCCATTTAATAAAATTTCATCAATTTTATCAATACAGTTATATCTATAATATTCTGACCAAATATCTCTCTCTGTAGTAATTAAACAAAAATTAGTATCGTCATCTCTCCAACGAGATCCATATTTTATAATACAAGGTAATGGTTTTGTATTCTTGTATTTATTCTTATCTTTATCAAGAAAAATATTAGTTACCCATAATATGTAATAATCACTTACTTTTTTATTATAAGATTTAACTACCTTCTCAGGTTCAAATCCTAATAAATCTTTAATATTTGTAACTCTCATAATTATGTATGTAAATTTAATTTATTATCAAATTCGTCTTTATTCATTATAATATTATCAGTATCAATTTCAATTATCTTATACACAAACTTTAGTATGTCTTCTTTAGAGTCTTTGTTTTCTTTCATTACACCTTTGAAGAAATTCATAACAATATTTCTAACTTTGTCAATATATTTATACCAACAATGTCTAGCATCAACAAATCCTTCTTCAAATCCTACTCCATAAATATGTTTTAAAATATCGTAAAGATCATCTTTAATTTCTTCAAATTTGTCTTCCCCTATTTTACGACGGACACTATCCCATTCATCCCATTCAAAAAATGTCCAATCTTTATTTACTTCTTCAAAAGGTCTAATCATAATTAATCTTCTTTATCACACCAACTACCACCAGGACAACTTGTATCATTATACGGGCAGTTAGAACATTTATCTTTATCTTCGCTATTCATAATTCAATTCAGCACGTTTCCAATTTTTTGTCCAATGTTCATCTGTTTGTACATGATTAGGTCTAACCCATTTACAAACATAATGTTTGAAATCATCAAGCGGAAATGAACTTGTTACTCGTATAACAACACCTTCACGAGTATCTCCATATATTGATGGTTCTTTTGTGTAAAAATCTACCAATGTCTTTAAACTATTTTCATCAGCAACAACACCTCTCCATAATTCAGGTACAGTTTTCACCCCAAGAATAGCACCAAATAATTTAACAGATTGCCAACTCTCCCAAACAGATTCAGTACTAACTGCAAACAAATGGAAATATGATGGTAACTTATCATAATGAATTGAATGCTCACCATATAAGTTTTCACCAAACAATGTTTCATTAGAACCAATTAAAGATTTGATTCTCCAATATAAACCATCATTAGGATCCCATATATTTCTTGACCATGGAGAACGTGTAGGAGCGCCATCAGATCTTGCATAACAGTCTTTTTGATTCATATGAATATTTTCACCATCAAGTTTTTCAGTTATTACTATTTCTTTTCCCTGATAGTATTTAAACCAATCATCCTGGAGCTTCTTATCATCTTTAGTAGCCCCAGGTGAATATGGTAAATGATATGTTCTTGGATATTTCATATTAATATATACAATTTTTATCTGTCTCTTTTTCT
>Ga0326511_10002685_pt1 | contig 14368 bp, 16 predicted proteins | sample 0_2496_0518_D_FD_203701 | JGI IMG/M metagenome (GOLD analysis project Ga0326511, IMG submission 203701) | Bovine rumen microbial communities from UC Davis, California, United States - 0_2496_0518 | ecosystem: Host-associated > Mammals > Digestive system > Stomach > Rumen | place: USA... | reverse complement strand
AATTCCAGTCCAATCACCAGTCCCTGAACCAAATCCATATTTTATTTTATTGCTCATAATTTACCTCCAAAATTTCCCAAACACTTTTTTATTCAGATTATCGGCATTTTCGCCCACTGCCGGCCGAAGCTGCCTTGGGGTGCCTTTAAATTAGAAATAATACTCTTGTTTACGCACAATATTAAAATCTTCTATAATTACCTCTGGGCCATTATCCCAGCCAGTATTTCTCATGCATCTGCCCACGATATCAATTGTTGTGCATCCTTCATTTGGATAAATAGACAGGTAGTCCTCTTCAGAACATTTAAACTTAACAATAGCAAGATTATTAGGAAGATTAATTTTTAAAGTAGTGCCAAATAAATTAGTATTGTCTTTTGTAACCTGAATATTTTTAATTACGACCAATGGTTCATCAACTCCTTGGCCCCATACATTAGCAGCATCCGCAAGTTCTAAAATATCTGCGATATCAATTTTATTTGCAAAGAATTCTAAATCAACATTATAGGTTAAAGAGAAATCGCAATCTGCTAGTAAATTATTGCTATATGCTAAGAAAGAATCAACATTTGAATCTGGGATAGCAAGACCAAGCGCATTATCATGTCCTTGCGCCAAGGTGAAGTATCCACTATTTTGCGCTAATTGCTGTAGTGACTCTACTCCTGCCGCAGGGTTGTTTCGTCCAGAGCCAGCCCAAGTTAACTCCCCAGTTTCTTCATCAAAAGTTTTATTTAATAGCATCACCGGATGGCCATAAGTGGACATTAATTTATTTGCTATTAAACCGGTAATAGTTTTACTTTCTTCTGTTGGTTCATCAATTTTAATAAATAAAATCTTATTCTTTAATAGATGTTCACTTTTTATTTGAAACTCAATATTTTCAATTAAAGTATCTCTAGTTTTATTTTGCCGATTTTTAGTATTATTGCAAATTCGGCAAGCTTGTTCTACAACAGTTTCTGTATCACCAACTTTATGGCCTCGTTTAGTAGAAGGCACTAGTGTATAAGCTTTATGATTTAGAAATGATTCAAATAATACTTCTTTTTCTTTTTGAGATCCAACTCGTGTCACCGCATTCACCGCTGGCGCAATATACCAAGCAATACCAGTAGGCGTTACTTTACCTTTTAAAGAATACTCATTTTTTGCGACCATTGCTTTGATAAAAGGATTTTCAATATTCTCTAATCCTTTGTCAATTAGTCGTCTTGTTTCATAATCTTTTAGCTCCATTACATCGGCAATTACTCCAAGAGCCATAATATCTAACATATCATTAGCATATGTGGTTCCTAGTAGATTATCAATATAGGAACAAAATTTATAAACCATTCCAACTCCACTTAATGATTTAGTTGGATAATTTTCATCAAGCTGGTTATTAACAACAATAGCATCTTCACTATAGTGGTCAGCATTATGGTGATCTATAACAATAAGATCTATATTGTGTTCTTTTAATTGTTTATGATATGGGTATTCTTCACTGCCAGCATCAGGGCAAATAACTAATTGTGGTTTTGCTAATAAAATTTGATGTATTAGTAAACCATGTCCCTTATCAGCATGCATTCCCCAAGTTATGTGATTAGTGGCAAATCCGGGGAAAGCACAATATAAATAATTAATTATAAAAGCCGCGCTTGTATATCCATCACAATCACTATCTACATTTACAAAAATATCACTATTATTATGAATATGTTTAACTAAGAGCTTTGCTGCTTCTGGAATATTTTTTATTGTAGCAGGGTCAATAATATCTTCATCTGTTGTATTTAAATAATGATAAGGGTCTTCAATTCCTCTATTTCGTAAAACTCTATATAAGGCAGAGCCTTCTATATTTTCTTCATTTATTATTTTATATTGCATTATAACGAAATCCTTTCTTTAAATAACTGTAAAAATTTTTCCTTTCCGTCATCAATAGGAGAATCTTTATATCCAGTTATCATATATTTATCAAATATAAAAGTAATTTTTACATAATTCCCATACTTATTATATATTTTTATCAAGTTTTTTGTCAATTTTTTAAATTCATTATCACCAATATTTTGAAACTGACGGTCTAATGCTATAACAATTTCTTTAACACCTAATTCTGCCAAAAGGTTCATTTGATATCCAGAAATATTACTTCCACAACAAGCAACAGAAATATCATTTTCATTTCCAAAGTATGATTGATATTTTAAGCAAGATTTTTCACCTTCAAAGATAATTGCGCGACCAGTGTTTTTTATGTTATCTTTAGAATTATTTAAGTTATATAAATTCATTCCAAGAGGATGGTTATACATTTTTTTATTCACAATTAATGGACGATATTTTCCGTAAATCTCCGCATCCTCTTTACTTAAAGCGCGTCCGCGTATACCAATAAGATACCCGTCCTTGTCATAATGAGGAATTGTAATTTGGTTCCCGCCGGGGAAGTAACCAATTTTATTAAAGTCTAATATTTCTTGTTTTATATTTTCATTTAACCATGGAACTATTTTTAAGTCATAGTTAAATATTTTTAATATATTTTTATTATATGGTTGTAACTTAATGTCATATCGTTTTGTTTCAATTTGTTGAATTCTATCATAATTACTAAGCACAGACCAATCTTCTAACTCTTGTTTTTCTTCTACCACGAACGAACCAGAAAATCCAAATCTAAAAGCGATTAATCTGATTGCGTCATTTAAATTAAGAGTTTGTTTCTTTTGGATTTCATATACCTTAATAGCTAATTCAAATATATCAAAGGAATCTTCTCCACCAGTATAAGATTTAAAAAGACCACTATTCTCATAATAATATAGTTTACGACTTCCTTCTCCTGGTGGGTTATGGTCTATGGTTTCTGCCAAAATTCCGAAATTAGCATATTGCGGATTACCACCCCATTCCAAGAGAAGATCAAATATGTCATTAATCGTTAAAGCTTCTTTTATTTCTTGCTTATCATAATTAATCATCAAATGCTCCAGGTTCTACTTTAATTTGATAATCGTCCATTTCAATTAATTGATAGCGCCAATCAGTTGCAAACATTGGATTTACTCTACATGTTCCTAAATCTGCTTTGCACCAAAGGTAAATACTTTTATATTTACCTCTACGATTTTTGTAAACAGACAATTTTAAATTTGGTTTTTCGTAGACGTTCATCTTCAATAAACTATCTAATGAATCAAGGTCTTTTTGTCCAACAGGCAACAGAATACTGCCATAGTCTATTTTATCGGCAATAGCTTTTGCGCCACGAAGTAAGTTTTGATCTGGGGTTTCAGATTCTTGGTAATCCGCATTTAACTGAGTAGCTGATTCAATAAAGATACCATATTTATTACAGATATCTTTTAATCTAATTGATAGCATGAATAGTACATTATCTTCTCTCAATTTAACACCACCAGAACGACGAGTAACTTCTTCAAGAATCTTCATTGAAGTATGAATATAATCATGGAAGACATATTTTACGCCATGTTCCCTAATGCCTTTTTTGATTTTATCTTCAACATCTTGAAGTGAGAAATCTGGCAACTCTTCAATATAAATAGGAGACCTTTTTAAGATTTCTGCGGCCTTGCGCACGCGTTCAATCTCATCACCTTCATACTGATTACTGATAATATGTTCTTCATTTACTGAAGATAAAAAAGCTAACATCATTGTCTGAATTTCTTCCAACTCCTGTTCAGTTGAAATATATAAACAAGGTTCGGCAATTCCATTTCCAATCCATCCTAACATATCATCATAAATCATATCGGCTCCAATATAGCAGCAATCGGCAACCATTGAACGAGATTTACCAACACCGGTAGGCGCTGAACGCAAATAAAACTTCTTTAATCTTGCACCGCGAGTTACTCGGTTGATAAACCGGCCATATAAAGGAGAACCAACTTCTGGATACATCATTAATCGGTCAATCAGTGCATCAATTCCTTCTCCTGCTTGATGAGTATCTCCAAAAGTATCACTAACACAACTTAATCTAATTCCATCAACAATTGCATCAACCTTATCTGCAATTTGAACTAAAGTCATATTATCCAGCTGTTCTTCTTGTAGCTGAGCTTTTTTTGTGTCTATTTCATCTGGGTTATAAATAAAATTAACATCAATTCCATAGGCATCATAAGTGCGCAAAAGCGTCATTTTTTTCATTCTATTATAGTAAAAATCAAAAGCTGAAGGTATTGCTTTTTCCGCAACACTTTTAAGCCATTCCTCACCTTTGTTCACTGTAAAAATGGCTTCACTTTTTGGCTTTGTTGATAAAAAATCGCAAACGTTTTCTATTGTAACTGACTCCGCGCCAAGTTCGTATATCTTATAAATAGCGCCAAATACAATTTTATGAAAATCAGAAACAAAATCTTCCTCTGTAATTACATATTTATCTGTTTCGTCAAGCAATTGCGGTTTTACAAATACGCTACCAATTACTTGAATTATTGCTGTTGTATCTAAATATTTACTTGTCATCAATATTCTCCTCATCTAAAAATGTAAATACTTTGCGATGACGCATTTTGCGTTTCGGTTCAGGGATTTTTATTTCTATTATTTTAGGTTCATATCTTTCTAAAATTTTTACTTCATTATTTTGATTAGCCAACCATACAGAATACCAATAATTACGAGCCTTGTCGTACATATATGGGACAATACCGATAGAACCATTACTCTTTTCTACTGGCTCTTTTTTTATTTCATAAATATACTTTAATGTATTTTCAATACCGGAAAAAGAAAAACCCTCTTTTTCATGATATGATTTAGCTAATCTTAAAGTCTTATTATAATCAAGAGTTTTACCATATAACTTATAGCAGTATTCCATTAAATGGTCTAAATCTTTTTCATCTTGTGTTTTTTCCGCTTCTCTTTTATCATAGCATTTTTTATGAGCATACCAAGTTCCTTTGCGGAAAAATTCTATTTGATTTGTATCAAAACTTTCGCCGCAAATGCGACATTTTACAATATGAGGTTTTGCCATTTGAGACACTCCTTTATATTATTATATCATAATATAATAAAAAAAGTCAACCCTAAAGTTGACTTTTATCTTTCATCTTTTGGTTTATTAGAAATTCCAGATGGTTTACTCTAAGCCATACAATTGTTGTAGTTATCCATATGGATTTAATAGGATTTGGGTCAAAGATAATTTGTATAATAAGCCCAATCATTGCAATACACAATAATAACGTATTAAATCCATCTTCTTCTGCAAAAAATTGTTTCATTACATTAATGTCTCTTTAATTTCCCCTACAATAAGATCAACAAATTCTGCCTGGTCTCTTGTTGTTTCAGAAACCTTTTTGCCTTTACCAAGGTATCGGTCAACAATTTCTGTAATCTTAGGCCCATTACCAGGATCTTTGCGCATTAAGTCACCAGTAATTTTCTGGAATTCGTCCATAAGCGCATCATAATTATAGGTTGGCGCAATTACTTCAGCAACTCTCTGTTCGGTTACAAACTTATTATTAGTCTCAGCTGCTTCCCTATCAATAGCTTTATTTAGCGCATTAACTAAATCTTGATAACTAAATGGGATTTCTGGTTCAATATACTTAAATCTACATCCAGTATCAACAGAACCATCCATAGAACGAAGAATTAACTTTCTTTCGCCATTTACAATATCAGCGCAAGCAAAGATATCCGCCATTCCTTTTACGATTTCATTGACACTTCTCTGCGCTGTTGGAACCATTTGGTTATATTCCGTACCATCTTTGCGCTTGAAGGTTTTGTCCGCAGAGTGAGAAATAAAGCAAACAGCATATCCAAGCTGAGTAATAGTTCTAAAAGAATCTTCAAATTCTTTCTTATATTTACTCCAACCATTTGTACTCCATCCGCCATCACCGATATTTTCAATACCTAACTGATTACAAATATATTTCTCACAAAGCGCAGCCGCAATATCAACAGTATCAATAATTACTGATTTATATACAGCTTGAACTTCTGGCTTTTTAAGTTCTCTTAGAACCTGTTTAAATTCTCCCCAAGTGGTAATATCCTGCGCCATAACGCCCGGCAAAGCATTATATCCTCTTTCAAAAGCAAGGATAAGGGCACCAGGAAATTGGGCTCCAAAGGTGGTTTTACCCACCTTTGGAATTCCATATACGTAGGTAATATAGCCAGACAAATCTCTACTTACTTTATGAGGAGTAATTGATAATAGATTTATAGCCATATTTACCTCCTATTAGAACTTAAATTCGCCCGTAGCTAAACTTTCAGTTGGTGTTCCCTTTGGAACATTTCCAATTGCGTTACCCTGAGATGCCTTATATTCATCTCTACGCTGCTTAAGTTCAGCTAATGTATTTTCACGAGCCTGAGCAGCTGTCTTTAAATCATCAAATGTGATTGTTTCCTCTAAACCAAATTCATATGGCTCAGAAGCTGCCCATGTTACAACATAATCTTTATTAGAGCTTTGAACTTCTCTTACAGAATCCTCTCCAAATGCAGACTCTTCATGAATATATCTTGTAATTTGTTCTGAAACAATCTGTCCTCTTACCTTTGTAAATACAGGGTTCTTAGGAGAAGCTTCAAGACCAACGAAATAATCAATTGCTTTTGGATTAATTGCAGAGAAAGTTACTGGAAGCATACTCTTTCTAAAGTCAAAAATTCTACCATCAATAATTGCTTTTGCTGGAGAAGTGATATTTCCATTATCATCTTCAACGGCTTCTTTTTCTCTTACTCCAACAATAACAATATCTGCTTCAAAAGTGCTTCTCTGATTTTCATTTTCACTAATAGACTGAACAACGTGAACAAATCCACCTTCATTTCTCTTTACAGAAACAAGCTCTTCTGCTCCGCTTCTATCAGAATAGAACTCATTCAATCCAATAGCAGAATCAACCCTAATCTTAGCTGCATTATCTCCCACATCAGGATCTGTATAGCAACCAATCTTTTTGTTGATGATATTCTTTAATGTTTCAAATGTCGCATTCTCTTTTCCACTTGCGGTAACAGCTGTTACATATGTAAAGTGGACAGGAACGATATTTGTTTTCTTATCATTTGTTGCGATATCAATAGTACCTGAGATAAATTCTGTTCCAGGCTTTTTAGAGTTTGGACCAGAAACTTTAAGCTCAAGACTGTGCTGATACAAAATACCTTCAATTCTTGCTGAATTTAATAATTTTGCTTTCATTTTCTTTTCTCCTTAATCAATTTTATAATTTTTACCTTTTTCGCTTAGTGTATAAATAACGGGGTCTTTTCCAATTCTTTCAGCAAAGCCATCATTTACAAGTTTTCTCAATGTGCCAGAAACGGCTCTTGAAGAAATCCCGAGACCTTCAGCAATGTCTTTAGACTTGGCCATTTTAATATTATTGTCCTGCATATATTTCAAGACAACTTTTCCATTATCAGTAATTTCTGGCTTAGAACTATCTTCACCAGTTCTAAGAATTTCAAGGTAATCCTTTACATCATCTGTCATAATACTTTTTGCGTAATCTTCATTGTGCGAAATTAAATCATCAATAAAATTTAAAAATTCATCTTTCATATTTTTTACCTTTCAATCATTGTAATTATATTATATCAAAATTTTTATTAAAAGGCAACTTCTTCGTCAAAAATTAGCTGATCGGCGTAAGGAAGTGAATGCACCCATTTTACAAAAGAATGCCATTCAGTAAGTTTGTGATTTGCGCGCTGAGCACAAATGCTACGCAAGTTCTCGTAGTTCATCGTAACTGTTCTAGTTTGAAGCCACCCATTAGGCAACCAGCGCACAAGTTCTTTCCAATAACGCTTATCTTTTGTTTCGTTATACTTTTGGCGTAAACGTTCTAAAAGATTTAATATAGCATTAATATCATCATCTAAAATAAATTTATCTGGTGAAATATCTTTATATTCAGTTTTTATTTCACTTATAAGTTTATCATCTTCATATGCTGAGATTTTTCCACTTGGAGGAAGATTTTCATAATCTGGCTCAGGCATATACCCTTCACTACTGTCCATAGACCACATACCAACCTGTAAATCTCCTTCATAATCGTCAAGTTCAAAGCACCGCCATGTAATAGGAGTACTTGCCAATTTATGCATTGTTGATGTACTGTTGGCTGTTGTGCCGATCTTATAAGTATCAAATTCCTTCCACCAATATAATGGAGCGGTAATATCTACACATACCTGGATTTGACGTAAGAATTTACGATGCTCTGGGCCTGCTTTGCAAAGACGCTGAGCTAAATCCATATCATATGGCCCAATGTAGGCTATATCTGCAATTTGCTGAATAGGGTTTAACTTTAAGTAACCATTTTCAGCTAACCAATTTTCTACTTTGATATAATGTTCTTGATCTTCAGGCTCATGCCCATCATAAGCAACCCAATCTTTTACTATTTCATGAAATTCTTCATCTGCAAGATTTTCTTTAAGATATCTTAATCCAAAGGCAGAATCAGATTTATTCCAACTCGCAAGGGGATTACGCATTCCCTTAAAGGCACCTTCAAAATTAGACACACAAATACTATCAAAATCCATTATAAATTACCCCCAAAACCTTTTACATAACAACCAATAATTTCTAAAAATTCATCAATATCATCTAAATAAGCGTTGTTTTGATTATAATCAGAGGTTTTTAAAAAGTCTAAATATGAAATTATATTAATATCATATCCATATGCATGTGCTTTTACAAACATAGCTTCTGGATTTTTACATACCAGAGTTGCATTTTCTTCTTGGCAATATGCCATCAACTGTTTTGTTTTCCCGCTACCAGGTTCACCAATTATCTTTTTCATTAATTCTTATTTCCTTGTGTTGTGTTATAACCAAAATCAGTACTTTCATAAAACTCAATCCAATATCTTTCACGTTCATTTAATTGTGATCTATCGCATTCTTCAATTATCTCATACATGAACGCTTCCGGGCCTAATGTCTTCATCTCTGTATAAAATCTATTATTAGAAGAAGAAATGCCGAGGCCGGCTTTTATATGGTCACGAAGTCTATTTCGTAAATCAACACTTTGGCCTATATAGCACTGATTGGTTTCTATATTAGTTATTTTATATATTCCACAATGGGTAGTTCCAGTAGGAACTAATCTTCCTAATAAATCCATTGTAGATTTTTTATAATAAAGTTCCCAAATTATTTTATTAATTGGTTCGGGGTCTTTATTTAATTTTTTCGCCACTTCTTTTAATAAGCTAATATCTTCTGCATCTTGTTCTGATATTTTTATTTTATAGTAATCTTTTTCAGACTCTTCAAGAAGTCTTCTTTTATCAAGTTCAATTGCAGACCTTGTTTTATCTTTTAATATTGAAAGAGTTTCGTTAAGAGTACGTATTTCTTCTTGTTTTGCTCCAATAGTAGCATTATAATTCTTAACGTTCTCTTCCATAATTGAAAGATATTCTTTTCTATGATTTTCTTCTGCCTGCTGATATCTGAATCCAGCAATTTCTGCAGATTGAGACATTTTTTCTTGCATTAAATCATATGATTTTTTATATATTTCATCTGCGGCGGCCGCTGCTTGGGCGCTTATAGTCTCAATGTCAGTGTTTAAAGACGCCTTCCGTTTCTCCAAAGCGCTGGTTTCTGTCTCAGCAGAAGCAATCGCCGCAGTTAAATTGGTTAGATTATTTTGTAAATCTTTATTCTTTTGGAGTATTTCTTTATCTAATTTATGTTTAGGATATAAAAATATAATTATGCAAATTAATACTCCAATAATAATTGCATAAACTCAAGTCATTACGTTCTCCTTAAAAAAGAAGGGGTAGATTATATTTTACCTACCCCTATTTTAAATTAGCCCAAATTACTCAGCGTCGTCTTCTGCGTCAGGATCAAACTTCATACCTGCCTCAGTAAGACTTAGAAGCTTAATAGCCTTATGAGAGCCATCTTCAAGCTCAATCTCAGCTGGTGTACGAACGCCAAGACCCTTACGCTGAATGGCAGAAGTGAAGATTCCATCAACAACTCTCTTGTTATCAAAACCGAGAGCAGCAGCGACATCAGCAGCTGTTAAATCTTCGCCATTGTGTTCCTTAAGATACATTAATACTTTCTTTGAATTTTCCTTCATCATAATTTTTTTCTCCTTATTTATCTTTCCTTTATGTAAAAATTATATCACAAATTTTTTGTTTAAGGCAAATTATTTATTTAACATATTTTGAATCATGTCATCTATTTCTAACAAATCAATTATATTTAGATTATGTTCCTCTGTGAGTTTCATAATCTCTTCTTCTGCTACTTGCCGCGCATGCTTATCTTGACTATATTGAATTACCTTTTCTGCTTCGGCAATTTTGCGAGCTATTTTTTTTCTTAATGACTTACTTGCCATGATGTATCTGTTCCTTAATTTTTACAATTATATTATACAATATTTTTTTTATTTAACGCAAGAATTTTTCAATAAATTCTTTTTCTGAAATAATTGGAATTCCGGCCGCTTTAGCGGCGACATTTTTAGCACTGGCTGATTTAATATCATTATTTATAAGATATGAAGTATTACCAGAAACAGAACTTGAAACTTTACCACCATGTTTTTCAATTTCTTTCTGTAAAGCAGTTCTATTTTTATAATTATAAAGTTTTCCAGTGATTACAACAGTAATACCATCTAAAGAATTTGTAGTTTCTTCTACTTCTGGCTGAATAAAGTTGATATATTTTGCTACCTTATCCGCTTCTGTAAAATCATATTTTTTTAGCGAGTAACACTTTTCGCTACCAAAAGTATCCCATTTAGAGAAATCATATCCAGTGTTTACTAATTCTCTAAATTCTTCATAAGTAGAAACATGCTTACAAATTTCTTTAGCTACACTCTTACCAATTAAAGGAATTCCAATAGCTGAAATAAATGCTTCTAATGTTTGTGTTTTTGAGTTTTCGATTGCAGTTAAAATTGCTTGAACTGATTTTTCTCCGAATCCAGGAGTATTTACCCAATCAACTTTATGTGTAAATAATTCATATATATCTGAAAAATTTGACACCCATTCCCAGACAATAAGTTTTTCAAGCGTGGCTTTTGAGAGACCCTTAATATCAAGACCTTTCTTACCGCAAAAATGGTCTAAATGATTGACTAATTTGCCTTCACAATTAGGGTTTACACAAACATAATTTTTTACTCCATCTAATGAAGTCTTTAATTGCACTTCTCCATGACAAACAGGACAACATTCTAGCTCATCATTGGCAGAAATACCTCCGGCCGCAACTACTTCACCATAATTATAAAATGGGCCAGCTTTTAAGATTTGTGGAATAATCAAGTTTGCCTTAAAGATAGTTAGTGGTTCTCCAACATAAGCACAATCACCTAGTGTTTTTCGCATAACACTATAATTATGAAGTGATGCACGCTCAATAACAGAACCATCTAGTTCTACTGGTTCAAATACCGCAACTGGTGTTAAAACTCCAGTTCTCCCCATAGTCCAATCAATAGATTTTAATGTGCTTTCAACTAATTCTACTTCTGGTTTCCAAGCAATTCCATTTTTAAAATGATGAGAGGTTTGTCCCAAAGAATTTCCATATTCAATATTATCAAATTTCCAAACAATACCATCGCAGGGATAATTATGTTCTGCTTTTTTCATTAACTCATTGGTCGCAATTTGAATTAATTCTTTATCAACTCCTGCAAGCCAATAATATGGGACAATTTCAAATCCATAACATTCTATCTCTCTGAATTTATCTGTTAAATAACGAAACTCATCTTCTTCATCAGATGGAAAGAGATCGGAAATTACGTCCCAAACAACGAATGATAATTTCCTATCTTTTACTAACTTAGTATCTAACACATTAAGTGCGCCAGAAGCAGCATTTCTAGGATTTTTAAATTCATTGTTCTGATTAATCTTTTCAAAGTCTGGAATTTTAATAATAGCTTCGCCATCAAGAATAAGTTCATCTTGATAACTTATTTTCAAAGGAACATTTTGAAATTGCTTGATATGCTCAGTAATATCAGTGCCTTCAACTCCATTACCGCGGGTGTTTGCGGACATCAATTTTCCATTATTATATTTGACGCGAACTGACAGTCCATCTAACTTCAGCATTGCAATCATTTCTTGTTTTCCCGCAAATGCCGCAACCTCCTCGTCGGAGTGGCACTTGTTAAGACTGAGCATTGGTTTTGGTGTAATAGGGACTTTTTTCAGCTCTGATAATACTGGCGCCCCTACTACTTGAGTAGGACTATTGGATAGAATAATTCCAGTTTTTCCTTCCAGCTGACGAAGTTGTTCTAAATGATAATCATATTCTTCATCAGTCATAATTGGAGAATCGGAATTATAATATGCATAGCTGGCAGAGTTTAATTTATCAATTAATTCTTTAATTAATTTTTTATTTAAACTGTCTGTTTCGTGCATAATTAACTATGATATTCTGTTTTAACTAACCAGAATTTCTTCCTGCCTTCCTTAAACATAACGGCGTGGTCATCATACCAACCTCTATCCATTTTTTCAATGGCTTTGCGAGCTTCATCCTCAGTCTTAAAAACCAAATTACGATGAAAATGTATATTTCCATGATAACCACTTGATTCTTCCGGACAGTATGCCCAAGTATTTAGATCTTTTAAAATCTGCTTTTCTGTTTTACTACAATGATAGACTGTATAATTTATGTTATGCATATTTTCTCTCCTATGTCCTATGTTTATTATATCATAATTTTTTATAAAAGTAAAAAAAGAGGAACTTAATCCTCTTTTCGCAAGTATTTAAGCGGAATTTGATATTCTATTATTCCACTCATTTCTTGATCCCAATATCTTATAATCAGAAATTCATCAGTAATTTCCCATGTTGGAACAACAGTATCCCCCTTTTTTATTTTAGATATTTTAAAAATACGCGGAGGTTCTTCATTAAGTTTTTTCAGCTTTTCATAATACGGTTTATCAATAAATACATAAACCAATATTATATACATCGCCATTAGACAAAAGATAAGTAATATTATACCTATTGCTATTATTACATCCATATTATACCTTTGATACTGATTGAATTTTATCTTTAATCGCAATATTTCCAGTGGCTGTTCTACCCAATAGAGGGATATCTGTTGCCGGAATACAAATTGATTTAGACATACCAATAATAAGAACAGAATCACCATCACTCACTAACGCACCATCTGCAATTGTGTCGCCACTATTTTTATAACAAATAACGCCTTTTCCGCCACGCTTCTGAGTAATTAGATCTTTTGGAGCAATCTTTTTCGTAAATCCTCCAGTAGAGAAGATACTTAAATAATCACTATTATCTCTTACCACTAATGATGTAATCACTTCATCCCCATCATTTAAATTAATTCCCTTAACTCCAGAAGTGGTTCTTGAAGTTGTAGAAATTTCATTTGAATTGAATTTAATACACATACCATTCTTTGTTAATACAATAATGGGTTCGTCATTTACCAAGGAGACTGAAGCCAGTTGATCGCCATCTCTTAATGCTATTGCGGCGATACCTGTTTTCTTTTTTGTTTTTGTATATTCTTCTAATGATGTTTTCTTGACTAATCCATTTTTTGTCGTAAATAAGACATATTTTGCATTTGTATCTCTATAAATTGAATATATGACTGTTGGATTTTCGCCGGGCTGCATTTGAATTAAATTTTTAATTGAAACACCCTTTGTTGTATTTGTGCCTTCTGGAATAGCATCAACAATCAAACGATACATATTACCTTTATCTGAGAAAATCATTAATGAGTCAATTGTATTTGTGCGGATTACTGCATTTACAATATCATCTGCGGTTTTGACCCCCTTACCGCCTCTGCGCTGGGTGCGGAATGAAGTTGCGGGAATGCGCTTAATTAAACCAGAATCTGACATAATTACAACAACTTTTTCTGGCTCAACAAACTGAATTTCTTTATCTTCTTTTTTAATTTCAAGTTGAGTTAATTCGGTTCTACGAGCATCACCATATTTCTTAACGAAGTTTGCTAAAATATCTTTAATTGACTGATACTGAGTATTTGGCGTTGCTAACCAGTTTTTAATATCCTTAATAGTTGAAACTAATTCCTTTTGTTCGTTTTGAATTTCAACTTTTTCCAAATTAGCTAAACTACTAAGCCTCATAGCAAGAATAGCTTTTGCCTGTTCTTCTGAGAACTTATATGCTTTTATAAGTTCCTCTCTTGCAGTCGCCGCAGATGAAGATTTTCTAATTAAAGCAACGATATTATCAATATCTTCAAGGGCTTTTAATAATCC
>Ga0326511_10002684_pt1 | contig 14372 bp, 27 predicted proteins | sample 0_2496_0518_D_FD_203701 | JGI IMG/M metagenome (GOLD analysis project Ga0326511, IMG submission 203701) | Bovine rumen microbial communities from UC Davis, California, United States - 0_2496_0518 | ecosystem: Host-associated > Mammals > Digestive system > Stomach > Rumen | place: USA... | reverse complement strand
TTAATAACATAATCTTTAACGGAATAGCTTTTACCATATCCGCCTTTCAGTAATTATAATATTAGCTGGTATATTATAAGAAATAACTTTATCCAGTGAATAAAATTTCATAATATAGATTCCTTTCAAAAAATAAAAAAGCCAAAGAATAGAAGTTAATATTTCGGCCACCACGCCAATAGAAGAGGCTCTTCACCCTGGATTACTTCTATATATTAATATTATTACTTCTAACTTCGGCTATTTCTATGAAAAATAAAGAACTGGTAAGTAAAAGCTCTTTACTAATAAAGTATATATTAATATTATAAAAAAGTCAATTGAAAAAATTGAAAAACTTTTTTAAAAACTTTTTGAAAAAATTTTTAAAAAATTATTGACATTATTTTTTTAATAGTGCTATCATAGAATTAACAAAGGAAAGGAGAAAAGCTATGAAAAGTAAAGAAATTGAAGTATTAACAAGTATTGGACGAGAAGTAAGTAACAAAATGTTAAATGCAGTTCCAGGAAGTGAAGAGTACAAAATAGCTAAAAGTGAATTTAACTTAGTATTAAAAATTATGGACGAATTAGCAAAGGTTTAAAGAAGGGAGAAAAAACTATGAAAAAGAAAAGAATTGAATTTGAAAAAAGCGAGTTAATATTCTTACTTAATATTTTAGAAGATTTAGCAGATGAATTATACGAAGATGATTTAATGGACGAAGAAGAAAATCAAAAGAAAATTGAATACATAAGTAGAATATATAAAAAATTAAATGAAAAATTTCAGGAGATGTAATTATGGAAAGAAGTTTATATGATCAGGAGCTTTACGAAAGAAAGCTAATAAGAGAATTAAAAGAGATACTACACGAAATAAAAGAGAATAGAAAATGGAGAGAAACTATATCAGAAGTAATAGAATTAATAGAAGGAGAATAAAAATGTTAGATATAAAAAATAAATTAGAGATTCAGGATTTAATAAGAGAATTAGAAGAAAATAAATTAAATTATGAAGTAATGATAACTAAGACAATTGATAAAGGAGAGATAACTTTTTTAGAATTAAGGATAGTAGGTAAATATAATGATAAGATTAATAATTAATATAATAAAAGAAAAGCAAAAATTAAAATATTATAAAGTAAAATATAGGAGAAGATAAAATGGAAGATTTTCATATTATGGGATTTATTGGAGGTTGTTTTGGTTTATTTGTTGGAATTTTTATAGTAATTATTATATATTGCACTCAAAAGGAAGAACTTAAAATTTCAGGATCTTATCTAACTTATGAAAATGTAATATATAAAAAAGTTCCTGAAGAAGAATTAGAAAATATAATTGTTTTGGAGATGAAATAATGAGTAATTTTTGGAATAAATATTATATACAGTTTAGAAAATTAAATGAAAATAGTAATACTTATTTAATAGACGGAGAAGAAGTAACTGAAAAAGAATTAATTGAATTATGTTTTAAAGAAAGGAAAAAGAAAAATGAAAAAAATACTAAAGAAAATAATATATAGAGGTTGCCTAAAAGATTTATACTATTTAATAATAGGAATTTTTATTTTTATAATTTTACCAATAGCAGGAGAATTTTTGGTAGAATATTTATTTTATAAGTATGGAGTTTAATATGAATATAGAAAAATTAATTTATGAAATAGAAAGATACCTTGATTACAAAAAAGCAAGACACGAATATTCACAAATAGAAGAAATAACAAGTTATGCTTATACAAGTGCAGAAGAAAGAGATTGTCAAGATTATTCAATACAAGTATTAAAAGAATTATTAGGAGAATAAAAAATGGGAACATACAATTTAAGATTTAAAGATAGTCCAAATTCAAGAGAATATTGGAATACAACTATTCATGCTGAAAATGACAAAGAAGCAATAGCAAAAGTAGAAGAAATAAGAAAAGATAATAGACATTATAAGTGCAAATTAGAGATATGTAGATATAATTTTAAAACTATTCATAAGTGGGAGGAATAAATGAATTTAAAAGAATTAGTAAAAAGTTTAAATAAAAAATATAATCTATTAATTGAAGGTGAAATGCCACTTCGAGGATATTATAGATTTAAAATAAAATATGAAAATATAGAATTTTTTGTAACTTATACATATACTGGAATGGTAACTCCTGAAGATAATTTTAAGTTTATATGTAAAAAAATAGAAAATGGATTAATAGATTATTTTAAGAGGTGAAAAGATGTTTATATATATTAATGAACAAATTTTAAATTTAGACAATATTCAATATATCACAAAAAACGAAAAGGAAAATACTATAAATTTCACATTTTTCAAAGATAATAAACCTTACTATTATAGTATAAGTTATGAAGATAAAAAAATAGATCCTAATGCAAAAGAAACAGATTTACAAAAAGACTTTAAAAAATTAAAAAATAAATTATGTAGGAAAGAGTCAAAAAATGTTTAATAAAGATCTGATAGATTTTAATAGTAAAATTCCAGTAAATATTCAAGTATTTAAATTAAGTAATGGAAAATATACAGTAGAAAATGAAAAAGAAATAGAAGCTTTAAGAAAAGAAAATAGAAGTAATTATTATAATGGAAAATTAACTATTAAAGAATATTTAAAAAGACAATATGAAATTATAAATAAAATTAAAATAGAAGATGTAGTTATATTTTCTTCTTCTGAAGAATTACCATTTTAGTTTTTAACGTTAAAACGTACAATAGCAAGACTTTATAGCAAGTCGTTAAAGAAGCTAAATATTAAGTAGCTATGCTTAAAATAGCAGAAAGAGGATAATATGGAAAATTTAGAAAATGAAGAACTAAAAAATGAAGAGGTAGCTCTAACAAATGTTCAAGACTTCGGCAGTCTACAAACACAAACTGACACAATTTCAAATATTTTTACAAACATTACAGACAAAAAACAAATATTTAATTTGAATTCTAACGTAGACTTTTTGCTTAATGATTGCGTAGGTGAAAAAATAAGAGTAAAAGACGTATTAATAAAAAGATACTTAAAGCCAATGGAAGAGCCAGTAGTAGATGAAGTATCAGGAGAAATTATAAAAGATAAAGAAATGACAATGTCAACAGTTTTAGTAGATACTGAAGGAAAAAGTTATGCTACAGGATCTAAAGTATTTGGTATCCAAATTATGCAATACTTACAAATGTTTGCTACAAAACAAGGATTTGAACCTTTTGAAATAATGATTATTAAAAAAGCTATTAAAGGAAGTTCTAATAAAGCTTTAGGATTTGAGCTAGTTTAATACTAGCTCTTCCTAAAAGAAAGGATTTAATTAAAATGAATATTATATACTATAATATAGAAGAAAGTAAATTTTACGTTAATGTAGGTGATTTTAGGTTTTACTTTAGTTCAGAATTTAATAAAACAAGATTTCAGGAAAGATATAATACTTACATAAATAATGAAATATATAAATTAAAAGTACGTTATAATTTCAAAGATTTAAAAACTATAAATACTCTAAAAATAGCCTTAGTATTTACATTTTATAAGAAAATAGAAAATAGAGGATTTAGAGTATATAAACTAGGTGAAAGGATAAAAGAAAATGGCTAGACAAAGTCCTATAAATTGGAACCGTTCGGATTATGGAAATCTACTTAAAGCGGTAAATAAATTTAATAAAGAAGTAGAAAAATTAATGTATATTAATCCTGACGCTAATATTCCTGAAAAATTAATTTATAAAGATGTAAGAAAAAATATTTATACTAGGCGTGAATTTAATAGAGTAATAAAAAGTCTTGGAAGATTTAGTAATGAAAAAGAACAAGAAATAGTAAAAACTAAAGGTGGATATGAATTAACACGTTGGCAAAGAAACGAAATTAATAGAGCTAAAAGAAGAGCAGAAAGAAGGCTAGAAAGCGAGCTTTATTCTTTAGAAGCTCAAAGTTCTTTTGGAACTGGTAATACTAGACTAAACGAAATTAGATCTACTTTAGAAAGTTACAGTAAACTCTCTACTGCTGATCCTGAAGATTATAAAAGAATTTCAGGTTCAGTTTTAAGACAAGGTGTAAGCGACTATGATATGAAAAAAGCTAGTATTTTTCAAGAAAATTTTATTAAAGCATATAAGAAAATGGGAAGAAAAGAAATAGTAAGAATAGCTAAAAGATTTAAAAATCCAATGGACTTTTGGGAAAAAATAAAAGATTCAAACTTCGCAGATATTAAAATGAAATATGACGAGGACGCAGGATTAATTCAATTTGGTGAATATTCAAAAGACGATAATTACATTTATGACTTATTAAGATTAGTAGATGAACTGGAGTAAACATTATGAAAAGGTATGTAGGAGATTTTGAAACGGCTACTTGGCTTAAAGATGAAACTTGGGTATGGGCTTGGGCAGTAGCTGAAATAGGAAACGAGGATAATATTATAATCAATAATAATATATCCTCGTTTTTTGATTTTTGTCAAAAAGAAAATAATCCTATTATATATTTCCATAACCTTAAATTTGACGGAGCTTTTATTGTTTCATACCTTTTAGAAAATGGATTTACACCTATAAAAGAAAAGAAAGAAAGAGCTGATAAAACTTTTACTTCTTTAATATCTGATATGGGTATATGGTATTCTCTAGAAATTTATTTTCACGTTGAAAAGAAAAGAGTAAAGAAAGTTACTATTTACGATTCACTTAAAATTATTCCAATGCCAGTAGTAGATATTCCTAAAAGCTTTGGAATAGAAGAACATAAACTAGAGATAGATTATAATAAACCTCGTGAAAAAGGACATATATTAACTGAAGAAGAAAAAGATTATATTAAAAACGATGTAGTAATAGTAGCTAAGGCTTTAAAAATGTTATTTGATGAAAACTTAAAGAAAATGACTACAGGATCTAATGCACTTCACAATTTTAAAAAAATAATAACTGAAGAAAGATTTAAACATTATTTTCCTGAACTTACACCTGAAGCAGATAATGATATTAGAAAAGCATATAAAGGACGGTTTCACCTACTTAAATCCAGCTTATGAAAATAAAATAATAGGAGAAGGTGTAGTATTAGATGTAAATAGCTTGTATCCGTCCGTCTTATATGATAGATTACTTCCTTATGGTGAAGGCATATTTTTTGAAGGTGAATACAAAGAGGATAATATTTTTCCTTTATATATTCAAAGTTTAACTTGTAGCTTTGAATTAAAGCCTAATAAAATTCCAACTATTCAACTTAAAGCCAAAGATTATAAATGGGAATTTATGCCAAATGAATACGTAACCTCTTCTAAAGGACTAATTATTAATCTAGTCTTATCTAATGTAGATCTAAAATTATTTTTTGAAAACTATAATGTATATGACTTAAAATTTCTAAATGGCTGGAAATTTAAAGGAATGAAGGGCTTATTTACAGGTTATATAGATAAATGGATAGGAGAAAAGATAAAAGCAAAAAAGGAAGGAAACAAACGGAATTTATAGCTTAAGCAAATTGATGTTGAATTCCTTATACGGAAAGTTCGCCACTTCTTTAGAAAATAAAGTAAAAGTGCCATATTTAAATGAAGAAGGCGTAGTAGAATATAAAATAGAAGAAGGAAATGATAAAAAAGGCTTATATATACCAATGCGGAGTATTTGTAACGGCTTATGCTAGAGAAGTAACAATAAGAACTTCAGGAGCTATAAAAGAATATACAATTAATAAATATGGAAAAGATTTATACTGCTACTCTGATACTGACTCGATTCACACGTTACTTAATATAGAAGAATTAAAAAAGTTTTGTGAAATTGACGACGTAGCCTTAGGAAAATGGAAACACGAAAGTAGCTTTACTGAAGCTAAATTTGTAAGACAAAAGTGTTATGTTGAAAAGTTCGGAGATGAATATAATATAACGTGTGCTGGAATGCCTAAAAAATGTATGTATAAGAAAAAAGGTTCTGATCTATTATACTATAAAGCTGATACACTTCAAAAGGACGGAAATTTTATAGAAGAAGAACATAAATTTGATATAAAAAACTTTGAAATTGGTTTTAAATGTAATGGAAAGTTAGCATATAAACACGTAAAAGGTGGAGTAATTTTAGTACCAACTGAATTTACATTAAAGAAGAATATATCACTTTTTAGAAATTAATGTTATAATAATTAAAAAAGAAGAAAAGGAATTAATTATTATGATAGAAGATTATTTAAAAATGTTATTAGATACTAAATATTTTAAGCTTTTACTTGTTTTTATTGCTTTTGATATATTTTTCGGAGTACTTAGAGCAATTAAAGAAAGAAAATTTAATTCTTGTATAGGAATAAATGGTTTAATTAGAAAAACTGGAATGATAGCGTCTTCTGTATTTTTGTTTTGTATAGATAATTTATTAGGATTTAATTTTATTGGATTTATTCCTGAAATTATAAGAAGTACTATTAAAATTAATTTTATTGGAATAGGCGGTTTATTTTCAATTCTATTTATAGTTTTTGAATCTTTAAGTATTCTAAAAAATATGTATTTATGCAACTTACCAATACCTAAAAAACTACATAACTTTTTAACAAAAGTATTAAAAGAATTTACTCAAGAAATTGAAGAAGATAAAGGAGAAAATAAAAATGATAACTAGTCAAAAAGGAATTGATTTAATTAAAAAATGGGAAGGATTTAAAAATATTGCCTATTTAGATCCAGTAGGAGTATGGACTATTGGCTATGGAACTACTAACTCAGATTTTAATATAACAAATGTACGAATAAAACAAGGGCTTTATATTTCAGAAGCCTTAGCTGAAAAATGGCTTAAAGCTTCACTTAATCAAAAATACGAGCCTTTAGTAAATAGGTATAATAAAATATATAATTTTACTCAAAATGAATTTGACGCTTTAGTAAGTTTTTGTTATAACATAGGCTCAATAGATCAATTAACTAAAAATGGAACACGCTCAAAAGAAGAAATAAAAGCACACTGGCTAGCTTATTCTAACGCTGGCGGAAAACAATTACAAGGACTTTTAAATAGAAGAAAAGATGAACTAAATCTATTTAATAGTAATTCAGCTCCAGCTCCTATTCCAGCTCCTGATATAGAAAAATTAGCAAGAGATGTTATTCATGGAAGATACGGAAATGGAGAAGCAAGAAAAAAAGTTTTAGGTGAACTTTATTCAGTAGTACAAAAAAGGGTAAATGAAATTTTAAAAGAAGCTAGTGAAAATACTATAACTTATAGAGTAGTTAAAGGTGACAACTTAACTAAGATAGCTAAAAAATATAATGTAACTGTAAAATATTTAAAAGATTTAAATAATATTAAAAACGCTAATTTAATATATGTTGGACAAATTATAAAAATTAAGTAGGGGGTAATATGGCAGAAGTAACAATAAATAATTCACCAGTGCATAGTGATACTATAATTACTGCTCTATATGGTGAAACAGGACATTCTTGGAGTGGAATCCATACTGGCTCAGATTTTGCGCCTTATGGAAGTACGCCAGCAAGTCCTGATTTATATAGTGTATGTTCAGGAGTAGTAGTAAATGTAATAGACTATGATCCATTAATAGACCAAGCTTTAGGAAATCAAGTAGTTATTCAAGACAGTAACACGAATTATTATTGGCGTTATTGCCACATGGCTACGCCTTCACCCTTAGCTATAGGACAAACAGTAGATACTAATACAAAAGTAGGAGTAATGGGACAAACTGGAAACGCCTTTGGAATCCACTTACACTTAGAATATTCAAGTGTTAGCTACTGGGATACTACAAGAACTAAATTTTTTAATCCATTAACTGAACTTGGAATTCCAAATGAACGTGGAACTATAGTTCATTATGACGGAACTACACCGCCTACTCCTGTAGATACACCAAAGAAAAAGAAGGGTTGGAAGTGGCAAATATTCCATAGATGTAAATATTTATAATTGACATAAAAGCAAAATTAAAATATAATTAGAAAGGAAAAAAGAATATGAAAAACGAAGAATTTAAAAAAGTAATAGAGGGAATTCAGAATAAACTTGGAAAAGAAAATTCGGGCGTTATTGCTGACGATTTGGGTACTTTAATTTCAGATAATATTACAATGAATAAGACGATTACAGATAAAGATAATATTATAAGAGAAAAAGAAGACTTGAATCAGAAGCTAGTTTTCGCCAATTCTTCACTATTACAACAAGTAGGCGTACCTGCTGAGGGTACTGACGAAAACAAAAAAAGCTCTACAAAGAGCGAAGAGAAAAAAGAAATCTCTTGGAAGGACTGCTTTGATAAAAGGGGAAATTTCATTAGATAAAATTAAAAAAGAAAGGAATTAAAAATTATGTTACCACAAGGACTAAAAAACTCTCTTAATAAAATTAGAGAAATTTCAAGTGATATCTATCATCAATATGTTCCAATATTGGAAGATGATACGGATATTTCTACTTTTGCTTCTCCTATTCTAAACGTACCTGAAGTATATAACGAGTTTTGTAATACTTTAGTTAATAGAATAGTTTATACACAAGTTTACACTAAATCATTTAATAATCCACTTAGAGGATTAGAAGGCTCAGTAATGCCTTTAGGATTTGCTGGACAAGAAATTTATGTAAATCCAGCTAAAGGACGTCAATATAATGTAAATGACTTCGCAGGAATTTTACAAAAATACGAAGCCGATGTAAAGGTGCAGTACCTAGTGAAGAACATGGACTTGCAGTACTGTTTGACTATTGTTAGAACTAAATTAAAAGAAGCTTTTGTATCTTGGGAAAACTTGGACTCATTTATTACAGGTTTAACTAACTCATTATATAATGGAATGTATATAGATGAATTTAAATATACTAAAGCTTTAGTAAGTTCAGCTTATAAAGGAAACTTAGTACAAGTAGAAACTGTATCAGCTCCTACAACTTCTAAAGAATTGGCTGAAACATTTACAATTAAAGCTAGAGAATTATTCTTGAATTTCCAAATGCCTTCTACTCAATATAACGCTTGGGCTAAAGTAGGTGGAGCTGGAAAGCCAGTAACAACTTGGTCAGATCCTGAAGATATAGTTATTTTAATTAGAAATGATGTTAGAGCATATATGGACGTTACAGTTCTAGCTAATGCTTTCCAAATTGATAAAGCTACACTTTTAGGAAATATCTATGCAGTAGATAATTTCGATGTTTATGACGATGAAGGAAATAAGATTTTTGACGGCGCTAATATCTTTGGTATGATAGCTGATAGAAATTGGTTTAAAATTAGACCTATTGACCAATTTATGGAAAACGGATATAACGCTAATAATAGAGCTATGCAATATTTCTTAAATAATATTAAAATGTATGAATTCTCATTATTTGCTAATGCTAAAGTTTTTGCAACTGCTGAAGCTACAGTAAATCCAACTTCTATTAAATTCAAGAAAAATGGAGAATATATTACAACTTTAGCAGTAGGTGATACTCCTATAGATGTAGAAGTAGAAACTGTACCTTACTCAGCTAACGCTTCTATTACTTATGCTTCAAGTGCTGTAGGAAAAGCTACAGTAGCTAAAAAGAATTCTCAAAACAAATTAATTACTATTACTGGAGTAGCTGACGGTTCAAGTAATATTACTGGAACAGTCGGAGAAGTTACAGGTACTTTAGCAGTAACTGTAGATGTTACCTAATTAATAATAGCCTCCTATATTCCAAAATAACCTATCTGATAGGAAGGAAGAAATTTAACTTCCTTCCTATTTTTTAATATATAAGAAAGGAAAAAATATTATGGTAATAGCACCTAATACAACTATAAAATTTGTAAATGTACCAATAGAAATAGATAATAAAAATCAAATAAACTTTGCTTCAAAACAAGCTCAGCTTAATTATTTTAATTCTATTCCTAATATAATTACTATTACAAATTGTACTTATCAAAGAAAAGACGGCTACGTTCGAGTTCCTCGTTCTTTTGATACTATGCAAACATATAACTATTGCTTCTATCAAAATACTTCACACTCTGAAAAATGGTTTTTTGCTTTTGTAGAAAATATAGAATATTCAAGTGAAGAAATGACTAAAGTATATATTAAAACTGATGTTTGGCAAACTTACCAATTTGATATAGAGTTTAAAAGATGTTTTGTAGAACGTGAACACGTAAATGACGACACAGTAGGACTTCATACTTTACCTGAGAACGTAGAACTAGGAGAATATATTTGTAATTCTCATACAAAAGATACTACAATGGATTCTTATTCAAGTGATTTATGTTATATTTTAGCTTCTACTTATGAAACTTTAGTAACTCCTGGAGATGATGACGACGACGATCCACGTCATAATCAAAATTATATTGATACCGTAGGCTCTCATAAATATAATGGAATATATACTGGACTTGCTTATTATTACTTTGATACTGCAGGCGGTATTGATTTTATTTTAGAATTATACGCTAAATACGGAGTATTAGACGGAATTAACGGTATATTTATGTGTCCTAAGTGGCTAGCACCATATACCGCAGGCACACTTCTAGTAAATGAAAGTAATTCTCCAGCTTCTTTTAATACTTCTACTGCAAAACAAACTACTTTAAATGGATATACTCCAGTTAATAAAAAGCTACTTACTTTTCCTTATAACTATTTATTACTTTCAAATAATATAGGACAAAATGCAATTCTTCATTATGAAAAATTTAGTGATAATTCTAATTGTACTTTTACAGTAAAAGGCGTTATAAATCCAGGCTGTAGCATAAATATCACACCTACAAACTATAACGGCTCAGCTTCTAGTGATATTGACGCTATTCAACTTGGTAAATTTTCAATATGTAATTTTCAAAATGATATGTATACTAACTGGCTAACTCAAAACTCAGTTAATATTTTAGGAGCTACAATAACTAGTGACGATATTAATATGGCTTCTTCAGTAATTGGTGGAATAGCTGGTATGATTACAGGAGCAGTAACTGGAAATGTACTAGGAGCGGGCTTAAGTGCAGTAAGTGGCGCTCAAGGAATAGCTGGAGCTATTATGCAAAAGAAACAACATAATTTAATACCACCTACTGTAAGCGGTTCTTTAAATAGTGCTGACGTTAACGTAGCTTCAGGAAATAATACTTTTCACTATTATAAAATGAGTATAAAACAAGAGTATGCTCGCATAATAGACGGATATTTTTCTATGTATGGCTATCAAGTAAACTCACTTAAACTTCCTAATATAACAGGACGTACTAATTGGAATTATGTAAAAACTTTAGAATGTAATATAATAGGCTCACTTCCTGAAAGTGGAGTAGAAGAACTTAAAGAAATATTCAATAACGGCGTTACTATTTGGCATAATCCAGCAACTTTTTTAGATTATTCACAAAGTAATAGTATTGTTTCTTAATTTTTGATACAATATAAATGAAAATTAAAAGAAAGGAGAAATAAATATGGCTAAAAATAGAAAGCCAGTTTTAAGAACTGCTAACTCTCAGTATATAGAAACTGAAGCTTTAAATAGTTTGACTTTTGATTTCTATCAAAGATGTTTTAAAAAGCTTTGTCTTTCTATGTTTGAATGGGTTGATTTACCTAAGGGAATGGATGCTCGATTTTTAGAAGAAGTTTTATATTATAACGGCTTAGCAACTCTTCTTTATACTGAAAAATACGGCTATATTAATACAGCTAGTACACCTTTAGGAAATTTAAATATTTATGGACTTCCAACTTCTATTAATTGCTTTAGTTATGGATTTTCAGAAATAAGAAAACTATACACAGGCTTAGCTAATGAAGAAGCAAAAAAGACTGACTGCATATTAGTTTTAAATTGTCAAGATAAAGAATCTACTTTTTCTTCTATGGAAACCTTCGCTTATCGTATGTATAAAGCAGAAAGAAGCTCAGATATTAATATTAATTCAACTAAAAGTCCTATAGTTATTTTAGCAGATGAAAAAACAAAACTAAGTATGATTAACGCTTATGCAAAATATGACGGAAACGAGCCAGTAATTGTAGGTAAAAAAGGGCAATTTAATTTAGACGATATTAATTCAATAGATACTAGGGCAGAATTTATAGCAGATAAACTTCAAGAATATAAAAAAGGAATTTGGAATGAATTATTAACCTTCTTAGGAATTAATAATTTAAATGAAAAGAAAGAGAGAATGGTAACTGAAGAAACGAATCAAAACAATGAAGTAATAAATTTAAATTTACAGTCTTTCTTAATTCCACGTAAAAAAGCTTGCGAACAATTTAATGAACTATTTGGTACTAATATTAGTATAAGAGTTAGATCTGATTTATCTAACACTATAAAAAGAATGGAAAGTATAGTAAATGACTTTTCACCTACTAAAATTGAAGGCGAGGTGATAGAAAATGATAGTAAATAATTATACAATGACTTTATACGAAATTATAAATAACTTTTATACTCGCTCAGAAGTCGAAGGTTGGTTTAAAGATTATGAACTTTCAGACTACTTAACTACTGAACAAATACAAACTATTACTGAAAACGGACTTTGGAGTAAAGACAAATTAGCTAAAAAAATTGTAGACCACTTCTTAACTGAAGAAATAGGCTTTGAAACTATGGGTTTATTTAGGCAAAAAGTCAAAATTACTATGCAGGAAATAATGGAATCTAAACTTCCTTTAATTTATTCTAGAGCTATAGAGTATGATCCTTTAGTTAACGTAGATTTTACTGAAACAATGGAAAGAAGCGTTACAAACGAAGGAGAAAGTTCTAGTAACTCTTCAGGACTTGCCGTTAATTCTGATACACCTCAAGGACAAATTAGTAAAGCTAATATTTTAGCTGGAAATTATGCTTCTTCTACTTCTGCTTCTGAAGGTGAAGCTTCTGGATCAAGTTCTAATGAAATGGGCGAAGAATACACAAAAAGAGTTAAAGGAAATTCTGGAGTAAGTGCTACGGCTCAAAAAATGGTTGAACAATTTAGAGATAATATAAGGGCTATTGATTATGAAATTATAAAAGAACTTGAGCCTTTATTTATGATAATATATTAATAGAAAGGAAATATTAAAATGAGTGAAAATATAACAAATAATCCTTCAGTTCCTACTCAAGTAGTAGCTGAAGTAAAATTTCCACGTTTTATAAATAACCTAGGAATTATACCTACTTCTTATAAAGACTCTATGAGCTATTACGAAACTTTAGCTTGGCTTTGTAAATATTTAGAAGAAACAGTACTTCCTACAGTTAATCAAAATGGAAATGCAGTACAAGAACTTCAAGCTTTATATATTGAACTTAATAATTATGTTACTCACTACTTCGATAATTTAGATGTACAAACAGAAATAAATAATAAATTAGATGTAATGGCTGGGGACGGAACGTTAGCAGAAATTATAGAAGATTACGCAACTATTCCACAATTAACAAATAGAATTTCAACTGCTGAAACTGATATTAATAATTTACAACTTGGCTTAATAAATGAAGAAATTATTATAGTAGGTGATAGTTATCTAGCTGGACAAAGTTTAACTAATCCTTCTACTGAAAACTTCGGATATTTACTAATGCAAAAATTAGGAATGAATACTAATAATTTTCATATATGGGCTGAAGGCGGTTCTTCATTTACTAATCCAGGAAATCAAAATCATAACTGGCTTCAATTAGTTCAAGCAAAAGTAAACGAGGTTACTCCAGCAAATATTACTAAATTAATTTTTGCCGGTGGTTATAATGATATTAACGCTTCTTCACCTGCAAATATTACTACTGCAATGAGTAACACAATTTCAGCTTGTAAAACTTTATTCCCTAACGCTAAAATATACGTAGACTTAATAGGAAATAATGGTGCTACTTCATCTGCTGGATCAAGTGCTAGAAATTTATTAAAAAATAGAATTTATAATGTTTACTGTACGTGTGCAAATTATGGAGCTATTTTTATTGATAAAGGACAACTTGCTATTCAAGACTATTCATTATATGAAAATAACACTACAGCAGTTCACCCTAATGCACAAGGACACGTAGCTATCGCAAACTGGCTTTTCCAATGTTTAAAATATGGAAGCGTGGATTATACTAAAACAATTAACGCTTATAATGGAACAACACCTACAAATTATAGTGGTTCAATTGTTTTTGCTGAAAAACTATTTAATGATAAAATTCAACTTCAATTTTACACGGATAATTTAACAGGTACAATTTCAAGCGGAGAAAATAATATTAACTTTGGCGTACAGCCTTTAGTAATGTTAAAACATAACTCTATAGCTACTGGTAACTCTTCAGAACTTGCTTTTATTAGAATTGGTAATAGTTCTACTAACGTTTA
>Ga0326511_10002683_pt1 | contig 14373 bp, 14 predicted proteins | sample 0_2496_0518_D_FD_203701 | JGI IMG/M metagenome (GOLD analysis project Ga0326511, IMG submission 203701) | Bovine rumen microbial communities from UC Davis, California, United States - 0_2496_0518 | ecosystem: Host-associated > Mammals > Digestive system > Stomach > Rumen | place: USA... | reverse complement strand
CACTTTTGCGGATGATATCCTCTAACTCTGTGCCTGCTGTTGCGCCGTAGATTGACATGGTACATTTCCTTTGGTTGTATTTTGTTAAATTTAATTTTGTTAAATACATTATATTACTTTTCTGACTGCTGACAAGTGTATATTCATTTAAACAGCCGATTCTGGGCTTAACCTTCTGAAAAACAAGAAATTAAGTTCAAAAACCACTGTCTGCACTTCATTCGAAATAAAAATAAAGAGAGAGCAATATGATACCGTTCTCTCTTCTCTTCAAAATAGCTGAGTGCCTTTTAAAGACTCAAAAGTTCTTTTCCTGCTCTATTTAGGATACTCAAAGCACAGCAGACGGTAAGGCTTTTCATCCTCCTCGATCTTAGGGAAACGACCGATCTTGTCAAAGAAGTTATTGTCGTTCTCATCATCATTGCACATGGAAACCTCACCTAAAAGCACAGGGCCTCCGGAGGTGTTGGTGATGAAGTTATGGTACAGATAAGGGGTGATGGTGATACTCTCTCCCGGGTGCAGCAGGATCTTGCCTCCAGCCTTGACGGTCTTCTTTATTCCGTCGCAGGAGACTGTAACATCAGTATCAAGCTTCTGATTATCCTCAGTACCGTTCCACACGGTAATGTAGATATCATTGCCGCCGCGGTTGATAATATCCTCCATCTTGTTCCAGTGATAATGGGTTGGAGCAAACTGGCCAGGATAGAGCATCAGCACCTTTTCAGCATAGGTCTTCGGATATTTGTCAGGAGCTTTAACATTGCCGTTTCTGATGGTGAAAAGGGAGAAACCGTATTCCATGAATCTGCCGGTACCATAATCGGTAATATCCCAGCCCAGACGGTTATCAATGATTTCCTGAGCCTCATTTTTTACGGTCTTCCATTTGTCAGGAGACCAGGAGGCAAATTCAGGCAGATAGAAATGACATTCAGAGAGCAGTTTTTCCATATCTCTGATGACTTTATTGATTTCAGAGCGTTTCATACGTAGTCCTTAGAATTAAAAGGGACCTCTTGCTTACATGCCGGCATGAAAGTCCCAGGATGAGAGGAAATATAAAAAACTATTTCTGCTGGGAGCGGTATTCAGCCTTGGCGTGATTTAGCGCGTCCATAAATTCAGCATTAGAATGCAGTCTTGCCACCACATGGGAGGCCACAATACGTCCAAGCTCTACATCTGACTGCCAGTGGAAACCGCAGACTACACGGAAGTAGCCGTAATCAGCTCCTTTCTTGATGATTCCAGCCTGATTTGCCGGATCAATCTCTGAGAGCACCAATGCCAGTGCCTGTCCATATGTAGAATGGGTTGAAGGATAGGAGTAGGTATAACGGTGATCCTCTTCATCCTCCCTGGTGGAGCAGGTGCCGGTATTGAAGTAAACAAAAGGACGTGTACGCTTATAGTGGTTCTTGATGCCCTTGGTGCCACCTCCGGATACATCGGCTATTATGCGGCCGACAATGTAATAGGTCCATGGAGTAGCCTCCTTGGAGATAGGCTTACTCATCACCGGAGAAAAATAGGCGCTTAATACCTCAGGCTTAACCTCTGCAAACTGTGCGGCATCCTTCCAGATCTGAGTTCCCTTGAGCTTTCTGGTTTCTTTGAAGATCTTCTTGTCATTGGCGAAAATATATGAGCCCTCTGCAGGAGGAGCAGGAACCAGAGCTACAAAATCAGGATACTTCTCTTTAGCCTCGAACAGAGGAAATTTACCCTTTGGACCGGTTTTCAGGGAATTAAGATCAGGAGGAAGCTTTGAGCTGTCTGATGCACAGGCACTCAGCATCACTGCAGCTACAACTGTCAGAGATAGTGTTCCCAGATTTTTCAGCGAACATAAAAACATATACACCTCTTTTTATTATAAACTGTCCGTGACAAAGACAGAGAGGACACGTCACTACCTCTATCATTGGTGATTTTTTCTGAAATTTCAGAGGGCTATTTCAAAAATCAGAAAAAAACAGGTGACAGAGGTAACACTTAGAAAAATTAAAAGCGGTAAACTACTCTACCGCTTCTAAGAGAAAACTTACCGGTCTGAAACCATCATTGCAGGAGATCATGGCTGACTTCGGATTCTTCATCCAGTCTCCGTATATTCTCTGACCGCCACAGCCCAGAGTCATCATGAAAGGTGTCAGAGTCTGCCAGGCGCTTTCGCAGATTTCATGAGGCTTCAGAGAGAAATCATCCACAGTAAAGATCATGCCCTCGCTCATTGGGCATGGATCATCCTGAGGGATTTCATACTTGGCTGACAGGTCTTCATGATTTGCGATTTTCACAACGGTGATACGTACTTTGCACATAGTGTTTTCTCCGTATGTTATGTTTGCTGTAGAAATTTTTTATTATTTTTTTTCTTTAATAAAAGCTTTTTTTTGTTTTTTTCGCAAGAAATGGAATTCGTTTTTTGGAGAGTCCGCACAGCATATTATTCAATTTTTACAGATTTTCTTAAAAAACATAAAGATAGGCTAAGAGCCTGCCGATAACTGCATTAGTTAACAGTTTTAAAAAGAAATTCAGAGATTGCCCCGTGTTTTTTGGAGCAATTTCAAATAACCTGAAAAAAATAAGGATAATCTTCAGCTCTATATCTATAATTTGATAGATCCAGATGATTTTTTCAGTTTTTTTCAATAGATAGTTTGGTGAAAGAACATGGCAGGACTGATAGACAGTATTGAACAAAAAACAGGAATCGTAGGACAGAACCGCATGGAGATGCTTCTGTTCAGACTTCCAAATAATCCACAGCTTTACGGTCTGAATGTTTTTAAGATCCTTGAAATCGTTCATTGCCCTCATATTACAATTCTGCCTAAACTGCATCAGTCAGTAATCGGTGTGATTGATGCCCGTGGAATCACCTCGTCTGTTATCGATCTGAGCTTTGCCATGGGAGGACCTGCCACAAGGAATCTGGACAAGCAGCTGCTTTTAATGACCGAGTACAACAAGTCAATTCAGGGTTTCGTGGTCAACCGTGTAGAGCGTATCGTGGATATCAGCTGGGATAAGATTAAGCCTGCCCCTCAGGGTGTTGGTCAGAAGTCCTATCTGGTGGCGGTTACTGAATTTGACCATGAGCTGGTGGAAATCATCGACGTGGAGAAGATCCTCTCCGAAATTTCTCCAGACAAGAAGGTTATTGCCGAGCATCCTGAGGATGTTAAGGCACATCTGCAGGAAATCATCAGACCTAATGCCAAGATTCTGGTTGCCGATGACTCCAAGATCGCCTTAAAACAGACCGTCAATACCGTGAAGAGTCTTGGTCTGGAGGCCATTGAGGCACGTGACGGCAAGCAGGCTTTGGAAATTATCAACAAGTACCAGTCTGAAGGTAAGCTCAGTGAGATTGAGCTTCTGATCTCCGACGTGGAAATGCCGGAGCTGGACGGCTACTCTCTGTCTGCAGCTATCCGCAAGAACCCTCTGTTAAAGGAGCTGTATGTAATTCTGCATACCTCCATTTCTGGTGTATTCAACGAGAGTATGCTCAAACGCGCAGGCGCCAACGGCTTTATTGCTAAGTTCGATCCGGAAATTCTATCCTCTACCATCATCAGTGCCATTGAGTCGCTGCATAACGGCTTCAATCCTGCCGATGGAATTCTGGAGAATTTCGACAAGGCCAAGGAAGCCAGTGACAGCTTCAAGTACGACAAGAGTAAAGGCAGTTAGAGATTAACCAATTCTCTCTCAAAGATCCTGAGGAGTTATGGAATTCCTCAGGATTTTCTTTTTTTGAAGTGAGATTTCTGGACCTTGAAAACTTCAGTGTCTGAGGTCCTATTCCTTGATAGGCATATAGAAAAGCTCTCCCCAGTCATGATCCTTCTTATAGTTCATCATCATAACCAGCAGCATTGAAGGGATCAGATCGCTCATAAAGCCTACCGCATCCTCGATTGTCTCACGGTTTAACCTGCTGCCGCAGGAGGAGCCGCCATGCATCAGCTGGTTGCGAATTACATACAGACGATCAAAAACAATGGAGAGAATGGTGCTTACATCCATTTTTATGCGGCAGTCGTTGTACTTCTTCACGGAAGCAGCCAGAGAACGGTCCCAGTCAGCCGCATTTTTATCACCTTTGGAATAATCCCAGAACTTCTGGAAGGTGAATTTGTTTTCTACCAGAAAGGAGATTCTCATGGCGTACTTGCCACAGACCACAGATGCCAGAAGATTTATCGAGTCCAGTGAAATTATTTTTTCAATAAAGCTCTTAAAGGCATACTTTTCACTGTTGCTGTGATCCATTGGAGGAAGAGATTTTCCATAAGCGGCGTTAAAGGCAATCCACAGACAGATAAACTTCATATCAAGATCACCGTCCTCGATGTACGTATCGGCTTTTCTTAGCCAGGTCATGGAACGATGAATGCGGGTACGGAAAGTCTCGTCGAAGCTTAGTTTGCGCTCCTGATAGTATTCATTTGTTTTTGTCAGCATAGTATCTTACCTCTTTCTTAATTTTAGAAATCACCTTGAGGCGCTGTTTTGTCAGTGGTCAAATATTCAGTTTTTTTCAGAAGAATACGAAGCTATTTTTACGTTTTAAAGGTCTAACAATTATATTTTATAAATATTTTCTATTAATGATAGTTTCGTTATTCTGTTTTTAACTATCCATGCTTTAACTTTAATAATTATTCCTATATTTCTTTATATTCTCTTGTTACGTTAATAACATAATTTTATTTTGTACTTAAGAATATATACATATAAATCAGATATTTTATTTATAATTGAATAATATTTTATATATTTTATTTTTGTTTTATTGATATGCAAATATTTATTAGATAGTATAACAACAATTACAGATGAATACGATGATATAAAAGAAAGTTGTCGAGAGGTCTGTTTTGAAAAAAAATTAAGGAATTAAAAATGTATATCTCATTAAAACAGCAAATTGAAACAGATATAGCAAACAAAAAGTACAATCATCTAAACGATCAATTGTTTAAATTCGTTTTTGGAAAAGAAGAGCGTAAAGGAATCACTATTGCATTTCTTAATGCCGCACTCGAAAGAGAAGGTGAAAACGAAATAAAAGATATAACTTTTGCCAATACTGAGTTCAGTCCTCTTGCAGAACATGAAAAATCAGGCAGACTAGATGTTTACTGTGTAACGAATAACGGAGAAAAAGTTGATGTCGAGGTTCAGATTAATAACAAAGGAAATATAGAAAAAAGAACCTTATTTTATTGGGCCAATATGTATTTAATCGGATTTACACACGGTCATAACTATAAAGAGCTTAAACCTGCTATCACAATTAACCTTCTAAATTACACAAATTTTTCTAAAGCACCTGTGCACTCAGTTTACTCGGTTTATAATAAAGATACGAATGAAAAGCTTAACAATGATTTGGAACTGCATTTTTTCGAAATTAACAAATTCCAAAAAAAACCAATCGAAGAAATGACACGGATTGAACGTTGGCTTGCATATTTTTCAAACAAGCTAAATGCAAAGGAGCTGGAGGAACTGGGTATGAAGGAACCAATGATTCAGAATGCCATGAATGCTTCAGACACATTTATGAACGACATATCCGAACGTCTTGCTTACCTCAATCGAGAAATGGCGCTGTCAGATGAAGTTACCAATCGAGAAAGCGCTATTGAGAAAGGTATTGAAATAGGCCATGAAAAAGGCCTTGCTGAAGGTATTGAGAAAGGTATTGAAAAAGGTCTTGCTGAAGGACAGCTTAAAACTCGCATCGAGATGATCTATGCAATGATGGCAGATGGTTTAGATGATGAAAGAATTTCCAGAATAACAAAAGAACCATTGGAAGAAGTAACACGAATTCGTAAAGAGTTTATGAAACAAAAATAATAATTTACGAAAGCCAACGGATTATTTTTATTCGTTGGCTGCCACTAAATTTTTTTTGGGATAAAAACGTGCAGAATACTAATACCTCCAATCCCCAAAACACATCGGAAAGATTTTTAGATGACATATCAGAACGTCTTGCATACCTCAATCGAGAAATGACGCTGTCAGATGAATTTACCAATCAAGAATGCGCTATAGAAAAAGGTATTGCAATAGGTCATGAAAAAGGCCTTGCTGAAGGTATTGAGAAAGGTATTGAGAAAGGTCTTGCTGAAGTACAGCTTAAAACTCGCATCGAGATAATCTCTGCAATGGTGGAAGATGGAATGGATGATGAAAGAATTTCCAGAATAACAAAAGAACCATTAGAAGAAATCACACGAATTCGAAAAGAGTTTATGAATCAAAAATCTTAAAAAAAATCTTACCATAAGCCAGCAGTTATAACAGCTGGCTTTATTCTTCCGAAGAAAATAGCTAATACTGTACAATCCTTTTTGTAAGATCTCATCAAATTTCCTGCCTAAAATACAACTAACAATTTCCTACTAGATATATTCTTTGAGAGCTTCTCTTATGGAAAACTTAACTGTTAACGGCAAGACCTACACTATTCAAAAACTCCTTGGCCATGGCAAAGGCGGATACTCCTATCTGGCAGAAAACAGTGATCATCAGAAGTTTGTTTTAAAACAGATACACCATGAGCCTTGCGACTATTACACTTTTGGCAACAAGATCGAAGCCGAGAGAAACGACTATGAACGTCTGAAAAATGCAGGTATCAGAATTCCTAGCATGTTTGATCTTGATGTTGAAAACGAACGTATCCTCAAGGAATACATTGAGGGTGATACCATTTACGACAGAGTAAAAGCAAATCTCAGTGTTGCAGAATATCTGCCGCAGATACGAGAGATGGCAGCCAATGCCAAAAGCAGTGGCCTTAACATCGATTATTTTCCAACCAACTTTGTGCTCAGAAACGGCCTAATCTACTACGTGGACTACGAGTGCAACTCCTATATGGAGGAGTGGAATTTTGAGAACTGGGGCCTCAAATACTGGTCCAGAACACCTGAATTCGAAGACTATCTAAAAAATCATCCATAACAAAAATCTCTATTCAAGCCTTTTCTGCTGGTACACAGCCAGCAGTCTTTGTATTTACTTTCTCCTCTTTGAAACATCCCACCTCTAATCTGATAGGATCACTTATGGATATATAGAATCAGGAGCCTTTTGCATGGACATAGAAAGCAAAATCTTTGAGAGAAGGACTGTAATCGAGTCCGCGCTCATACCTTATGGTTTTGAAAAGACTGATAAAGGCTACCTATATAGCAGAGATTTTCTCAAAGGCTCCTTTAAAGCCCTGATTACAGTTTCCTCCAGAGGTGATGTTTACGGAAAAGTTATTGATAACGATACCGATGAGGAGTACCTGCCAATTCGTGTGGAGACTCAGCGTGGAGCATATGTCCTAAAAGTAAGAAACGCCTATATCGAAATTCTAAAAGATATTGCTGATAAATGCTTTCGCACCAATCCTTTTCTAAAGCCTCAGTCAAACCGACTGACCTGCAGAATTGATGATAAGTATCAGGAGAAACCAGACTATCCTTTTGCAAAACTGCCAACCTATGGAGTCTTCAGATATCCAGTAAGCAAAAAATGGTATGCCCTCATCATGAATCTCAAGCGTTCTCAGGTAGACAAGGAATGTACCGGCAAACAGAAAGATGAAATCGTCGAGATTGTTAACCTTAAGATTGAAGAGAGCGCAGAGCAGGAACTGCTAAAAATCAGAGGTATATATCCAGGTTATCATATGAACCGCGCTCACTGGATCAGCATTATCCTGGATGACACTCTTGAGGATGATTTCATTCTTGAGCTCATCGGTAAAAGTCGCTCCTTTGCAGTTGGCGGCAAGGCTAGAATCAAAGGACAGCAGGAGCACTGGATTATTCCTGCCAATCCGGAATTCTTCAACGTGATTGAGCATTTCACCTCCAGCAAAGAGGTACTCTGGAAACAGAGTTCAAGACTGCAGGCAGGAGATATCGCCTATATCTATGTAACGAGTCCTGACTCTGAAATCCGCTTTATATGCGAGGTGCTGCAGACTGATATTCCTTACGAGTATCAGGATCAGAATCTTAAGGTGAAAAAAGCGGTAAAGCTTAAGGTTTTACGCGAAATACCAAAAGGTCTCTGCCCTATCAGAAAAATGCGAGAACTGGGAGTAAAAGCTGTTAGAGGACAGCGAACTTCCTCACCGGAGCTTATAGATTTTCTGAAAAACCTCCTTTCACATTAATTTATCCTTTTGCCTCAAAAAAGGACTCATGTCATAAGAGTATGGCTGCATGATACAATGTCTGCTCAGAGAACAGGTTGGACTTATGACATCAAAAATAATAATCGGGCATCTTTATGCTCTTTTCATCATCGTGGTATGGGGACTTACCTTTGTCAGCAGCAAGATTCTGCTTAAAGACTTCACTCCTGTTGAGATCCTCTTTGACAGATTTATTCTTGCAACCTTAGCTTTATTTATAATGTGTCCAAAGTCGCTGAAGTTCATTTCCTGGAAGGTGGAGCTATATTCCGCACTGGTGGGCTTCTTCGGTATCACCATCTACTTTGTCTTTGAAAACAACGCACTCATATACTCCAATGCTGCCAATGTAAGTCTAATTGTCTCAACAGCCCCTTTCTTCGTGGGACTTCTGAACTATTTTCTGGATAAAGACAAGCCAACCTTAAACTTCTTCATCGGCTTTGTGGTGGCAATAATAGGAATATTCTTCCTGTCCTTCGGCTCAATGTCCATGAACATCAATCCCATAGGTGATCTGATGGCCATCGGCAGTGCCGTGGTCTGGGGCTTTTACAGTCTGTATGTGGTTAAGCTGCAGAGACTGCATATCTCAAGCTTTACCATTACCACAAAATCCTTCTTCTATTCAGTAGTGCTGACCTTGCCACTGATGATAGGTAACTACAGCCTGAAGATAGAGCGTATTTTTGAGCCGGTTAACCTTATAAACTTCGCCTTCCTGGCATTTCTTGCCTCATCACTGAGCTTTTTTCTGTGGTCTAAATCCATTGAATATATAGGATCGATAAAAACCAACGTTTATATCTACGGTATTCCGGTAGTAACAGCTATCGGTGCGATATTTATTCTTGATGAGAAGTTCAATATGTACAGCGCCATCGGTATGACACTGGCAATCGGAGGTCTGGTTATATCCCAGATTAAGAAAAAACAGAGAGAGCAGTAGGAATAGAGTCCTGCCAGAGAGGCAGGACCTGCGAGAGTAACTATTTCTTTGGAGTATCCTGTTCAGCCTTCTCCTTCCAATTCTCAGAGACCGCCCTTCCTTCAACAGCTTCCGCAGCAAAGGAGGCAACGGCATCAAAATTCTTTCTTACGCCTGTTTTAGTTGCCTTGTACTGAACCACACGATCAGAGGTGATACCGATAGCTCCGGCCTCGGATACAGCATCAATGTTTGCGCCCAGGAAGATAAATTCCCAGCCGGCTTCCTTCTTATCCTCAATCAGCTTTTTAACATTCTGCTTTGTATACTCACGGCTGGAGTTTTCCTTACCGTCGGTAATAATGGCAAAAATAACCTTGTTTTTCTTATCGTTAACACCATAATAGCCATTCACCTTATCGATAGTCATACCGACACTGTCTAGCAGGGCGGTTGTCCCCTGAGGCATATAATCCTCATTGGTAAGGTTTCTGATTTCACTTAAAGGCTTTCTCTCGTGAATATAGTTCGAATTGTTGTTGAACATTACTGTGGTCACATCAGTTTTAACATCCACTTTACGCTGCTTGTCCAGCATCGAATTGAAGCCGCCGATGGTATCGCTTTCCATGCCATGCATCGAACCTGATTTATCCAGAATCATGACCAGATCAACGTGGTCATATTTCTTTTCAGTTTCAACAGTAGCCAGAACGGAAGTAGAAAAAACAGTCAAAACAAGTCCAAACAGAGCAAAGATCTTCTTCATAAGAGTTTTTCCTTAAAAAAAAATGGAGCTATACATCGATTATAGGTCTGGAAAAATTAGGATAGAGTGAGCATTGCAAGAGATGCAGATCACCATCCGCACCAGTCAGACTGATTATTTATTAAAAAAATGGTTAAGATTAACCTTGCCTCTATTCAATTGGAAAAAGAGCCTTTTTAATTGCAACTGATGGCATTTCGTTAGGAGTTTTGTCCGAGTCATAGAGATACTGCTTATCCTCGCCTATCACTACAAACCGGTCAGCAAGGCCGCCTTTATATACCAGCTCTGCATTTTCAGGAAGAGTTGAAACAACAAGATCATGATGCCCCTTGAAGGTATAGCGTTCCTTTCCGTCACCTTTCTTTAAGCCTTCCTGATATCTGTCATTGCATCTTTTCCAGCTTAAATCTGCACTGCAGGTCTTAATATACACAGCAGTCTGATATCCGTTCTCTTTCAGAAAGCTTAAGGTTTTTGAAGGTGTTTCTGCCGTTCTGAAAGTTCCCTCTACTACTATGTTGTAGTGTTCTTTTACAGCTCTGCTGATTATGGCTTCTGTAACCTTTCCTGCAAACTGAGCTGTAGCTTTAACGCTGTCCTTGCCTTGTTCCTTCTGAACTGTTTCAAAGTCTGGGAGCCAGGATCTGAACTCATCGCCATTAATCTGAATTATGTTAGGATTACCATCTAAAATGATTTTAGAGAGTACTGATTTTGCAGCACCAGGCTGTCCTCCAAGCACCGCTCCAAAAGGCTTTTGGCAGGGAGTTCTGTTAAAGGACTTTAACGCGAAAATAACATTAACAATTTCTTTTAAGACTGTTTCTGCATCCTCAGAGTCATCTGATAAAACAATCTCTTTGTTAAGGAAAGGCTGTTTTAATGCAGCTATTTCCTTTAGTATCTGATCTGCATCAATCTGCTCAGGATCAGATGCATACAGAAAATCACTTATCTGAGCAATTCTCTTAAATTCAGAGGGGATCTCGTCATTAAAACGATAGCCAATAAAAGCTGCTACGGCAGAAACCTCTTCAATGAGAACATCTTTTTCCATTATTGTACACATGCGACATCCTTAGACATATCATATATTTTTCTCTGTATTCCTGATTTCCATTCCAGCTTGGGATAGCTGTTCCAGTATCTGTTTTTTAGCTGAAGTTAATCTTCCTGAAGTCAGTTTTGTTACAAAGTTTTTTGCCGGTGCAGATTCAGGCTTATTTTCAGCAATAGATATCATCAAACTAATCTGTCGTTTTATATATTCGGCCTCCGACTTCTTGATGAGTTCAACTCTAGCCCTATTAATTTCTTTCTGGAACGGTAGCAGTTCCAGCTTATTGAAATTGTTAATTTCTTTTATCTGTGTCTGTGTATATTGACGAAACGCATCCTTAGGCAGTCCTAGAGCATCAAGCATCTTAAAAGTATAGAAACAGGAAGCACAATAATAGCTCGAGGCGTTATCTGCTGTTTCCAGACAGTATTTAGCTTCTAAGACTCGATAAAGGCCAGACTCAATTGCATGTCTAGTCAATGGATCTTTTTCCTGCTTCAATTTTGCCTGTAGGTAGCTATACTCAAAATCAAGCGCTTTTTTTAAATCCAAAGGCTCTCTTTTCAAATTTTCATTTATTTTTTCAATCAGTTTTCTGGTAACTTTTTCAATTTCAGCATAGTCTTTTGTTTTTGTAAATTCTGCTATACAAGACTCAATAACACGCACATTATGAGCCAAGCTTTCTTGTGAATTCATCAGGATATTTCTTTTGTTTTCTTATAAATTGTTATGACATTACGATTTTTTTGCCACACAAGGTTCCTTTAATACACTCTACCTTGAAATAAGCGGCAATAGGCTCGTTATAAAAAGAACTGTTAACTGTCAGTCTATATGTATCGATTGAGTTTTTCCTTAGACTGTAAAAAAAGATCAGATTTTCAGAGAATTTCTATGGAGAGCCAGAAGAAGAAAGGTTCGAATTTGAAGAAAATTAGACAATTATGTAACTATCCAACGTCTTTTTTATATTCGTTATTTCAAAAAGTGCGAGACTTCTTGAAATAAGAACTAAAATTTTCTTTTCTTATTTCAATTTCTCAATAAAGATTGAATTAACCTTCAAACTGACAAAAGTTTTTCTTATTGATTTTATTTGATATTTTTAATTCAGATACAAAAAAAACAATCATCTGACTGCCTGTTTCGTTTAAAGATTGGGGCGAAGGAGAGAACTATTCTTCATTTTTTATGATTGATAATCAATAAGTTATTTTTTGTGTCCATTTTAGCTCCAATAGGTGTGGACACATTACCCCCAAAAAAACATAGCCCTGGTCAACCATTATGTTGATACAATGTGTTGAACTAAGTAAATGCTAGTGTTTACACTAGATCCTGATAGCAATCAGAAAAAGCTATTAGACACTAATCTAAATGGGTCAAATCTGAGTTCTCAAGGAATTTGAGAAATTATGATCAAAGTTTAGAGGTTAACTATATGAGATTTCATCACGGTAATTATGTTTTTTCTAGAAAAGAATTATGGAATCTAGATTTATATCTAGCCAAAATTATAAGGGATGGATTAAAGCAATTTAAGAAAATGGAACGCTACTCATACCCTCCAGAATTCTCTAACCCAGAGGACTGGGAGAATGCATTAGATAAAATGATCAATGCATTTGATATCATTGAAAGTTCTACTTTCTTTGAAAAGAACTCCCCTATGATGAAATATCTTATTGAAAATCCATGCATAACAGAAGATATCATAAATAACGTCACTGAATCTAATTCTAATGAACTAAAACTTGATGACATCCCTAAAGAGATAGAAGAAGCAGATAAGATATATAGAAAAAAAACGGAGAAGATAATTACTGAAGGATTAGAATTATTCTCGAGATATTTCAGACACATATGGGATTAAATAGAACAAGTAAGTTCTGTTCAACTATGGTTTTTACACAAAAATTGAAACTTTTATAGCGCATTCTACAATTCAGCAAAAAACTAAATTTAAAGTGCCATTTATAGTGCCAACCTAACAATCTGGCACTTTAAAATCTTTGAGTATCGCTTATATTGGCGTTTTTATCCGGTTTTAAATTGACATTTAAATTGCCAATCAAAAATTTTTGGCACTTTAAAACTATTATTTTTGCCCGCAATATCGCTTATTTTATCGTTTTTATCATTGCCTAAATTGCCATTTAAAATTCAACGGAATATTTTGGAAGAAGAATAGTAGCATTAACAACTAATACTAGAAAAAAATTCAGACACAAAAACAATGGCTAAAATATAAACTAAAAACGGTTTTGAGCTCTATATTCAACCGAGTTTCCCACAAGTAACTATTTAAGATTCCATTAAAAAATAAATTATTACTGATTTTAAAAGAAAACTAGTATTCGTAACCATATTCGTAATCATCAAAGTTCCCCAAAAGGTGAGATTTGTGTATAGAACGAGTAAATCTCGTTTTTTCAAACAATTACTTTAATCCTTACTTTTTATATTTAATCCTTACTTTTAATCCTTACTTTTAATCCTTACTTTTTTACGTTTAATCCTTAATTTTATTCCTTACCTAGGACAAAAATTAGTATATTATTTAACTTAGAAAGAGGCGGTAACTTTATAAAACAGTACTATTCCTTTATTTCCCAATGTCCGCTGTATCCACTACCTGCGAACGATAACTTTGATATTTTACTAATTTCTCTCTCAACTGTTTTTGTGCTAACACCTAATGCCTGAGCCATTTGCTCTCTGGTTATCTTCTTGTTGGTTTTTACTAACATTAAGATAATTTCTTCGTACTTGCTACGCGTATTATTTTTACCCTCACCTTGAGCGACATTTTGCGAAGAAGTCTGATTTAAAACACGTCCTAAACTTTCATTAACCTGCATTCCAACGCCATTTTCTTGAGCGACATTTTTTTGTTCGCCTTGAGCGACATTTTGCGAAGAAGTCTGATTTAAAACAGGTCCTAAACTTTCATTAACCTGCATTCTAACGCCATTTTCTTGAGCGACACCTTGAGCGACATTTTGAGTATTTAAATGTCGCTCAAGATAATTCAAGTTATACAATGTAAGAATAAAGTCATTATCTTTTACAAAAAATTTTGGCATTAAATCCTTTGTTGTATTCTCCTGAAAATCATAATCCTCAATAATCTTCCTGAAACCACTTCCACGACGTTCCATCAGCTTTAATCTACTGAAAATATCGGCTAGTACAGGATTACGTCTCCTAGAAGATATAGACATTAGATCTTTTCCTTCAAGAGAGGAACCATCAACCATTCCTCCTGGAGAATAAATCTCTAAACGATCATCAAAAATATCTATATGAACTTCACTACTAATATCCAAATAATCTCTATGGATAAGCGCATTTACAAGACCTTCTGAAAC
>Ga0326511_10002682_pt1 | contig 14377 bp, 12 predicted proteins | sample 0_2496_0518_D_FD_203701 | JGI IMG/M metagenome (GOLD analysis project Ga0326511, IMG submission 203701) | Bovine rumen microbial communities from UC Davis, California, United States - 0_2496_0518 | ecosystem: Host-associated > Mammals > Digestive system > Stomach > Rumen | place: USA... | reverse complement strand
ATTTATTACATCCAGGAGATAAGAATCATAGATATCTTTTCCATATATATAATTGGCAGGATCTTGAATTGATACTATTGTTTTTCCCTTCTTTTTGTACATAAGATTAAAGTTTATAAGTCTTATTTATTAATTCTTTTTCTGTATCAAGTTTTTTCTTAAGTGTTCCTGCTATCTTATCTTTTTCAACATTAAAGGAACCAGAAGCACCTATAAAACCACTAAGTCTTTCGTTAGCAAACTTAGATGCAGGAGTGAGAGTTAAGTTTACATCACAATAAAGGGGTGATATTTTTCCTGTAAATGGATCTTTAACCATTACCTTAGAAAAAACTAGTGTAGCATCTTGACACAGAAGTGAAGAGATAGCATACTGAGTTCCTATTCTGAGTTTTAATGTTCCCTCTATAGGTTCGTCAATATCTCTATAAGAAGGTACATATCCTCCTGGTGCACTTTGCCAACCTATTAACCCTCTTTCCGTAATTAAAGAAGTAATATCATCAGCCACATTTTTAGCCTCAGTTATGCCTACTCCCAAAATCCTAACTAGTTCATTGGAAACCTTACTGGCTTTTTTTGTTATTGTATTGTTTTCCCATCCACTCTTCAAATCACTAGCCCATTCATCTAATTTTGGTGCAATTTTTGTATTTACCAGATCCTTAGCTTCTTCGGCTGTATCTTTTATAGTACTGGCCCACATATTAGCTATCATTTTAATCATAGAAAGATCGTCCGTCCTAAACTTACCGTTTGTGTAGTCTAATATATTCTTAGCTTGTTCCACTACTGTAATAAAGCCAGACTCAGAATACTTAGGAAATATAGTAAATCTCATTCCAAGATTACCAAAGGCCGTTCCAGATCCCGCATAATAAGCAAATCTAGTTCCTTGAACCACGAGTTGTTCATTAATGTGCGGGTCAATTGCGTTCTTTATTCCTCTAGCTCTCTTGGTCAATTTAGTTAAAGCATTAGCAAACTTAGATGTAATAGGTTGGTCTATAGTAGGGTCCTTAGTAGCATTATCGGTCGCATCCAAAGTTGTACCTACCATGCTAGTATATGGTGCTATAGTTCTTAGTCCACTCCATATACCAGAAATAACATCATCTCCATTTACAGAAGACCAGTTATTTGCGATAGATACATTAAAGTCCTCGGTTAATATAGCACTAACAAGAGGTTCTATTCTATACCCGGATCCAACGTAAGTCATATCTCTCCTAAACTTTTCCCCGTCACCTCCTGATTTAATTTCAATCCACTCACCCCTATCATCCAATATTTTATTTGGGTGTAATGAAATAGAGGTTAGGGGATCTTTTAATTGTTCGTCATAATACCATCCATTCATGTTATATTATCTTCTAAAGGTGAAACTCCAGGGGTTAAGTTTCTAGGTTGATTTCCCTGTTTATAAGCGCTAGCCATCATATTAAATCCATCGGCAGAGTTGTTAACTAAAGCTTCAACCCCCATACATAAATAGTCCATCTGTCCAGAAAATTTGTCAAATCCTTCTTGTGAACCAAAAGGATTACTATTATTGTCTTGAGATTTATCTACTGGAGTTATAGATTCAGCAAGAGTTCGAGTTGGACTAGAACTTGACCTTGGAGTAGTCATATAATTATCGGGATTTTCAGTGGTTATAGTAGGTTCGAAAACTTCACTAAAATCTAGCTCCGGCGCAAAACCAGTGGTTCCTGTTGGACGATATATAGTTTTATTTCCTGTAACAGAACTTGCTGTATTTACTTGATTAGATGGATTTCTTGGATTTGTTGTAGGTCTAGATATTCTTGTTCGTTGCGAGGAGATCGTGGGAGTTAATCTTCCTACATAAGAATTATAAATTCCACTAGCATAGTTTAACCTAGGTGCTAGTATTGTCTCTTCGTAGCTCTTCCAATGTTTATGTTTATTACGATAAGTATTTTCCATCGCCTCAATACTTGAATACCCTGAAGTTGATCCATTTTCAAACCCTCGAGTAAATAAATCAGCTGATTGCTTAATTATATCTTCCTTACTCAACCCATTAGACTCTGAAAGGGATTTTATATCATTATACACCCTTCTTTGTTTAAATTCATGCAAAAGAAATTCAATCTGGTCCTCTATTGGCAGCTTATGAATACCAGGAAAATCCTTTCCCACATTTTTTCGTTTCCACCAAGATTCAAAGGTTTTTTTTCTTTCATTACTCCATTGGGCCAGACCTTCTCCGTACCCAGTTAGTCCATCCTTAAATTCTTTGGCATTTATAGCTGCCGGATTAAACCCAGCTGATTCATGTCTTAAGACTCCTGAAATTCCGGCAGCCTGTTCATCTGTAAACCCTTCCTTTTTTAGGGCATCGAATACTTTTCTAGAGTTTAATTCTTTTTCTTCTCTTGTAATTTTTTTTGTTATTAATTTACCGTTTTCATCAAGAGTACTATAATTGGAAGATGAAAAGCTATTTTTTTCATTAGCTGAGTAATTAGCAGGATGTCTTTCATTTCTATATTCCTCCTTTTCTCGTATAGCCTCATTTAATTTACTAATACTGGTATTATAGTTTTTATCGACAATTATATGAGAATATGAATCAGCTTCTTTTTGACTATCTATAACTCCCAGTCCTTTAAGATTTTTTATGACTTTCTTTTGAGTGTCAGACGTATAATCTACTACACTGTTTTCTGTTAAACTCGTAAGGAGATTTTGTATAGTTGATCCAGATAACTTTACCATTTCCCACTCATCCTGGTCTCTGTATCCGTTAAAGTCTTCTTCTTTAAGTCTTCTGGGTTTACCATTAACAGTAGACAAAACAATCTTCTGATAATAAGTAGAGTATCCACTTGTATTTTTTGGCCAATAGAATTGCCGATCACGCTCTTCCATCTCTTCACGAACTAATTTAACTTTGACTTTAGCATCATCTGTCGTTTCAAGGGATTTAAATAAATCAACAAACTTTTTAAATACTACTACAGTAGATTTTTCAGATAATAATTTTAAAAGGTATATGACTCTTTCTACATTCATAGCTCTTGATGTATTTGAACTAATACTTTCCTTAGCTGGTTTACCTCCTAGTCCGGGGGTTATTGTTCTAGTATTAGTAGTTATTCTTCCTTTTAATTGTTTATAGAGATCCAATGATGCAGCGAGAGTAGCTCTTCTATTATCAGATGCTAATTTATTACCAATTAAATTAAAATCTTTTTTAGTTAATGTTGTTCCATTTAGACCGTTTTCATATCCTACTTGGATATAAATATTATCAGAGTGAAGTCTTTTTGTCAAAATATCAGCTTCTCCAAAATAGGTTAAGAAGTTTTTTCCTTCCTCTTCGAGAAATCGATTTTTGTTTTTCCACTTTTTCATTTCCCTCTCACTAAGTCCTTCTTTTCTTGCCCATCGACTATATAAATAATTAACATTAGTTCTATCGTTGTCTAGTTCAATTCCAGTAGCTCCAGCGATGTTTATTTTTGACCCCTCAGCATCTATAACGTTTTTTCCAATTCTATTACCAGCAACTTCTTTTAAATTCATGGACTCTAGTATATCCATCTCCTTTCCCTTGTTTATAATAGATTTAGCTGCTTTTTCTCCACCAAAAAAGGCACTGAGCCAACCTAGAGCCTCTTTTATTGCTTCACCTGGAGTTTTTATTAGTCCCCAATCTAAACCAGCAATTGCCGAGTCTGCTAATTGTTTTCTGTTATAGAGTTCTTGGGACAACCACTTTACTAATCTATTTAGGGCACCCGTTTCGTCATCATTCCATAAACTGTCTTTTAGATTTACCAAAAATCCAGTCTTGCCATCACCGCCGCCTAATCCTTCTTTTATTTTATCACCTATATCGCTTATCCACCCTCTAATTTTACCCTCTGCATCATTAAAAAACTCTAATATGCTAGGTAATTTTTTGGCGAAGTATAAAAGACCGAGAGCTTTTAATAGGTTCATAGTAGAATTAGACGCACGTTGACTAGCCTTTCTAGGATCAACAGCATTTCCTATTTCCTTCCCTAACCCCTCTATCTTCCTCATCATCTTATTCGCATTCCTGGTTAGACTACTTTCTCTTCTTATATACTCCTGATTTCGTTTTTGCCATTCTGCGTCCTGTCTAGCAAATACATTAGTTAACCAAGCTTTAAATCTTCCTTGATTAGTCTCTTGTGGTGGTCTTATACTAATTTCTCGACCTTGTACTGGACCTGATGTATTGTTTATTGTTGTGTTATTTATAGTGATGTTATTTGGTCCTTGTCTTTGTACATTACTATTTTTTATTACTCTAGGCTGATTTAAACCATAACCAGATAATATATTCCGGGTCGGTTCATCTATAGCCATAATTTCTGCAGCTTGTCCTAAGGTTTGATTTTGAGCGGACATTGTAGCTGCTTCGTTCGCTTGTAATGCTAAGTTTTGTTTTTGTTCGGCTTGAATTGCTAAAAGTTGGTTTTGAGCCTCCTGATAGCTTTCAAATTCCTTACCTTTTTCAACTCTTTTCTCAGCAATTTTTCTAGTTTGTTTATCTGTGCTCTCCGCCATTTTTCTAGTTTTTAAGGTTATAAGAAGAAATCATAGTCTCCTCTTTAGTTCCCAAGATCCGCATTAAAGGGTAGACTCTAAGCTAAGGCCGTCTTGGGAATATTGGGTTATTTTATCTTTCTAAGAACGTCTTTAGCATATTTTCCTATAATTTTGGATTTCCCGTGTTTCTCTTTTAATGACTTTTTAAGATAATTTTGATATATTTTATCACCAGTACCTTTTGGAAGTCCCATATTACTTTCAATAAAACTTGCCTGTGCTTTATCTGCCTGCCTTCTGGCTAACTCATCTATTTTAGAATTACGAAAACTTTCATCATTTAAAAATAACCTACCTGAAACTTTCGTAGTTTCTCCCTTGTTAATGAAGTTTTTTGGATTTGATTGATATTTCTTTCCAACCTTCTCAAAAAATTTATTATTGGCTTGCTTACTAGCTGAGCTATTAAACTCTCTTTGTGCATATTCATAACCATCACAAAAAGCTCTTTCAAGGAGATCATCGAGTTCATTATTACCAGTAGAGTATAGTCTCTCCTCCTCTACTTTACTAAACATTCTTTGTATTTTCATTTTTTACTTTTGGCTATGGGAGGATTTATTGCTTTTTGACCACCCCCCTATACCCCTTAGCCTCTATTTTATATAGGAGAGATGACATTTATTTATTTTCTTTATTTATAGCATGTCCTAGAAGAGCTAATCCAGTACCAGTAATAGCAGTACCTATAGCAATGCCTTTTCCTATCTTTTTATTTTTCTTCGCTTTCTCTATAGTTTTTACTGCTTTCCTATATCTTCCAGTAGCATTTTGTTTTGCCTCTTCTACTTTTTTGGTTAAGGTCTTTAGTTCTTTTGCACGAGCCTCCTTAGTTCTCTCTGATTTAGCTCGCTCTAGTTTCTTCCTTATTTTCTTTCCTTCTGTATCTAATTTCTCTTCAGCTCTTTTAACAGCTTCCTTACCTTCTTCATAGTGTTTCTTTGCCTCTTTAATCTTTTTCTTATCAAATTTAGAGACTAGCTTAGAACCAAGATAACCAGTACCAGCAAGAGCAATACCAGGAGAAACAGCAGCTAATTCATCAGAAGTAGAAGAAAATGACTTTTGCCTTATTATAATCATTTCTTATCCTTTCTTTTTTTTATTAGTATCTTCATTTTTTAATTGTTTCTTCTTTTCCTTAAACTTATGAACAGCAATACCAGTACCTAAGGCTGTAGTAGCTATTACAGGGATTGCAGCTTTTTTTGCTACACCTTTTATTTTTTCAGTCCTCTCTATCTTTCTTATGGCGTCTTTAATATCCTTATTTGATATCTTTTCACCCTTAAATCTTCGGGCATCAGCAGGATTAGGAAACTCGGATAGATTAGAGGGTTTATCAATTTCATTATCAAACAATACCTTTTCGTTTTTCAACATGTCTCGATAGAACTCTTTTGCAGTTGTCTGTTTTTCAGATCCGTGAGAGGTAGGAATAAGTCTTCCACATTCGTCTTTGTAAGCATAGTGTAAATCAAAGTGCCAATTACCCTCTTTTGATTTATAGATTGGGACCCTTTTCCCATTTACTTTTGTTCCACGCCTCACTTTTCGACTATCGGTATTCTCATTTAACGTTTTCATTATTTCACGTTGCTCATCCGATCCGTTGTATTTACTAGAAATATGATCCCTATTAACAACTGTATCGTTGCTATCCTTGTGTGCTTTTTGGTGTGTAGAGACTGTTTTACCAAATGCCTTTTGTCTTATTATAACCATTTCTTTTCTTCCTTATTCTTTTATACGTAGGTTGTTATAGTGATTACATTATTATCAATCCACAAAAATGCATCTTGGAGAGAGTCAGTTTCGTAATGGATTTTAAAGTTTTTCTGTCCAAATAATCTATTCATCCCTCTTGTAATTAATGCCGAGGGAGCTGTTTCTTTACTAACTTTGTATATATAACCGCCCTCATCATCTACATACCAACCTATCGCAAAATATTCAGTTCCGGTTGTATAAGCTAGAACAACCCGAGTTTCATCTGTCTTTCTTATTCCCATCGGTGTTTTTCCAGAGCTTAGTTGATTTAATATTTTCTCCTCTCCGCATACCCAAACCATAGTACCATTCTTTGTGTCATAGTGTACGTTATTTTTTACACCATGTTTTCTTTCCACACTAAATAGACGGAGAATATCAGCGGGGAGACCATCTTTATTTTCGACTGGCTTTACCGAACTCAGTTTATATAAGTCATTCCGAAACTGCTCATTTTTTCCGAAAGTAGAGACTGAGAATTCTTTTTGTCTTAGTATGATCATTTTATTCCTTTCTTTAGGGGAATATTATTATTTGCCACTCCCCTTTATTGGCATTTTATTTCTTTAACTGTATTTTATCTTCTAATATTCCCTTATGTCCCTCAGGTATATTTTCTTCTCCCCCAAAGAGGCTAAAATAATTTGTTCCTTTAATCTTTTCTCCATTTCCATGATCACCTAAAGTCATACCGGGGAAATCTGGATCTATACCTTCGGATTTATCCAAGAAGTCGTCGTATACCTTTTTCAATTTATAAAGGCTATTTAGGGTGTAATGTTCGATATTATCAACCTTTAGGAACTTATTTAAATAGAATTTTAGATCCATCAATTGGGCTATTCCGATAGAGGTCTCGAAAAAAGTCGACAATGAGATTTTCCACACTCACTGCCACTAATCCTCCTTCCTCCTTCTCTTTACTACAATCAGGACATACTATATTAATCGGCTCAACTCTGTCATAATATAGATCACGAAGGGCCATTAGAAGGGTTATATCTTCGTGTGTTGCTCCTAAAACATCTTGCTCAATTTGATTACCATTAAACTCGAAGTCTTTTATCAAGGCTATCGTTTTAATCATCTTCAGGTCCGTTACTTTTTTATATCTCAAGTATTTTTCAAAGACCTTCAGAAAATCGTTTACAGTAGGAACAGTAGTCTCGTATTTATGTCCCCCTAATTCAATCATAGCCCCTGTCATTACCTTATCGTCGACCTGCTTAAAATGAATATCTTTGTCTAGGGTAATTTTCTTTCTCAGAGTTTTACCGCAGCTAGGACAAGTAACTGAGAGGTCATAACTAAGATCTCCCGAAACAGTACAGAGTTTACGATAAAAAATTAAGAAGTCCACATCCATTACATAACAATTCATAATGTTTGGATCTTCTTTTGCTAATACTTTAATGTCGAATAAATACTTTTCTAGAGGATCTTTTGGTACATTCTCTAGGTATTGTGTAAGCTCCAGAAATGTCATTGGACTTACATTAACTGTGGGGAAATTATATCCAAATCCTCCACTTGGTAATTGTGATGTTAATATTGTCATGTTTTATTCCATTTTAAATTATATACCAGTTCCCAGAGTGTAATCGAATACCACCTCATTATAGGCTCTGGGAAATTATAGAATTATTTATTTTCTAGCAAACCCTTTCTCATACTTGCTTTCAAGGTGAGCGGATGCAGGAAGATGACACTTTATTTGTTCGTTAAGACTCTATTCTCTTATTTCAGAATCCCTTATAATTATTGTTGTATTTGTTGAATTTGTGTTGCTTTCTTTTTCCAATATTGTTTTGCTTTATATGCTTTTACACTTTCAGACGGTACATAGATTGTATAAGTTGTATAAGCTGGAAGTGTATTATATTGTATTGTTGGAGGAGTTGTGTTTAATGATGTAATTGAGGTAAGACCACTACAATTACTGAAAGCACCACTTCCGATACTTGTCACTTTATTACCTATTGTGACTGAATTAAGACTACTACAACCAAGGAAAGCAGAATTTCCAATACTTGTTACAGAATTAGGTATTGTGATAGAAGTAAGACTACAATTCCAGAAAGCAGAAGTTCCAATACTTGTCACTGAGTTAGGTATTATTGTATTTTTACATCCAAGAATTAAAGTATCAGTTGATGTCTCTATGATGGCGTTACAATTATCACGACTATCATATACAGTATTACCATCGGAAACTACTATTGAAGTAAGACCACTACAATTATAGAAAGCATTATTTCCAATACTTGTCACTGAGTTAGGTATTGTAATAGAGATAAGACCGCTACAATTATAGAAAGCAGAATTTCCAATACTTGTCACTGAGTTAGGTATTGTAATAGAGATAAGACCGCTACAATTATAGAAAGCACCTTCTCCAATACTTGTCACGGAGTTACCTATCGTGACAGAAGTAAGAGCAGTACAATTACTGAAAGCACCTTCTCCAATATTTGTCACTGAGTTACCTATCGTGACTGAAGTAAGACCTCTACAACCAGAGAAAGCACCTTCTCCAATATTTGTCACTGAGTTACCTATTGTGACAGAAGTAAGACCAGTACAATAATTGAAAGCATAATTTCCAATACTTTCCACAGAGTTAGGTATATTAATTGAAGTAAGACCACTACAACCATTGAAAGCTAGATTTCCAATACTTGTCACCGAATTACCTATCGTGACAGAAGTAAGACCAGTACAATCAGAGAAAGCACCTTCTCCAATACTTGTCACTGAATTAGGTATATTAATTGAAGTAAGACCAGTACAATAATTGAAAGCACGTTCTCCAATACTTGTCACTGAATTACCTATTGTGACAGAAGTAAGACCTTGACAATTATAGAAAGCCATATTACCAATACTGGAGCTACCTATTTTAATTGAAGTAAGACCTTGACAACTAATGAAAGCACTTTCTCCAATACTTGTCACGGAGTTAGGTATAGTGATAGAAGTAAGATTACCCCACCCAGCGAAAGCATATTGTCCAATATTTGTCACATCACCATCAAAAGTAATAATTCCAACTCCATCTTCATAAACATTACTTACGATGTTTGCCCCAAAAATGCCAGGGGCGCCTGAAGGTGTGATTACATTCCCATCATTACTTGTATAATAAATTTCATTGGTTGGGATAGGTGGTTGGGGTTTAGAGAGAATACTTTTTACCTTTAATACCCACTCTTTTTCACTATCATTCAAATAAAGGTTCTTATTCATTCATTTCTTTTAACATACAGGACAATTTTTAACATACTACCCCCCTCCCTATATGTCTGTTTTTTTTACAAGGGAAGGATAGATTTTTTTTACTCTTGTTCTTTTTCCTTTTTATTTTTGTGCTTCTTAATAGTGTCTCTAGTATGTTTAGCAATACCGAGACCCAATGAAGCACCAACAAGGGCAAGTGAAGCTTTGTCCATACCTTTTGCAGCCTTTCCTTTCTTCTGCATTTTCTTTACGAACTCCACATCACCCCCGTTGTTCTCTTTTACTACCTTTTCCATTTTCTCAGCGGCTTTCTTTAATCTACTACCAGCTATAATAGTTCCAACCCCAGCGGCAGCAGTTCCAGCCTGAGCATTATCAAGGTTTTTCCTAATTTTATCTTTTTCATTTGCCTTTTTATCTTTTCTTCTACTTTCTTTAGTCGAGGCAAATTCTTTTTCTCTCAGTATAATCATTTTTATCCTTTCTTTTAAAATACCTGGGGCTGAAAGTATTTTATAACAGACAACCCCAGGATTTGAGTAATATATAGTAGAACCAGAGGAAAACACCACAAACCCTCTGGCAGGATTGTTTAGAGATTATTAAAATTTCTCTCGTAGTGTTCAAAGGCTAAGCTAAGTTGTACGTCTGCTCTATCAGTACCATCAGCATCTACTCCGTTTTCATCGAGCGGAGCATCCATAATCACACAGTTATAAAATTTCAAAGTTCTAACTGCGAGACGGCTGGAGTTGGTAATAACTAGCTGACAATCTGCAACAACGTCATCCTTTCTAAAGCTATATTTCGTATCTCTGTCGGCGATCTTCTGTTTCCAATCATCCACAAAATACGAAATAGCCTGATCCTCTTTATCAATGAAGCTGAGAGTAAGCTGACCGGAGGTATTTTGTCCTGTCTGCTGTCTGATTACATAATTTCCTCTCATTCTCTTCTCGAAACCATTAACTGCACTATCGATACCTACCTGGACACTATTTAGACGAGCATGGAAAATAGAATTACCAGGACTATATACGATTCTAGGCCAGGTAAGGAAATCGAATTGCCACATATCACCACGCAGGAACTCTTTATTATCGTCCTTGTAGGTGGAAGTGTAGTCAATAAATTTCATGTATCCGTCACCACCACGGACTAATTCAGCTACTGTTGCCATAAATTATTCGTTATAGTTAATTGTTATATCAAGACCCATGTTATTATCAACCAGGTCTTTTACTTTTGTATTTAAGCTTATCGTTATTCTATTCTCGCTACTAGAAACCAGGAATGATGTTATCTCAATTTGGTCTATTATCGAGAATTTACGAACTATATTATTGAGAACTTCCTTTATATTTCTTTCTATCTCGACATTATTTCTTTTGCCTTGATACTTAGATTTATTACGTTGGAGTTCTCTAGTAATCTTTCCTATAGCAAACCTCATCCATCCCGTACTAGTATAAGATTCGCCGTTTTGATAGTCTTTATAATAGAAAATCTGATTATTCCCTACCAGATAATTACTTTTATATCTCCCAAGTACTTTTTCAAAATCCTCGTCTACATAAGGATTACTAGTGAAATAGTTATAGTTAATCTGTGTGGCCGAAGCTGAATAAATATCTGAGAACAATCCAAGCAAGTATAAGTAATATCCTGGTCTAGATCTCCCATAAACACTCATACCCTGGAAAAAGTATATTAATCTGTTATCTGGGTCGTTCTGATAGTTATAAATGAAATCTCCTAAGTTTTGTGATGTTTCTATAGTCACCTTATTTGTTTCTTCTATCAATCCTGCCTCACCTTTTTTCCAATAATGTCCATCCCCTAGTGTCCAAAGAATATAGTCCTCTAAATCTTCGTTCCAAGTGGGTAATGTATCAACCTCCTTAACCACATAAGAAGGAAGATTGTTTTGGATTAAGGTTTGGCAAGATAGAGCTTTACAATACTTTAGGAATTTCTCTAAGTAATCTGGGTTGGATATATCTCGAGTCCACTTAGTTTTATCAGGAATCAGGATATAGTCGGGGTAAATTTCGGCCGGATCTAACATAGCTTCTAATCCTTTCCAATACATTTCCGGATTATAGTTTTCAGACACGGCACCTCTCATTTTCCAAGTTCCAGTTCTAAGCCCCTCTTCAAAATTATCAAACCTCAGATGAATTAATTTAGAATCCCGAGATACCAGATAATCAAGTCTTTCTTCACCTTGTCCTGGATGAAGTTTACCCTCGAATATTTCTGTATATGAAAACCGGGATATCGTAAACCTATATTCTTCCTTAGCTTTTATTTCATCAATTTGTACTGTAATTAGGTCATCTTCATAGTCGGGATCACCTCTTCCTATTGTCTTACTCCACATTTCTATTCCCCAATCTTTTTCTCTGATGTTAGTAGCGAGATAATTTTGTGTGTCTTTATAGTTTGGAGTTAAAGACAGGCCGGGGAAATCGAAATAAGAATCGACCGGAATAGCTATAGAAGAGAAGATTTTATAAGATCTATTTTCTTGAACCTCCTCTATGTTGGAAGAAGAATAGAATATCTTAATGAAAGAAACTAATGCTGTAAAACTTGGTATTCTATTCTTATAATCCGTGTTAACCAGATCTCCATTACTATTTCTCAGATATCTTCCCATACTATCAACCTCTGGAATAAACGAGAGAGGAACAACATTATCAACCCTATTATCCTCACATAACCAGGACGAACCAAAATAAGCCCACCAAGAACCATTATATAAGTATTTTTTGGTTAGGTCTGGATTTTCAGGAAGGTTATCTACATTTCCTCCATCCTCTAAGTTATCCCAAGGAGCATCAGAATAAGCCAAGAAATATGAATCGGGCTCTCTAGGATCAGGGAGAACAAGATAATAGTAGTCAGGAAGAGTGTCAGTTTCACCATTCCAAATCAAGTCAAAGCAATAAGTACTTTCTATTCCCGGTATACTAGTTGGTTGAGTGGTATCTAATGAAAAACTGCTATAATCTTTACTAAATACTCCCAATCTAGACTCATGATACTCAGGACAACAGGAAGTGATTGTATTTCTTGATCCTGGTATTGAAAGTAAAAGCGTATCTCGATTTTCTTGGGATATAGATGTAGTTCCTGTGTTTTGTGGTAAGTCTTTTTCAGAAACCCAAGAATCAAAGAGGTATATATAAAAACACCCCAAGACATCATTTGAACTATACCAGGTTGAACTAATATATGTATACCAGGTCGAATTCATTAAGTACTTAGTATCAGGGTCGGGTTCATCAGGGAGTACAAGAACCTCACCACCATCCTCTAAGTTATCCCAGTCTATATAAATTCCTCCGACCCAATATTTAGTACTAGGATCACCGACCTGAGGAAGAGATTCAGGAGTAGGATAGATAGTAGGGGAAACTGTATATTCGGAGAGATCTATATATTGACTATCTTTTATAATGTCTGTAGAAATAGGTTTGTAGAGATAAAGAGATATATTACGATTCAGCAACTCTACAAAATAATCATAAGAGGTAAAATTCTTTCCAAACCATGATTCTAGATCGTCTACAGTGCGAACAATAACAGGGTTTTCATAAGACATAGTAGAATCGGGAACTTCTGCTAATATAAAAATATCATTTACCTCTTTTGTATACTGAAGACGTATTGTATTTAATTTTATGTACATGGTTTTCTATTTTACTATAGGATCTTCTGGAATAACACCCATATATTTTATTTCTCCAATTTCAACCACTGGAGTTTTAGGTGGATCAATTTTTAATGGTTCAGGAAGTATCTTTAAATTAGAAGTATCTGGTCTTTGAAATGATAAATTACTAAGTATATCACTGGAACTATCTAGCTCATCCATGTCTTGGCTTAATTCTCCTACTATAGAGAAAGATACACTCAAATCAGAACCGCCGGAATCAATCTCTCCAGTATAATCTTCAGAAAAGTCTTTTAATACACATAACAAAGAGAATTTCCTTAGCGTAGAATACTGCGGATTCATTACATATACAGAAATTTTAAATGTTATGTTCTTATAAAAAGCTGTACACATTGTAGATTTATCAACTGCAGTAGGGACTGGATTTGTTAGTTTATAATAATCTCTTTTATGTGGCTCTGAATTGTATACTGAAACATCGGAACATTTTTGAAAATAGTGTTTCCAAGATTTCCATTGATCATCTACTATAGTGATTCTTAGTTCGTTTGTATATTCAGAAGTTACTGGATAGTTGATTTCACCATCAAATAAACCTAAACTCTTTGTAGTTAATTTAGACTTCTGTAATTCGAAACCAGAAACAGGGATCCAACTATTATAAGACGTTATTACTCCACTGTCAACTAGATTTACTGTATTAATTTCTTTTATGCTTGGAAGAAATGAGTAACCACCATTTGAAGCTCTCGTATTAGTATTTACCCAAGGAGAAATTAATACTTCCCAATACATATTTGAATCAAGGGTACGTTTAGTATCTTTATTTATTTTTCCGGCTGTAGTTATAAACTTACTATTGTTTAGAATATTGTATAACTCTTCGACGGATCCAATTTGAGAAACCTCATTACTATAGATATCGCATAAATCACTCAAGGTCCTAATCATTCCCAAACCAATCGGAACCTTAAACTCACGGGGTTTCATTGTATATGAGGATCCATCTTTAGTATCAAAACTAACCGATACTTTCCCCAGTTCCTCATCTTTCCTTGGTCTATTAAAAGGAGC
>Ga0326511_10002681_pt1 | contig 14378 bp, 20 predicted proteins | sample 0_2496_0518_D_FD_203701 | JGI IMG/M metagenome (GOLD analysis project Ga0326511, IMG submission 203701) | Bovine rumen microbial communities from UC Davis, California, United States - 0_2496_0518 | ecosystem: Host-associated > Mammals > Digestive system > Stomach > Rumen | place: USA... | reverse complement strand
CCGGTATACCATGCCATGCTATCATGTCCAAGGCATGCAAGCATACGCAAGCCATGCAAGCAAGTCCAGCACATGCCAGCATGCACAAATGAAAAGCGCCTCCGCAGAGACGCTCGGGTCTGCATGTCCTCAGACTGCAGGGTTGCCATGTTAAGGACGCTTGACGACTTCACCGGGGAAAGTGATTGTGATGTGGCAAGTTGTATTAGCCGGGATGGCTACGGACGGACGGATGTAGAGCTGCTGAGCCGTATCGGAAGTCTGGACGACAGAGAACCTGCGCGATGTATTGTCAGAGCCCAGGTCCGTGCAGTGACAGCGCACATACCATGGTGTCAGATTGAATCTGTCCAGTGTGATCATGTTTGTACCTGCTGCGATCTCTTCGGTCGTTGTGATCTCGCAGGAGAAAAGATACATGTTGTCGTACATCCAGAGCTCTTTCTTATCATATCGTACGCCGTTGATGATCTGCTGCTCAAACACTGTGCCGGCTGCGTTACTGATATCTGCGGAAAGGTCACGTTTGCCGCCGAACATGTACCACTTCGACCATACAGCATTATCGGACCTTGTGCGGCAGTACATCTCCGGATTGAATCCAACTGCTGACCCAACGGTAAGGATCTGGATCACGCAGTTTCCGGACCGTTTGATATCAATAACATCCAGACGGAACGAAGATGTCAACCGGGCATATAACGGAGCGTTCACCAGCGTAAGGGTGCGGGTCACGCTTGGTGAGTGGTAAATGCCTGGGAAGATGTAGTTATTCAGATCCGCGCCTTCCGGGATCACGTTGCCGCTGTAGTAGTCTGCATGTCCGTACAGGATCGGCTTGTCACTGGTGATGATTCCGCCGGCTGTAAACGTGAATACCTGTGTCCCGTTGTATGTGTCGTAGACCTGTCCTCCGATGCCGCTTACGCGCTCGGATACGCCGTTTCCATAATGACGGCTGCCTCTTGATCCTACGACTGCATAGCCTGTGTTTAAAGCACTAAGGAAACTGTCGGAATTGTTCGTCTGCATTCCGTGATGCGGGACTGTAAGGAAATAAGCACCCTGCAGGCTTTCCGCGTTTTCCGCCTGGCCCTCATATTCAAGGTCGCCGGTGAAAACTGCAGTCTTTCCGAGGATATTGAAGACCGTTACCATACAGAAGTTATTATAATTCGTTTCTTCTGTATCTTCGCCATAAGCGTCGATCGTCACGCCATAATACTGGTTATAGAGGGCCGCGCCGATATTATGGAAAGTTGCCCTCAGCCTGTCACTGATCTGGATCTCCTGGCCTTCGATCGGGTAGATGATTGTCCCGCCGGAGTTCAGGATGTAATTACGAAGGCGCGCTTCCCGGTCTTCGAGCGTTTCGCCGCGGCTGGCAGGAGTAAAACGGGAATAGTCGATGCCACCGTGCGGCAGATAGAATGTCGTGCCCGTCCAGTCATACGCTCCGGTGAAAAGGATCTCAAAAGCGTTGGTTCCGCCGAGGTGATCAGCATGATAATGAGTGATGATCACAGCGTCGACATGCTCGATATTATGATCCTGAAGATACTGCAGGAAATAAGAAGCGTGATTTCCGAAGTCTACGACATATACCTTTCCTTCATCCTCGATCAGGAAATTGTCGCCGTAATCTGCTGTGTTCGGGTCTTTGATCGCTGTGATCGTTACCTTCTTATCGCCCTGACCGTTCAGTTCCGCCTCATGGATCGCGCTTCTGTCGTGGACATAAATGTACGGCGATGCCTCATCACCGATATTGAACGCTTCGACCTGTCCGCCGGTTGTCGCCGGAGAATCCGCATCATTCAGCGTGATCAGCTTGTTTTCCGGATCATATGCAGCACTTGTAAGGAAATCACCCAGATGTTCATCGATGTACTGCTGCATGGCTTCATACATGCCGAGGCCAAACTTTTCATCCAGCTCTTTGACTTTGCGCAGGAGCCAGTCAAGATTGAGCTGGTGAAAGTTCGTATAGGGAAATTTAGGAAACATGGTTTTCTCCTTTCTATATACTTAAGTATATCAGTAGACCAGCAGGCAGAACCGGCTTGTCAGGTCTTTAATGATGTAATCATAAATATTCAGTGACGGCCGGATCTCCAGCTCTTCCCTTAACATCTGCTGTGTTGTTGTGACGCCGATATTTCCCGTGCGTCTGGTCTCCCGGACGACGTTTTCATTTTCCGCGCCTGTCCGGTCCTCGGTACGATTCAGGGATGCGGACCCGTCACCGCTGGAGCGTATGCGTTCATCCGCTCCATAGGCTGAAGAGTTGAAGCCGGCCCGGTCCGTCGTCTCCGTTCCGGAGGATGAGGATTTCCCGCTTTCCGCATGCGTCAGATTGTCGCTGTTCTTGCGGTCGCGCTTCTCCGTCTCTTTAATGCTGCCGTCAACGTTCCAGATCGGGTTGTATTCCAGATCAAATGTCTCAGCCAGGGAAGCCCAGACAGCAGCCTGCCGGCGTCCGTAGATCGTCAGAGCCCTCTTCATAAAATCCGGGTCGGGGTAAATAACTTCCAGCTCAGCAGTCTCATAAAGAAGATTTTCGACAAGCGTGTCATGATCCACGCCCGCCGGGAATGTGAGACCGTCGAAGATCGTATTGTCATACTCATACAGTCCGAGGAATGAGAGCGTTGCTCCTAACATTGGTGCCTCCTTCCTGTTCATTGAAATGTAATTTCACCGAAAGATCCAGCCCGAAAAGTTCATTTGTCTTTTCGATGCCGTTCTTCATCGTCTCCAGCCATAAGACTGCTTTTGTTTGTGTCTCCGTACTGTTCGCGTTTACTTCGTCGCGGATCAGGCGCTCTTTCTTATCTGTGTTCGCGTTTGGAATGCCTACCTCCGTGCAGAACTGATTCTTCCAGCTGCGCATGTCTTCCAGAATATCACCTGCGATGTAGGTGTTCCGAAGCTGCTGGTTAAACATGACCCAGTTCGGCGTGCCGTCATCATTGAAGAGTTTCCTATCTGCGAAGGCTGCCGGGTTCCCGGCTGCGATCTGGTCATAAAGCTTTTTGAAAGATTCCGCCTGCTGCTTGTCTGCGCAAAGGAATACATACGCGAGTTTTGTATTCTGCAGGTTCAGACCTGCCGTTTCCGCCGCAAGCGCCAGCATGTCGGAGTAATAATCCACGATATCCATAACGCCTGTATAGTCAGGTCTCAGCTTGATCAGACCTGCTTTATATCCGATCTGCAGCTTATACGTTTTATCGAATGCCGGATTCGTGACAAGCACGTACTTAGGCGCATAGTAGATATCCCTGCCCGTCAGTGTGCAATGCTGACAGATGACGCCTGCAATGTCCGTATTCAATACGGATATGAAGCCGTTCACGAAAAGCACATATTTGAAGTAGTCATGGTTCCAGTCCTCCGGCAGTTCGAAGTCGTACAGGCCGATGATCTCCTGCAGCAGCTGCCGGGTAAAGAACCATTTGATCTGTGAGTTTATATGAATGGTAGACGGCGAGATCCTGCTGTTATATACATTCATATAATCGTACATAACAGGTATGCCGCTATAGCTATAATCCATATTTCTTTCTCCTTAGTAATTTAGCAGCCATCCAGATCTTAAAGTTACCGCCTCCACCTGGGACGATCGGAGATCCGGACCATGTCGTGAATTGTTTTCCTGCGGTGTATACCACGTTTTCATTTCCCGCCAGATAGAAGATCGTCTCCGCTTCCGCGTCCTGATCCAGATGATAACAGGTTCCGGAAGGGCATACTGTTCCGTCTGTTACAAGTGTCGCGTATGCGATCGGGGACTGATCCATATGGATATGTTCCCCGATCGCCTGACCGGCGTCGCCGGAATGATAGATCAGGTCTCCCTGATTGTAATGTGTCGCTGCCGGAGGGTTCAGGTCATGAGTGAAGGATACTGTCACATAGACAAGACCGTGCGATGCCGTCCATACAGGAGCATCCGAAACGTAGCTTCTGCGGTTGCCGAGTGCAGACCCGGATGATTCAAACAGCGTGCAGGAAAATGGCGCGTATGCCGGGTATGGGTGATATGGGAAGCCATAGTCAGCCATATGTCCGCAGCAGTGGGAATAGCTGGTCGGGTCTGCGATCTGCGTGACATTGATATAGTCGAGCGGGAAGAGTGCAACCTCTGATCCCTGATATGTACATGTGTCACCAGCTCTCATGTTTTAACTTCTCCCTGATGGCAGCCTTCCTGCGGGGATCACCTCCGAATTTTATATAAAGCATTCCAAGCTCACGCCGGACCTGCGGCGGGAAGCCGGAGACATCATAAGGAATGACGCGGTCCGGATCTTCCCCGCGCATAAGCTTTTTATTGATCACTTCAATGATCCGGCAGATCTCATCATTCATAATAAAATCCGCCTTCCAGATACCCGCGTATCTTCTGCAGTTCGTCCGCCGTCGCATTGATCGCGATGTCCGCGTCCTGGATCAGTAAATAACCCGGGTAATTCGATATCTTTATGTTCTTGCATAATGGCCGGCCATGATGGCTGTTGTCATCGTCCACGGGACGCATAAATTTGAATACGACATACCAGTCAAAGAAGTTTTCCATAAAGCAGCCGCCTCCGCCCATCGTGGAGACTTTCGGCGCTGCGGCCTTTGCGGCGTTCGCAATGCCTCCGACTGCCGAGCCGATCGCTCCGGCGATGTCTCCGAATACTGCGGCACCGATCGCGCCGGCAACGCCTCCGACAGCTGCGGAAGTTGCACCGATGTAGTCGGTTGTGATCTGTGACAGCTGGATGTTAACGCCGCGCATAGCGGACAGGTGGGCTATAGTCTTTTTAGATCCGGACGAACCTGCGAAGACGTCAAGGATCCCCTTTCCGTTCGTAACGTCAATATACTCATTTAATGTGATCTTAGTTTCACCGGCGAGTGTCTGGGCGTCTGCCTCAAAATCTCCGTAAGGCGGGACTGTGAAATATACAGCCGTATACGGAGGCATATTCATATAAGCGCCTCTTGAAGCGGCGTCCGGGTGTGCAGGGATTGTTACTTCCAGATGCCCTAAGGGTGTTATCTGGGATATCGGCGCCGCATGTACGCCCGGAACGTTCCAGCCGTTGATATAGATCGTCTGATTTGAAAGTGTGATGTTCAGATCTGTAGCGTTGGCGGGGATCCAGACGCAGGACTTAATATACTGCATCGGATCGATCAATGATTTCTGCAGTTCCAGGCTGCAGTCGTTCAGATCCAGTCCGAAGCCTGAATAATTATTTGTATTCAGCAGATAGCTGCACAAGGTGGCCAGACCGGCAAGATCCAGATAGTAATATTTCAGACTGCCGATCTGTGCGGTCGTGTCTCCCGCGTTCGCACTGTTCGCAACGATGCCGCAAACAAACATTCCCGTTGTTGCCGTCCGCCGGAAAGGCGGATTCTGCTGAATGATATTATACGTTGGTTCCGCTTTACATGGGTAAAGCGCATCCACAATGTCACCATCATAAGAATAGGAAGACCGCAGCGCGTACAATGTACTGCCTCCTATTGCTGCTTTATAGGAAGCAAGCACATCACACTGCATGGAGGCGCTCCAGAGCGGACCCTCATTGATCCATTCCCGAATAAAGTAATACCGGCTGAAACTCGGTATATATGCATAGTTCCAGCCGGCAGGAGCACCAGTCAATCCGATGTTTAACAGGATCGTCGGATTGATGATCCCTGAATCGCGTTTGATCTGGCACTGGTATGACGTACCGCCGGAAGGGACAGCGGTACTGTTTTCTTTTTTCGAGAAGGAGTAAAATCTGACCTCAAAGCTCATCAGTCAAGCAGCAGGACGCAGCATTTTTCCGTGAAGTCTGTGCAATACTGAGCATGCGCAGTCATCCAGGTATTGAAATACAGTCCGCGAGCGTTCATTGGTGTATTCTGGACGATGGTGTCTTTAATGTTGACCATCATCATATCTTCATCGAAGATCACGCCGACAATATGATCGAAACCCTGATGATCTTCAGTCAGATTGATGGTCTGATACTCGACAGCCGTCTGCGGTCCGGATGAGGCAATGACAATGCTGCCGGCCTTGATAGCATCATAATCACTGACATGCTGCCAGTAAGCAACGCCTTCATAATCCGCATACTTCAGCATGTCGTTATGGAATGCTTCAGACAGTGTCGATGTCTCCATCAGATCCATATACGGCGCCGTCAGATAAACCTTCTGGTTTGCATAGGGGGTATGGCGGATGATCCTATGACCGAAGACGGGCAGATAGTGCATACTGGACCTTGTCGTAAAGTCACGTTGCAGCGTGCGGATCCTTGCACGCACCCACTCCCAGAAAGGCTTAGCCTGTGCGCCCATGACATCCGTAACAGTATAGGAATTACCTGTGACGCTGTTATATTCCGTCAGAAGATGGATGACGTGCTGCTGGTTCGGGAATGTAACATCATAATATCCGACTTTTGCGGCGATCGTGTTGATCATCTGAGAGCGGATGAGATCCTCTGTCCACTGCACCCATTTATTGTTAACTTCGTTAGCTTTTGCGCTGATGAAGGAACCGAGCTGCTCCGGACCGCTGAATGCGTTCAAGAGCTGATCCCTGAGGACTGTCATTACGTCCTGGTAGACGTTAGAGCCATAATATCTTGTTTCGAGGACGTCGCCCTTGTTTACGATGTAATGATCAACGGACTGACCGTCAACGATATTGTGGAAGGCTTTATCTGCGAACGTGTCCGTATCGCCGAACTGGATCTTCCGGGTGATCCCGCCCCACTTGGCATTATCGACGATCAGGCCGCCGAACTGTCTGGAATAAGGTCGCGTACTGAAGATTGTCTTTGTGATCGTGTTCATAACGGCGTTATAAACGACATCCGTCCCCATCTGGAGCGTGCTGTTTGCAACGGAAATAAAGTCACCCGGCGCGACTGCACCCAGAGGCGCGGTACCTGTCACCTGGGCATGGATCGAATCAAGGAGCGTTCCGACATCCTCGATCGTCATGGCATTAACAGACATATCATTCTCCTTTCTTATTCGCGTTACCCGGATCGATCACCTTGATCAGGATATCCGGGACTGCGTTCTTTTTCGGTTCCGGGCCGTCAAACATGGACAGCGCCAATTTCTGCATTTTCGCGTTCATCGCGTTCATGGCATCTTCCATGCTGCGGATCGCATCGGTGAAGGGCTGCGTGTTGAACGGCTCCGGTTCTTTCTCTTCCGGCTTTTCTTCCGGTTTGTCTTCCGGCTTCGGTTCCTGCTTCTCTTCCGGCTTTTCTTCCGATTTCGTCTCCGGAGCGTCCTGCGGGAGCATCCTCAGGATCTCATCCTTCGTGAAGCCTGCATCCAGCAGCTTTTCAATTTTCTCAAACATGCATTTCATCCTCCTTAATATATTGTCAGTTTGGCTGCACATCTGCCCTGTTTGTCGAACAGGTACCATTCTGCTTTATCGCGCCATTTACATAGATAAGGTTTTCCCTTTACTTTCTCATTGTAGACATAGAAATACCAGGAATCGCCTTCCTTGACCCAGCCGTTTAATGATTCTTTCGTATAGTCGACATACGGAAGTTTCCCATGCGTCGTCCAGACGCGGGAATTGTACCCGGCTTTCTTCCCGATATTCTCGACGGCTGTGATCTGGACCTTGTCCGCCCATGCCGGCGTACATTCGACCGCCAGCCCGTCACCGATATAGACGCCAATGTGCCCGGTCTTCCAGACGACTTCCCCGGGTTCGATGCTCTTGAAGCTGGTCGAGACTCCGGAGCACTTTGCGATCATCTGGTCTGCATTGATATCCGGCACGCCGTTTGACGCATAGACCGCTCCGCCGTTTGTCTTCGATGCATCGAAGGAAAATCCCCAGAGGATCGCCTTGATCATGCAGACGCAGTCAAACGCAAATGTGTCCGCGCCGGCGGCGTTGATCAGGGATTTTCTGTCCGGGTTCTGGTTATAAGAATGCCCGGTGATCAGACGGCTTTTATTGGAGGCAGTCAGAGGCTGACCCCATCCGCCCATCACATACAGAGTCTTGCAGCTCGGAAGCTTTTTGATTTCCTCAAGGAATTTACTCACTTTCATCATTATTCATGAACCCCTTTATATCGCATATAAGCTGTTTCAGCTCGCGCATGATAAGAGTGTTATTATTGATACTTTCGACAAGACGATTGGACTCTTCTTTATGTGCCTGCTGTTCCTGCAGGAGAAGATACCCCAGGATCAGGCAGCACACGATCGGGAAGCCGACCGTGCTGATCGCAGTTAATACTTCATCCATCATGCACCCACTTTCTATTTAAGCCGGTTGCCGATCCCGCCGGATCAGGTCCGGAGCTTCCGGCTCCTGCGTAAGGACCCCCGGCTATCTTTATTTTATATAAATAAATAAGTATAAGCAAATTTTATAGTTATCAAAAATTTTGTTATTTTACTTTATAAGTCGGTAATACTATTATGTAAGTACAGGAGGAATAACACAATGAACTACACACTTACGGACTGGCTGATCGTCGCATTATTTACGATGATCGGCGCTGCACTCTTCGGAGTCTTCTTACTTTACGCCGGAGGGCTGATAGGATGAAAGAATTCATTTACAGAATTGAAGATAATGAATCCGATGAATCTGAAGTCTTTATTGGATGGATACGAAAAGAAGGGCATGAACTGATACGGTGCAGGGATTGCAAGTTTCTACGTTTAACAGGGACTGCGTGGAAATGCCAAAACAGGCTTGTGATGATGCTGTGCGAGCCGAATGATTACTGTTCACGGGCAGAGAGGAAAGAAGAATGAGTAACCCATTTATAACGGCAGAAACCAAGGTGGTTGATGTACTTGACTATGGTCAAGGTGATGATGGAAAAATTGCCGAAATATTCAAAGCGTTTAAACAGTTCCGTGACGGCTACTATGAACTTACAAACTATGGAGAAGATTGGTGGAAAGTGCTTAACCAAGACACGATGTTTGATGAAATGATGGCTGAACAATGGAAAGAAATTGAAAAAATAGATTTCATGTCAGTCATCGAAAAAATGGCAAAGGCACTTGTTGGCACTTACGTTCGATTTGATTTCTTTGCGGAAACAGTGATTCTTGCTTCAGAGGAAGGAAAAGGATTTCAGCCGAACAGGGCAGAGAGGAAAGAAGAAAATGAATGACGATATCCTCAGATACTCCGCCTTCGGCGCACATTATCGTCTGTACCTGTACCAGGTCGCGCGGCTGGACAGCCGTGACTTCTATAAGTTTCTGGCGACGGTGTGCAATCAGGAGACGCATGAGAAAAGCCTGCAGACTCTTGATCATATACTTACGTATATGAGGAAAGCGTATCACGAGCAGATTGAAAAGGAGATCCCGATGCAGCGCTTCACGATCGAACTGAAGCGCCTGGAGAAAAATAAGTTACGGGTTCGTATCATGTCCTTATTGATGGCTGAGGAAATCGACAGCTGCAGGATCATTACAGAAGCGGAGATCCGGCGCAGGTGCCGGAAATACTACAAGGAGATGTATGATCTGGCGTATTCCGATCTGCTGAACTTCCATGGCATAAACTTCCCGGCGTTCGCCGATATGTACATGATGGGAGGGACTGCCATGACTCTGCTGTATGCACTGGATCATCCGGATCTTGCGCAAGACCTGATGGATGTGATCGAAAAGAGAAGGAAGTATGAAATTGACAAAGAGAGAAGACCGACGAATTAAATATGACCGTGAACATACGGTCATGATCACGCTTAAGCTGAATAAGAAGACAGATGAAGATATTATCCGGTTTCTGGACAGTCTGGCACCGGGTACAAGGTCGCTTTTCCTTAAGAAACTTTTGCGGGAAAGAATGCCTGAAAAGCTTGTAAGTAATACCGACATTTGATATAATAATAGTGCCAAAGGAGGATATAACAATGGCATTGACAAAAGCACAGAAGGCAGAGCGCGAGGCTCTCAAGAAAAAGCAGGCGAAGATTGCCTATAACAACGAATTCAATAGAACGAACTATCTGTCCTATTCGTTCCGGCTGTCCAGAGAGAAAGAGTATAAATATATGACATGGCTGGCAGCCCAGCCGGAAGGACTGAAGCCCTACATCATTAAGCTGATCGACGCCGACATGAAGCGTCAGAAAAGACGGAAGAAGGTGATCAATGCCGAAGAAGCTGACACTGAAGGAAATATCGAACCTCAGTCAGTATGAAATGGGGAAGATGAACAAGAAGGAGCTGCAGGCAGCTTACCGGAGTATCCGGCAGGCTGTCCAGCGCCGCGAAAAGACTTTCGAAAAGCATGGAGCCGGAGGGGCGGTGCCGAAGAGTATACGCAACCTGCAGGCTCCTTCCAGACTGAATAAAAAAGACCTCATGAAGTCCATTGCAGCGGCAGGAAACTTCTACCAGAGCGAACGAGGCACATATACAGGATACCGGCGCGAACTGAAGAAGATCACGGCAACGATCAAGGATCGGACCGGCGTACAGATCGGCGTAGGTGACCTGAAGACCTTCGGGCAGTTCATGAAGGAAGCACAGGACCGCCTCGGCGAGATGTTCAATCCGAATTATTCCGAGCTTGCCGAGCTGTATGAAGCTTCAAAGAATAAGAATATGGATCCTTCTTCACTGCTGCGTAATTACGAATATTGGACCGAAGAAGATAACATTCAGGCGCTGAAGGAGGCGCAGCCGATCCGGCGAAAAGGGAAGGTTTACCCGTCTGACTATGTAAAGAAACTCGGATTGCAGCCGATCGGCAGATATTATCTTGATGACGACTAAGATATTTTATATTGAAGATATCGACCTGCGGGAAATGATCGATCTGCACGTGCTGGATCCTCCCAAGGGACACCGGAAAGATAAACCGAAATATTTCCGGGAGATCTGCGCATTCGATATCGAAACAACAACATTGAAAAAATATGAACAGGCGATCATGTATATATGGCAGTTTGCTATAGATGACATGGTCATATATGGCCGTACATGGGAACAGTTCCTTCGACTGATAACCGAATTAAGCACTCGCAGTGAAGGAAGGATCTATGTAGGCGTTCATAACCTGTCGTATGAGTTTCAATTCCTGAAAGGGATCCTGCAGTTCGATGATGTATTCGCGATGGACCGCAGGAAGATCCTTTCCGCCAGATGCGGAAATATTGAATTCCATTGCACCTACTTATTAACGAATATGACGCTGGACAGATTCATCCGGTCCGTCGGCGGTGAGTATGAGAAACTTGATGACTTCGATTATCAGAAGAAAAGATATCCATGGACGCGCCTGTCCGATCGGGAGCTTCTCTACTGTGTAAACGATGTCCGGGGCCTGACTTCTGCATTAAGTAAGAAGATGGATCTTGATCAGGACAATCTTTACACGCTGCCGCGAACGTCGACAGGATACGTCCGCAGGATCTTCCATGCCGAAGCGCGTCCGCTTCTGCGGGTCCTGCGGGCTATGCTGCCGAATCTGGAAGTCTTCCAGGCATTAAGGGGATGCTTCCGCGGCGGGAATACACACGCGAACCGGTGGAACGCAAACCGGATATTATCAAACGTTCACTCGTTCGATATATCCAGTTCTTACCCGGCGGTCATGCTGACGGAAAAGTTCCCCGGAAAGTTCAGAAGGGGAAAGCCGGAATACTTCGGTTATTACATTAAATATGGAAAGGCGGTACTGTTTTACATCCAGATCGAGGACCTGCATCTGAAATCGGACGCGTGGGGCTGCCCTTACATAAGCAAGTCAAAGTGTGATTACATCCGAGGCGGTGTCTATGATAACGGGCGGGTGCTGTCAGCTGAGGCCTGCGGCTTCTGGATCAATGAGATCGACATGCAGATCATCGCAAACGAGTATGATTTTAATTTCACAATAAAGGAATGCTTCTATGCGGATAAGAAGATGCTTCCGATCGGATTCAGGAAACTGATCCGGAGGATGTATGAAAACAAGACCATGCTGAAGAAGACCGGCGGATATGATTATGCCAGATATAAGGCATTGCTCAATTCGATCTACGGTCTCTTCGTGCAGAATCCCGTAAAATTCAATTTCCGCTATGATCCGGATACCGGCGATATCGGAACGGATGAGACCGAGACGATCGAGGATCTGATCCGGAAGTATAAACGTACAGGCTGGCTGCCGTATCAGATAGGCGTCTGGGTGACCTCCTACGCGAGACTGCGCCTTGAAAAAGGTCTCAACACGATACCGCCGCAGGCGTTCATCTATGCGGATACAGACAGCATTAAATTCCAGGGTGATGAATACCTGAAGAATTTCGATGCTCTGAACGATGAACTAAGGAATCCGGAGCTGCGCGCACCGGATCAGAACGGCAGACTTCACTATATAGGCGTGTTCGAATATGAAGGATGCTACCGTAAATTTAAAACACTGGGCGCGAAGAAATACGTTTATGAAGATGATGAAGGCGTCCATATCACGATCGCCGGCGTCAACAAGCGCATCGGTGCTGATGAGCTGCAGCATATCGATAACTTCAAAGAAGGCTTCACGTTCACCGATGCAGGAGGCCTGCAGTCGGTCTATAATGATCATCCGGACATGGTCCTGCATATCCAGAATCATGACCTGCAGGTCACTTCGAATGTTGCGCTCCTGCCATCCAGCTACACGCTTGGTCTTACCGGTGAATATGAAAGATTACTGAATATACTGTCTAATACAGATATTCGTCAGACATTGCACTATGAAAGATAAGGAGGATTAACAATGTCATTCGCAACAAAACACAACAAAACAGCCAGGTCCTTTGACCTCAACACAGAAGGTTTTCCGTTCATGAGCATGAAGCAGCTCTTCAATGATCCTGTATTTGGTCCGGATATCATTTACCCGGTCGATGGCGTTTATGTCTTCACGACAAAGTACGGAGAGAAGCCGGCCCTCGTCAGCATGAATAACCGTTTCTTCATTTCCATGCCGGGGCATCAGTGCGAAGAGGTAAAGAAGATCCTCGCAGATCCGGAGGACATCCAGGCCATTAAGTCCGGAGCCGTCGGCGCGAAGATCGTAGAATGGGACAAGGAAAAGCATTACTTTAAAATCGAATGGGTCGACATTGAGCTTCCGTATTGATAAAATATAAGCAGCCATTGAGAAGAACTCATTCATAGAAACTCCTAAATTCGAAAAAGGCCGGTATATCGCCGGTCTTTTTCGTGCATGATATAATTCAAGAAGTGGAGGAATTACAATGCAGATATATGATACCATAACCGGATATTTCAATGCTGAAGAGATCATCCGAAGCCGTTATTACTTTATATTTGTTACCGGCGCCAGAGGCACGGGAAAAACATTTTCAACGATCAAGGATCTGATCGAGCATAAAGAGAACTTTATCTTCCTGCGCCGGACGCAGAATGAGGCAGACCTGCAGTCCGGAGATGGTAAAGCATCCGACATCGGAAAAGTGCTGAAATATGTCGGCGCAAAGTACGAGTTTCATCAGGTCCATAAGAATATCAACGTCTGCACATACTCCGGCGGAAAGATCGCGATCGCTGCGCTGTCAACCTTCGCCAGTATCCGAGGGTTGGACTTCTCGGATTATGATTATATCGTTTATGATGAATTCATAACCGAGCCGCACGTTCGCGCCCTGAAAGCGGAGGGTTTCGCACTGCAGAATCTTTATGAATCTGTAAACCGTAACAGGGAACTGGAAGGAAAGAAGCCTGTAAAACTGATCTGTCTCAGTAACTCCCTGAACATTGCGAACGACATCTTCATATCCTGGGATCTGATCAGCCAGGCGGAAGAGCTGTCCAATGCCCCGGATGACCAGATGATCTATACCAGGAAGGATACGCTGCTGATCATCATGAAGAAGAGCCCTATTTCCGAGCTGAAGGCGCAGACGATCCTTTACCGGAACGCCTCGGAAGAGTTCAGTGCAATGGCCCTCAGTAACCAGTTCATATTAAACGACTTCACGTATGTTCAGGAGAACGTCAACCTGAAGGATTACAGGATCCTTTACCAGGTAGGTAATCTGTATGCTTACAGGCATAAGGCGGACAAGCTGTATTATGTGACCTTCAAAAAGGCGAGCGTCCCAAAGGAAAGGATCTATCGAGCGACTAATGCAGATCTGCAGCGCTTCCGGCGTGCGGAGCTCAGGCACTTTCAGTATTATCTTGATGGATTCTATCGCTTCCAGAATTACAAGTGTATCGCATTGTTTGAACGGTACTTTAAGCCATAGCCATAGGTGCCCTTGTCGGGGCGCTTTTCATTTTGTGCATGCTGGCATGTGCTGGACTTGCTTGCATGGCTTGCGTATGCTTGCATGCCTTGGACATGATAGCATGGCATG
>Ga0326511_10002679_pt1 | contig 14378 bp, 20 predicted proteins | sample 0_2496_0518_D_FD_203701 | JGI IMG/M metagenome (GOLD analysis project Ga0326511, IMG submission 203701) | Bovine rumen microbial communities from UC Davis, California, United States - 0_2496_0518 | ecosystem: Host-associated > Mammals > Digestive system > Stomach > Rumen | place: USA... | reverse complement strand
TACGAATATTTTTCGCAGAGAGCTCATCCAGGAGGTGTAAATGGAGAAAAAAATGGGAGTAGAGTACCTGAGCGGACTGCTCGAAATCAAGCGAAAGAGGGTCCTGATCAGGTACGGATACTATGAATCGAAAGAGAAGTCTGTCAGCGCTGACATCACGATCCCGAAGCAGCTGAGGGATATGTTCAAGGCATCTTCCGGATGGTGCACGAAAGCAGTAGACAGTCTGGCAGACAGACTGATGGTCCGAGGCGTTGAGAACGACGGCATGAACATGATGCAGATCTTCGAGGAGAACAACCCGGATGTGCTGTTCGACTCGGCGATCCTCGGCGCACTGATCGCCGGATGCAACTTCATCAGCCTCGCGATCGGCGAGAACGGCAGCCCGCGTTTGGAAGTCATCGACGCAGCCAACGCGACTGGGATCATCGACAGGACAACAGGTCTGCTGACTGAAGGCTATGCGGTCATTGAGCGCAACGAATACGGACAGCCGACCGTTGACGCGTACTACGAGCCGTTCCGCACGACATACAGATACCTTGACAGACAGGTCGAGGAAGTCATACCGCACACGGTCCAGTATCCGCTGCTGGTGCCTGTGATCTTCAAGCCGGATGCCAGGCGTCCGCTTGGCCATTCGAGGATCACGCGCGCCTGCATGTATTACCAGGACCGCGCAAAGAGGACCAGAGAACGCATGGAGGTCTCGTCCGAGTTCTACTCCACTCCGCAGAAATATGTACTGGGGCTGAGCGAGGAAGCGGACGATTTCGACACGTTCAAGGCTACCATCTCGACGATGCTTGACTTCCGTAAAGACGAGGAAGACGGATCAGTTCCTACCGTCGGACAGTTTACGCAGCAGTCAATGGCTCCGTTCATTGAGCAGATGAAGGCGGATGCATCCGACTTCGCAGGTGAGACAGGTCTCACGCTTGACGATCTGGGATATGTGTCGCAGAATCCGTCATCCGCCGAAGCCATCAAGGCATCACACGAGACGCTGCGTTTGATCGCCAGGAAGGCACAGAAGAAGTTCGCGTCCGGCTTTATCAATGCCGGTTATCTGGGCGCATGTCTGAGAGATGGTCAGAACTACACACGCATGGAAGCCCTCAGATCCACGATCCTGTGGGAGCCGATCTTCGAGCCGGATATGGCTGCGCTCGGTCTGATCGGCGATGGTGTGCAGAAGATCAATACTGCAGTGCCGGGCTACATCACTGAAGAGAACCTCCGGGATCTGACCGGCATCAAGTCAGCCGCCCGGTGAATGAGGATTTCTGATGGCTGAAGACATCCTCGACATCATGCGCCGGGAATACAGGGAGCGTATTCGCTCGGACCCTGATATTGTGAAGCTTCGTGATCTCATTGAAGCAGGATCTGATTATCAGACGGCCGAGAAGTACGCAACCAGAGCCGGACAGCTGCTGTCTGAGATCATGAAGGAATACATCTCTCCGGACCTGTTTGCGCGGATAGGGAACATCGAACCGGCGGACCTGGCGCACTACATCATTCCGATGCTTAACAACGGATACGACTATGTATCTGCCGCATCGGTGGCGGTGCAGCAGTATCTGAACGCACAGGCAGGCATCGGTCTGCGGGTGGTCGCCAGCGAGTTTGACTCCGGAGCGGCGATGAACATCGTCGGGAAGATGTGTGAGTATGAGCACTTCGAGGATTCGCTGTTCATGCTCGACGAGCCGATCGTGCAGAACCTTCTGCAGGTGGCGACAGAGACGCTGCGTGTCAATGCGGAGACACACAGCAGATACGGACTTCACCCGAAAGTGATCCGCAGAGCAGAGCCAGGAGCCTGCAAATGGTGCAGGGAACTGGCAGGCGAGTACGACTACAGGGAAGTAGCCGACAGAGGGAATGAAGTTTGGCACCGGCACAACAACTGCCGATGCGAGATATCAGTTATTGAGAATCGATAGGAGGCAGGAGTATGTCAGATACCCGAAAGGGCAGACAGACTCCCACTCAATCCGTAGTCTTACCTTACGAACACACGAAAGGTCTGGAAGCGACAGATCTGTATAACACCTGCGGTCGTACGGCTCTTGAATGGCAGGAACTTTTGATTGCCGACATCATGGCGACCACTGATGATGGTTTATGGGTTCATCAGAAGTTCGGATACTCCGTGCCGAGAAGAAACGGCAAAAACGAGATCGTCGCGATGCGCGAGTTCTGGGGCTTGGTGAACGGAGAGATCATCTGTCACACGGCACACCGAACGACTACATCCAGTTCAGCCTGGAAGAGGCTGATCAAGATCCTGACTTCAGCCGGGTACGTTGAACTGGGTCGCAAGAAGAAGGACGAGATCCCTCCGGAGAAGTCCTTCCGCTGCAACAAGCAGCACGGTCTTGAGAACATCGTCCTTACCAACGGCGGGCAGATCGACTTTCGCACAAGGACACCGAACGGCGGACTTGGCGAAGGATTCGACCTTCTGATCATTGACGAGGCACAGGAGTATACAGACGATCAGGAAGCGGCTCTGATCTACACCGTTTCCGACTCGAAGAATCCGCAGACGATCTTCTGCGGCACACCGCCGACAGCCACATCGAGCGGCACAGTCTTCGTGAACATGCGTGCCAGCTGCCTGAGCGGCTCCGCGTATGACACAGGCTGGGCAGAATGGTCCATACCGGCAAAGACAGACGACGTCTATAACACGGAACTATGGTATGAGACCAACCCCTCGATGGGCGCGCATCTGGACGAGCGCAAGATCAGATCAGAGATCAAGCCGAAGGAGCTGATCGACTTCAACATCCAGCGCCTTGGTGTCTGGCTGACATACAACCAGAAGTCTGAGGTGGCTGAATCTGAATGGATGGCACTGAAGGCAGACACGCTGCCAAAGGTCAGAGGCAGGCTGTACATCGGCATCAAATTCGGGGCGGATGGTCAGAATGCTTCGATGTCCATTGCTCTGAAGGCGGAAGACAAGATCTTCGTTGAATCGATCGACTGCCAGTCTCAGCGCCTGGGAAACGGATGGATGATTAGTTTCCTGAAAGAAGCAGATGTGCAGGCAGTAGTGGTCGACGGGCAATCCGGCGCGGAATTGTTCCTGGACGAGTGCAAGGAAGCAAAAGTGAAACCGAAGCCTGTGAGAGCGAAGACCGGCGAGGTCTGCACGGCTTCGACCATGTTCATCCAGGCATTGGCTCAGCAATCCATCGTCCACATGGGCCAGCCGTCGCTGACGCAATCTGTGTGCAACTGCGAACGCAGGGCGATCGGCACGCAGGGCGGTTACAGTTTCAAATCCATGATGGAAGGCATCGACGTGTCGCTCATGGAGAGCATGGTACTGGCGCACTGGATCTGTGCGGTCAGTAAGGAAAGACGAAAACAGAAAATCAGGTTCTAAACAGGCGGCGGATGGTCGCCTTTTTAGATATTCATACGCATACCACGCGGTAAGTGGGAGGAGAACAAAATGTCAGATTTCACACCAATCAACACACAGGAAGAGTTCGACAGCGCAATTTCGAACCGCATCAAACGTGAACGCGAGAAGTACAACGGCTGGGTCTCGCCCGATGAGATCAAAAGCGGATATGTACCGATCGACACCGTTAACCAGTTGAAGACGGATTACGAGAGTAAGATCGCCGAACTGAACGGTACAGCAGAGGAGTCTGCAAAGAAGTACGCCGACTATGACCAGCAGATTGCTGATCGCGACGCAAAGATCAAGAGCTACGAAACCGCATCGTTGAAGACAAGGGTCGCTCTTGAGATGGGTCTGCCATACGGCGCAGCCGACTTTCTGAGGGGTGATGATGAAGCATCAATCCGTGAAAGTGCAGAGACATTCAAAAAGCTGCAGGGGCCCGTCCCAGTCGCTCCGACATTCAAGGACAGCGCGTCCAATGATACAGACGGAGTGACGGCAGCATTCAAACGAATCAATCCGAACCTTAAGTTCTGAAAGGAGAAACCAAATGTCACAGAACACAAATCTTCAGGAACGCTACAGCGCTCTCGTAGAAGCAAAACTCAGAGCTGAATCCGTATTCGCTCATCTTTTCAACAACAGATATGAAGGCAATCCGAAGGCTGGCGCAGTCAAGGTGCCTGTACGCACAGACGCTACTGTCGGCGACTATGACATCGCTAACGGCGGCACACTGAACGCACCTGCGACGACATACGCAACGATCGTCACAGACAATGATCACTATGTAAACGAGCTGATCGACGGTTATGTCGCAGCAGCAGTTCCGGATGGTCTGGTTGCTGAAAGACTCGACTCTGCAGGCTTCGCGCTCGCAGACAAGATCGACGTCATGCTGGCAGCTCTGTGTGTTTCTGGCGGCACCGCTGTCACAGGTTCTGGCACAGCGTCCACAAAGAGCAACATCTACTCCAACATTATCGATGCGATCCAGACAGCAGCTGCTCTGAAGGTCAAGAAGTCCGAGATGTGGCTCGCGATCAGCAACGCAGCATACGGTCTGCTTCTGAAGTCTGACGAGTTCATCAAGGCTACAGCTGGCGATCTCGACAGATTCGGTGCAGGCTTCGTCGGCATGGTCGGCGGTGTTCCTGTTTATGAAACACCGAACCTTCCGGCAAACACTGAGTTCGTACTCGGCAACTCTGCATTCTGCCACTATGTCGCAGAATGGGCAGTACCTGTCGCAGTCAACGACCTCGCTGACGGCAAGCACATCGGTGCATCCGCAGTCCAGGGTCGTCAGGTCTGGGGCTCACTGATCTCCAAGGCTGCAACTGTTCTCTACAGGAAGTCTGCTTAATCGGAGGGCTGACCCATGGCCGACTACGCTACTGTTGAAGACGTGATCGCGCTTAAGAGGGAATTGACGCCTGACGAGTACACTCGCGTGAATAGTCTGATCCCGATCGTGTGCGCGTCGCTTCGCTACGAAGCAGACAAGCGCGGCAAGGATCTGGACGCTATGATCACAGAAAAGCCGGATCTGGCAGAAGTAGCCAAGTCCGTAACTGTGGATGTGGTGATGAGGGAACTGATGACATCAACGACTCAGGAACCGATGACACAGTATGCACAGTCCGCATTAGGTTACTCCGTATCCGGTACCTTCCTGGTACCGGGCGGAGGCCTGTTCATCAAGAAGACAGAACTGCAGAGGCTGGGCATCAAGCGCCAGCGCTACGGAGTGATCGAACCGTATGAATATTAGCGGAATGACGATCAACCTGCTGACGAAGAGACAGATCAGCACAGACGCCTTCAATCAGCCCGTCTACGCGTACACGATCGAAGAGGTGGACGATGTACTGGTCGGCCAGCCGACGCCGCAGGAGCGCGCGGATGAGCTGAATCTGAGCGGACGGATGATCGAGTTTACACTCGGAATTCCGAAAGGCGACACACATAACTGGGAAGACCAGATCGTGGAGTTTTTCGGGCATAAATTCAGGACCTTCGGCATTCCGGAGCAGGGCATCGAGGCAAACGTGCCGACACGCTGGCATAAGAAAGTGAAGTGTGAACGCTATGAGTAAGTTTGTCCTTGACAGAAAAGGCGTGCGCGAACTTCTCACATCCGAGGAGATGGCTGCCGTCATTCGTGAATACTCCGATCAGGTACTGTCCAATGCAGGCGGTGCATCGGCAGGCTACGGCATGAACGTGCAGACAGGGCACAGGGCTGTCGGCAGGGTCTACTGCCGTGATGAAGCAGGCTATGCGGACAACAGTGAAAACAACACGCTTCTGAAAGCGCTGAGGCGGTCTGAATGATTGAGAAGATCGTACTTGACTATCTGACCAGCGCGCTGAGCGTGCCCGTGTACATGCAGGAACCGCTCAACCGGAGACCCGACGATGCGAACAGCTTCGTGGTCATCGAGAAAACAGGATCCGGCAAAGAGAACCGCATCAGCAGCGCAACGATCGCGATCCAGAGCTACGCGCCGACGCTCTACGAAGCCGCACAGCTGAACGAGCAGGTTAAGGAAGCAATGGAAGATATCATCGAACTCGGCGAGATCACCAAGGCGAAACTCAACAGCGATTATGCATTCATTAAAGTCTCAACTAAACAGCCCAGATATCAGGCTGTTTTTGATTTAACTCACTACTAACTAGGAGGAATAATTCATGGCAACAGATGTAACAGCCGGCAAGCCTAAGGTCGGCGGTCACGTATTCAGGGCGCCTCTCGGTTCAACCATTCCAACAGATGCAGTTACAGCTCTTGCGTCTGCATTCATTGATATGGGCTATATTTCCGAGGACGGCGTCACAAACTCCAACACGCCCGAGTCTGAGATCATCAAGGCTTGGGGCGGCACGCCTGTACTGACTGTACAGACATCCAAAGACGATACATTCAAGCTGAAATTCATTTCTGCGGAGAATGTAGAAGTCCAGAAGATGGTATACGGTTCAACCAACGTAACAGGCACCATCTCCGGGACGAACGGTCTGGCAGTAACAGCAAACGCAAAAGAACTCGAAGACTACATCTATGTCATCGAGATGCTGGCCAACGGCAACGTTGCCCACCGCGTCGTAATTCCTGCAGCCAAGCCGTCAGAGATCGGCGATATCGTATACAAAGACGATGAAGTGGTCGGATATGATGTTACCCTTGCATGCTCCGCCGATGAAGCTGGTAACACTCATTACGAGTACTGGAAAGCCAACTGATGATCAAGGGCACTACTAAAGAAGGCTTCGCTTTCGAACTGGATGAGACCAGAGTCAATGACATGAGAGTCATCGACGCTATGGTCGAAGCCGAGAGTAACAACCTCGGCGGGATCTCCAGACTGATCACACTGCTTTTTGACAAAGAGCAGAAAAAGGCACTTTATGACTTCTGCGCTGATGAAACAGGCAGGGTAGACATCAAAAAGTGCAGTGCCACAGTCTTCGAGATCCTGCAGTTCGACGGTGAGACAAAAAACTAGTAGCCCTTGCCGGAGTGATTGGGAAATATGAAAAAGAGATGATCTGCGATCTCGCAGAGACATATCACATATTCAACTATCGGGAGTTGCCGGTCAATATGCTGGCGACTCTCGTTTCCGGCTTAAGGGCAGACTCAAGAACAAAGATGAAGATAACCGGGGCTAAGATCCCGGACAACATAACCCTGCTCGCGCTGCTCTACGACCGTGTGACTGAACTTACATGGCTGAACAGCGAAGACGGCAGGAAAAACAGGAACCGGCCGCAGCGTCTGTACGATCTGCTGACGAAGGATCCGAAGCCGAAGATCATGGCATTTGATAGCGGCGCGGACTTCGACAGAGCGTATGCCGAGGCAGTCGGCAGGAGGTAACTATGGCGACACTTGGAAAAGCCTATGTACAGATCGTGCCGTCAGCAGACGGTATCTCCGGATCTATCACCAATTTGCTAGGCGGTGAGACTGCCAAGGCCGGCAAGGAAGCCGGAAACTCGTTCGCATCGAACCTGCTGAAGGTCGCCAAAGGCGCGATCGCAGCGGCAGGGATCGGCAAACTGCTCAGTGCATCGCTCAACGCAGGCGGCGCGCTGCAGCAGTCATTCGGCGGCATTGAGACGCTGTACGGTGATGCAGCGGATGCCGCGAAGAAGTACGCCCAGGAAGCCGCATCGGCGGGCATCTCAGCCAATACCTACGCAGAGCAGGCAGTCAGCTTCGGCGCATCGCTGAAGCAGGCATTCGGCGGTGATACAGCCGCAGCAGCTGAAGCGGCAAACAATGCGATCATGGCGATGGCGGACAACTCCGCGAAATTCGGCACCGACATCACGTCTGTCCAGGCGGCGTATCAGGGATTTGCAAAGCAGAACTATACCATGCTGGACAACCTGAAACTCGGCTATGGCGGCACCCGGTCCGAGATGGAGCGGCTGCTCACGGATGCCGAGGCGCTGACCGGAGTGCACTATGATATCGACAATCTGGGCGACGTCTACTCCGCTATAGGAGCGATTCAGGAAAATCTGGGCGTTGCAGGCGTAGCGGCACAGGAAGCACAGACCACCTTCACAGGCTCGTTCGGAGCCATGCAGGCGTCTGCTGAGAACTTCCTCGCATCGCTCTCGCTCGGCACAGGAGTGCAGGAATCGATGGCAGCACTGCTCGAATCGACCAGCACGTTCGTATTCGGCAACCTTCTGCCGATGATAGGGAATATCCTGACGGCGCTGCCCCAGGCGTTGGTAACTGCGATCACTACTGGCGTGCCTCTGGTCGTGCAGTCCCTTTCTGATCTTGCGAGCCAGGCTGTTTCTGCAGTCTCATCTGTTGACTGGATCGGACTTGGCGAAGAAGTGCTCACGACGTTGAATGACGGCATACTGGCTAAGATCCCGGACATTTTGACAAGCATGGCAGACATGGTCACAGATCTGTCAGGGTATCTGCAGGAATCCATGCCCGAGTTCCTGGAACGGGGCGGGGAATTCCTGTCAAACATGATCACAGGCATCCTTGGCAAGCTTCCGGATATCCTCGGCGGGCTGATGAGTGTCGTGACGGCACTGATTGGACTGCTGATGGATAACCTTCCGCAGTTTCTTGCGAAGGGCTGGGAGATCACACTTGGCATCATGAAGGGAATCTGGGATAAGCTTCCGGACATCGTTGGCAAGGTATTCCAGCTGCTCGGTGAGCTGATCACAACCATCGTCAACAAGCTGCCAGACTTTATCCAGCAAGGTGTCGAACTCGTCGGTTCTATCATCGACGGTATTGGTGACGCGATCCCCGATATTCTGGAAACAATGACCGACATGGCCAAACAGGCGATCGATGCGGTCAAGGAAATTGACTGGCTGGATCTCGGTGTCCAGATCATCAACGGTATCGTTGATGGTATCAAGAGCATCGGTGATCTGATTGGCAGCACTTTGCAGAACCTGGCTAAGGGGGCATGGGAAGGTCTGAAAGACTTCTTCGGCGTAGCATCGCCGTCGAAACTGATGCGTGACACCGTCGGTAAGATGCTGCCTCTTGGTATCGCTGAAGGTATCAATGCCGAAGCCGGAGCGGTAACGGATGCAATGGAAGAGATGGCATCTGAAACAGCTCTCGGAGCACAGGCAGACTTCAGCGTGTCCGGATCATGGAGTGCTGCACCGCAGGCTTCTGAGGCGGCCGCATGGGGCGGTGTAACGATCAATATTGATGCAAAGGACAGATCTACCGCAGAAGTGGTGAATGACGTCAAACAGGCACTGATGGTCGAAATGAGACAGTACGCGGAGGCATATTGATGAACGAGATCAGGATCAATGGCGTGAATCTGAATAGGTTCGGCGCGTATCTGGCGGAGTCGACCTTTCTGAATGGCGCGCAGAAGAAGACACAGACATGGTCTGTGCCGGGCCGTAACGGCATCCTGTCGAGGGACTACGGCGTGTTCGACAATATGACCATGAATGCTGTGGTCTACATGCGCACGGACTCCGTGAAGAGTCTCAATGCGCTGAAGAACTTTCTGGCCAACCTCAGAGGGTTCGTCAAGTACGAAGAGACCAATCTTCCGAACTGTTACCGGATGGTCAGATATGTGCAGCCGTTCATTCCAGGCAAATACGACGGTCTGGGAGGATATATCGAGCTTAAGTTTGACGCCCAGCCGCAGATCTGGATGAATGACGGCCAGCAGGCTGTCAGCTATACGGAAAGCGGCACCATTTACAACTACACGGACAACGAGACGCGCCCGCTGATCCGTGCCTACGGCAAAGGCGATATAGTGATCAACGGGAAGCGCATATCTGTTTATACGCCTGGAAGAAAGTACATAGACATAGACTGCGACAGCGGACTGGTCTATGAAGGCTCAACCAATCGCGCCCAAAACATCGGGCTGGCCAATTACGAACTTCCGACATTAACGCCCGGAGAGAATACCATCAACCTGGCAGGCGGCATCAGGATCGACCTGACGCCGAGGTGGTACAGAGTATGACTCCGATCCTGTACCCGGCAGATGAGAAAACATTTGCAACGATGGGCTTCGGCGGGCTTCCGGATGCGATCGATTGCAAAGTGCTTGAAGTCGCTAAAGGTACATTCGAATTGAATATGAAATATCCGCTCACGGGCGCCAACTTTGAAGAGCTGGCAGGCGAGCGGATCATTCTCGCAAGACCGGCTGAAGGGAGAGCTCTTCAGCCGTTTCGTATTAAATCGATAACACCGTCGATCAATGGAACGGTCAGCGTATATGCGCTTCACGTATCCAGAGATGCAGATGGTACGCCTGTTAAACCGTTCGAAGCCAGCTCACTGAAAGACGCGCTGAACGGTCTCAGATCGAACTCTATGACGCTCTGCCCGGTCACCCTGACCGCAGACTTTACGCGGTCGGGCAAATACTCACAGCAGGCAGTAGCACCGCTGTTCGAGCGTCTGGGCGGCGTTGAAGGTTCGATCATTGACGTCTACGGAGGCGAGTATGAGTTCGACAGATGGAGCATCATCCTGCACCAGAAGCGCGGCGAGAGCAACGGCGTAGAGGTCCGCTATGGCTTCAATATGACCGACTGCGAGATGACTACAGACTTCTCGGACGTGTATGCCGGCTGTGTAGCTTTCTGGGCTGATCAGGAGACCGGGGAGACCGTATACGGCGCCGTGCAGTACGCAGACGATGCGCTGCTGTATCCGATCATGCGGATCTATACATACGATGCATCAGCTGATTATGAAAGCAAGCCGACAGCTGCGCAGCTGAACAGCAGGGCGGCGAAGTATTTGAAGGATAACAGCCTTGCAGAGCCGAAAGTCAATATCAAGGCTTCTTTTGTAGATCTGTCGCACACCGACCAGTACGCAGACATGGCACCGCTTCAGCAGGTCTCACTGTATGACACGGTCACGGTATTGTATCCGGAGGTCGGCATCAAGGCGACGGCGCGAGTCACTTCCTGCGAGTATGACGTACTCAAAGAGGAGTATTCAAAAATCGAACTAGGCAACTATACGCGGAGCTTTGCCTCTGCTCTGGATGCCTTTATTAAGGTAATTTCGAAATAAGGAGAATTTATGGCACAGGTAATAATCACATCGCTCGACATGGTACCGGGTGATGTGCAGGAGCGTGTATATATCAGCCAGTCCGATTCAGGATTCCGCGAGCTGCAGTTCTATCTGTACGCCAGAGGATCGCTGTACGAGATCCCTGCAGGAGCTGCGGCAGTGCTGAACGGGCGCAAGCCTGACGGCACGGCATTCAGCTATCGCATGACCATAGTGAACACGCACACGGTCAAGATCGCGGTCCAGGATCAGATGTCATCCGTTGCAGGCGACGTCAAGTGCGAAGTGTCTATCATCGCAGCATCCGATCAGATCGGCTCTGCAAACTTCATCATGCATGTTGAAGAGGCTCCGATCTCAAATGCGGTCATGAGCGCATCGGACTATCAGCTGTTCATCGAAGCAATCGAAGCCGCAGGAACCATCGAGAGTGTCGAGCAGATCGTCGAGGATCTGAATAATCTGGAAGACCAGCTGGCAGCCGACGAGGCAGCCATGAACGAGTGGAAGAAACTTGGTGCACTGCTTACCACCGGAACAGATCTTTTCACCGGCTCGGTGCCGGCGAACCTCGGCAAATATTACTGTTCGAGTGCCGCATCTGCAGCCACACTGATCAACAGCCCGTCACAGTATGCTTTTGCGCTTTGGGTGGCGGCGAAAGCGTCAGCCGATTCGCGCGTGCTGGTGGCATTTGATAGCTCCGCGCATATGTATGTTGCACACGTACAGAATACGGGCACGAACTACAACACGACCACAGCGTCCGGGTGGAGGCGGCTGCTGAATATCAATGACCTGACGAACACGGCACTGACCGGCACTCCTACCGTGCCCACACCGGACGGTAATACAAACGCGCAGATCGCAAACGTTCAGTACGTCAAGGCACGGATTGCAGCTATTCCCGAGGCTTCGATTTCAGAAGAAGGTCTGATGAAACCTTCAGACAAATACAGACTCGATTGCACGGCTATGAAACTGTACCCGAACGAGCGCCTTATCCCGAATACAGAGGGTGGAATTGGACTGGGAAATAATACGAGGGTCTGGGCACACTGCTATGACTATTCGACGTACATATGCAAGATCACGATGGTGCTGCACTTCACTACTACCGAAGCGGTACCAACAGGCACAGTACTGATCGGCAACCTGCCTCTGCCAACCGGCATCACGCCGCATCTGGTGGTGTGCACTGCAGAAGGCGCTTCCGCAGTGCTGTACATTCACAACTCGAACGGATATATTGCAAACACGACCGCACTGCAGGCAAACAAGACGTATTACGGCACCATCGAATACTGGTGCAGGGCAGCCGATAACTGGTGGAATAGCATTTAATAGGAGGCTTATATGAGACGTGGAACTACACCTGTATATACAATGACATTCAGACAGGGCACAGGTGCACAGATCAGTGACATCTGCTTCACGATCAAGCAGGGGACGACGCAGCTCATCCGCCATCTGTCTGACGAGGATGTGGAACTGTCCGGGGATATGGCTACCACCAGACTCTCACAGGAAGATACCAACAGCTTCAGCAAAGGAACCTGTGACATTCAGGTCAAGGTCAAGCTGTCGGACGGCACTGTCAAGTCATCTGACATATTCCATGAGGTAGTGTATGACGTACTTCATGAAGAGGAACTCTGATGGCTGAGGCTCCTTTTCTCACAGATCTCTCTTCAAGTGATATCCGGCTTCCTGTGGCTCTGGCTGCAGAAGCCGGGTTTCTTTCAGTAGAAATCGAGCACACGCAGAAACTTGACGTGCGCATCGAGTCTGTTTACAGCGTGGATGACGTGTATGTCGAAAACGGCATCATGCACGTTGCGGCGGGTGACTGGTTCGTTGAGCACGGCATCCTGTACGTTACCGACATCGACAACGTCGATTTTATAATTGGAGGTTAAAATGTCAGACATCAAAGGCATCAGCGTGAACGGCACGCAGTATAGCATCGAAGACGAGACGGCACGCACAGCGCTGAACAGCAAATACGAGAAGCCCTCCGGCGGCATCCCTGCGACAGACCTTGCAAGTGCGGTGCAGACATCGCTTGGAAAAGCGGATACGGCATTGCAGACGGAGACCGATCCGACCGTTCCGTCATGGGCTAAGGCATCGACAAAGCCGACATACACGGCATCGGAGGTGGGTGCTATCGCATCCCCTGCATCCCCTGCGACAGGAGCATTCTTGGTTTGGAATGGGTCGGCATGGGTAGCACAGACGCTCAGTACATGGCAGGGAGGTAACTACTGATGGCAGTGGATAAGTTAGTTGACAGCGCACAGTTAGATGCAGACCTCACGAGCGTTGCAAATGCGATCCGCACCAAGGGCGGCACATCATCGCAGATGGCATTCCCGGCAGGGTTTGTGTCAGCAGTGCAGGCGATACCGACAGGCATCACACCGACAGGCACGAAGGCAATCAGCATCACACAGAACGGCACAACAACTGAGGATGTAACTAATTACGCATCAGCAGAGATTACGGTCAATGTCAGCGGTGGGGGTAGTGACGAGAATTTTGAAAAACTGCTTAATAACACCCTCGTTACTGTTGATAATTCGAATTTAACAAGTTTGCGGCAGGGGGCATTTGCCAACAGCACAAATCTTGCGACCGTTAATCTTTCGAATGTCACAAGTGCCACTCACGAAATATTTAAAGGATGCACAAATTTAAGGGAAGTGCATATGACTAAATGGGCAGGCAATATCGGCAATGATTGTTTATTCAATAATAAAAAATTAGAGGTATTTGATGCACCGAACATTACACAAGCAGGAAATAACGCATTTGCGTATTGTGAAAAATTAACATTGCAAATACTACCTAAATTTACAACTATGAATGGGACTATATTATTCCGAAATTGCCCATTTACAGTAATGGTTCTTCCAATGTTAACGACGGCGAAAACTAACATGTTGCTAACTTGTAATAATTGTGTGACGGTGGACATCGGTGAAAATTTAGACAGTATTCCGGCACAAATGCTTAATGGTAATGCGGTACTTGAGAATATTGTACTACGGAGAACATCTTCGATTACTGCATTGTCAAACGCCAATGGATTGTGGGGAAATTCAAATGAACCGTCAGTTCACAAAAAAATCTATGTGCCGTCTGCTCTGATCTCGACATATCAGACTGCAACGAACTGGGTAACACATTACAATGCAGGCTATATCACATTCCATGCTATTGAAGGAAGCATTTATGCAAATGCATATGCGGATGGAACACCTATCAGCAGTTAAGGGGGCATTATGATTAAAACAGAAGCATTAACTATCGGATCAACGGCTTTCATCCGCACATACTCCGATGCAGGTCTGT
>Ga0326511_10002678_pt1 | contig 14390 bp, 10 predicted proteins | sample 0_2496_0518_D_FD_203701 | JGI IMG/M metagenome (GOLD analysis project Ga0326511, IMG submission 203701) | Bovine rumen microbial communities from UC Davis, California, United States - 0_2496_0518 | ecosystem: Host-associated > Mammals > Digestive system > Stomach > Rumen | place: USA... | reverse complement strand
TGAACTCCGCATCCTCGTACACCATGTGGTCCGCCTTCGCGCAGCGGCGCCAAGCGGAGGCCACAGTATCGAGGTAGTAGCAGAGCGAATCCTCATCATAGTAGCACTGGAGAAAAAGCGTGTCGTGGCGCACAAAAAGGTCGCAGTACCTGTCGTCGTCCAGCTCCGGGGGCCACTCCAGGCGCTCCACGTCGACATAGCGGTCGTCGCGACTGCCGCCCCAACGGCGCTCCGTGGGCGTCAGCCGGAAAAAGAAACTGCTGTCGACGCCCGACCACTCCCCCAGTCTCGGCGACGCCACAAAGCGACAATAGTAGCGCCCGTGGTACTCCGCCGCATGCGTCAACTGCACATAGCTCTGCACATCGGCCAGCGGCCGCACATCGATCTCGGCCCTGCTGCGCGGCTCGAGGGTCACCCCCTGCGCCCAACAGCCCGGACCCGCCAGCAGCATCGCCGCCAATCCAAACGCCATCAAAAGGAATCGGTTCGCCATATCAATCGGATTATTAACATACAAACAACGTCCAAAACCCTTTTTTATTGCCCTGCCACCCCAAAAAAGACAACAATCGCCGTCCCCGCGGCACGCTACGTCTCCACGGGAGGGGTCCGGGAGGGGCTGAAGAGGTACATAATTCGACATTTCTTATATCGTTCTTATATCGTTCTCATATACTTCTCATATACTTCTTATATAGGTGATATAAGAAGTATATGAGAAGTATATAGGAACTATATAAGAAGGGCCGAATCAGGTAGCAGTTAAGAGTTATGAGTTATGAGTTAATGTAGAGACGCAGCGTGCTGCGTCTCCCGGATTGGGGTTGGTCGACATGGAGACGCAGCATGCTGCGTCTCTACAGACGAAAACATTTGGCCGGCAGACGGTGTCTTTGTTGTCTGTGTTGTCGTTAAAAAGAAAGAGAGATGCAATAAAAACGATTTTTTTGCGTTAGGGAGTTCATAAAAAAGAAATTAATAATATAAAACCAAACAACATGAACCTTAAAGGAAGAAGACAAAGTACAAATGTGGACGACCGCCGCAGCTCCGGCAAGAAGGTCGCCATCGGCGGCGGCATCGGCGCCATCATCATCGCAGCCGTCATGACGCTGCTCAACGGCGGCAATGTGGGCGACGTGGCCCAGCAGGTGATCAGCACCGCCACTTCGGGCCAGCAGACCGAGAACTACACCCCCACGGCGCAGGAGGAGGAGTTCGCCGTGTTTGCCAAGCAGATCCTGGCCTCGACGGAGGATGTGTGGACCGCCGAATTCAAGAAGCTGGGCCGCACCTACAAGGCCCCGACCATGGTGCTCTTCCACGGCTCGGTGCAGAGTGGCTGCGGCAACGCCACGTCGGCCGTGGGACCCTTCTACTGCTCGGCCGACGAGTGTCTGTACCTGGACCTCGATTTCTTCAACGAGATGCCCAAGAGCCTGGGCGCCGGCGGCGATTTCGCCTACGCCTACGTCATTGCCCACGAGGTGGGCCACCACGTGGAGCACCTGCTGGGCGTCCTCGACGAGGCCCACAGCACGATGAGCCGCCAGAACGAGACCGAGCGCAACAAGACCAGTGTGCGCATCGAGCTGCTGGCCGACTACTACGCCGGTGTGTGGGGCTACCACGAGAACAAGATGTTCGGCTCGCTGGACGAGGGCGACCTCAAGGAGGCCATCGACGCCGCCCAGAAGATCGGCGACGACTATCTGCAGAAGCGCGCCCGCGGCCAGGTGTATCCCGAGAGCTTCACCCACGGCACCTCGGAGCAGCGTATGCGCTGGCTCAAGAAAGGCCTGCAGACCGGCGACCTGCGCGGCGGCGACACCTTCAGCCCCAGCTACAACAGCCTGTAGAAGAAAAAATTGCGGAGACGCAGCACGCTGCGTCTCTACAGAGGGGGAGCCATCGCCCAACGATACTGTAGAGACGCAGCGTGCTGCGTCTACACAGAGGGGGAGCCATCGCCCAACGATACTGTAGAGACGCAGCGTGCTGCGTTTCCACTGCGACAATCGAAAAAAAAGAGACGCGGCATGCCGCGTCTCTTTATTCTTTTTTACATTGTGTGTCTAGTCGGCGCAGCTGCCGCCGGGGCTCCAGTGGGCGGGAAGGCGGTAGCGCGTGGTGTTGTGGCCGAAGTTGTAGATGTAGCCCACGGTGATGGAGGGCAGGCCGACCCAGAGGATGTCGTAGCCCAGCATGCCGGGCAGGGGTCCGGGTTCGCCGGTGCCGCCGCCGATGCGGGGGGTGACCATGGTGTACTTGAAGTCGGCGTAGAGGTCGCTGCGGCGGCCGATGTAGTAGCGCAGCATGACGCCGAAGTCGGCGGCCATGTCGAACTTGGCGTTGTCGTAGCGCCAGGCAAGACCGGCACCGAGATAGGGCAGCACGTTGAGTTTCTTGCCACGGGAGAACTTCAGGGCATGGGTGAGGTTGACCATGACGTCGGTGTGGAAGGCGGAGAAGGTGTAGCCGTCGCCGGGCTCGTCGTTGATGGTGTCGTAGCGCTCGTGGGCGGTGAGGCCGTTGAGTTCGAAGCGGATGGTCCAGAAGTTGCTGTAGTTGCGGCCGAACATGATTTCGGGTGCGGCGCCGTACATGCCCAGCTTGTCCATGTGTTCGAAGGTGAAGGAGGAGAAGTTGGGGCCGATGCCGGCGCCGAAGAACCAGTCTTCCATCACTCCGCGCGACTCGGCAGCCGTGCGACGGCGGAAGGGACCCTCGGTGAACTGGTGCGAGAAGCCGAGGAGGAAGGAGTGGAGGTAGACATCGCCGTTGCTGCCGTCGAAAGCCTCGGGGAAGAAGTTCAGCTTATACTCGAGGAAGACGTCCCAGCGGGGGGTGATGATGTAGTTGACCTGTCCGCCGAGCATGGCCTGGAACTCGTGGTCGGTCCGGTGGCCGTTGTCGCCGCCCTCGAAGACGACACCCAGGCCCAGCATGGGATAGAACTTGACGGGCCAGTTGCGGATGCGCATGAAGGTCGAGGTGAAATCCCACAGGAACTCCGCGCTGCCGAGGGCGAAGCGGGAGGTGTAGGGATGGAGCGTCGAGGCGTTGGGGATGGTCATGAAGTCGAAACTCACGCGGAAGGCCAGCGGGCTGACAATCCACTTGCCGACAGAGATGCCGCCCGAGAAGCCCGTGGGGTTATCGTTGAGGCGGTTGCTATACACGCCCACACCCCCTTTGAGGGAGAGGAACATGTTGTCGCCGAAGCGCTCGCCGGGCTGGGCAACGGCGGTGGCAAAGAGCCCCGCCATCATCAACAACAGAAGTATATGTTTCTTCATAAGAGGTCTGTTTTTTCGTGTGTGAGGAACGCTTTAATAAACGGTACTGTTGACGGGCATGCGGTAGCGGGTGGTGGAGTGGCCGAAGTTGTGGAGGTAGCCGATGGTCAGCATGGGATAGCCCACGCCGAAGATGCTGCCGCTGGGGCCTGTCTCGCCTGCCACGCGCGGGGGCGCCATGATGTACTTGAGGTCGACGTAGAAGTCGCCCATGTTGTCGATGAACCGGCGGGCCATGATGCCTGCGTCGGCGGCGACGGTGAAGACGGGTTTGGCCTCGTAGTTCCAGATGGGGCCGGCGCCGAAATAGGGCAGGAAGTTCCATTTCACGCCACGGCGGAAGTTGAACAGATGGGTGAGGTTGACCATAAAGTCGGTGTGCAGCATGTTGAAGGTGTACCAGGTGCCGGGGACAAGCTCCTCAACCATCTCGGTACCCGCCTCGTTGGGCTTGGCGACCATGTGGGCACGGTGGCGTGCGAAGAAGCCGGAGAGCTCGAAGCGGATGGTCCAGACGTTGCTGTAGTTGCGGCCGAGCATAATCTCGGGCGAGATGTTCCAGAGACGTGCGTCGAGGTTGCCGATGTATTCGAACTCGAACGAGGAGAAGCTGGCGCCCAGGCCGAAACCGACGAACCAGTCCTCGGATGTGCTGCGCGACTCGAACTCGGTGCGGCGATGGTAGGGGTTGTCGGACATGCGGTGGGTGAGGCCGAGGGTGATGTTGTGCATGAAGTTGTCGCCGTAGCTGCCGTCGAACGACTGGGGGAGGAAGAAGCACTTGTACTCGAGGAAGGCATCCCACTTGGGGCCGATGCGGAAGGGCGCATGGAGACCCAGCATGGCCTGGAAGTCGTGGTCGGCGCCGTGGGTCACATCGCCGACTTTCTGTTCAGGACGATAGACGACTCCCAAGCCGATGAGAGGATAGAAGGGAACAGGATAGAGGAAGTTCTTGTTGTAGACGTGGAAGAACGTGGCGTTGAAGTCCCACATGAACTCGGCGCTTCCGAAGAGGAAGAGCGAGTTGGTGGAGCCGTCGGTCTGGAGGTGGCTGGGAGCCATGCTGACATCGAAGCCCAAACGGAAAGCCAGAGGCTTCATGAGCCAACGGCCGAAATACAGGCCACCGGACGGAAGACCCAATTGGCTCTCGCCGGAATGCTGGTAGAAATTGACACCGGCATTCAACGACCAAAAAAAGGTATTGTCTGCTGCCGGCTGGGCTTTGGCGCCAAGCGCAAAGCCCACCAGCACGAGTGACAACAACAACTTCTTCATGATTGTTCGATTGTTTGATTGCTAGAATGCTTGAATGAGAGAGGAGACTACTCCTTGGCGCGCTCGGCGAAATCCTTGGCGGAGACTTTTTCCACCTCGGGTTTGACCTGTTCCTTGAAGAGCTTGCTGAGGTTGTCGGCATAGATGCGGTCGATGACCTGGCCAAGGTTCTGGCGGTCGGCGGCGATGCTGCGGGCAGCCTTCTCGAGGCGGTCCTCGGTCTGCTCCTTGGTTTCGCCCTCGACGGGACGGTCGTTGCGACGGAGGATGTCCTTGATGTAGTCGACAATCTGGTTGTTGGTGGGTTCGACGGGGCTGATTTCCTCAAGCTTGGACTCGATGAGTTCCCACTTCAGCGAGGGGACATACTTGTCGTTCCAGTCGGCCTCGATTTTTTCGGGGGTCATATCCTTGTCGCCACGCGAAGCGAACCAGCGTTTGAGGAAGATCTCGGGCAGCGGGGCGGAGAACTGGTCGAGGAGGGCCTTGCGGACCTGGTTGACGAAGAGGTAGTCGCTCTGTTCGTTGTTGGCTTTCTCAATTTCCTTCTGGAGGAGTTTGCGGAAAGCGGCCTCGTCCTTCACAGTCTGGCCGGGGAAGACCATCTGGAAGAGCTCGTCGTTGATTTCGTGGGGGATGATGCGGGAGATGCCGGAGAGGGTGAGTTCGACGTCGGCCTTGAACTTCTTGGCGGCGGCGGTGTCGATGTGGAGTGCACGCTCGATGTCGGCGGTGGGGAAAGCCTTGGCGAGGTTGAAGACAATCTTGTCCTCGGCCTTCTTGCCTTCGAAGAGGGGCATGAGTTCGGCATCCTTGAGGTTGAGGAGGTTGAGGGAGACGAAGGTCTCGATGCCACCTTCCTTGTGGGCACCGGCCTTGTCAAGCTCGACGAGTTTGCCATACATGATATCGCCGGCGGCGACGGCCTCGGGGGTCTCGAACTTGCCGTAGCGGTTGACGACGTTGTTCAGCTCGGTGTCGACATCCTTGGCAGTGACTTTGATCTGGTTGTACTTGACGGCAACCTTGTCCCACTCGATGGTGAACTCGGGGGCAATGGCGACGTCGAAATAGAACGAGAACGAGGTGCCCTTGGCGAAGTCGACCTCACCGGTCTTCTCGTCGTTGGACATGGGCATGCCGAGAATGTGGAGCTTCTCGTCGTCGATATACTTGAAGAGGGAGGTGTTGAGCGTGTTCTGCACGGCGTCGCCGACGATGGCGGGCTTGTACATGCGCTCGATGAGTCCCTTGGGGGCCATACCCTTGCGGAAGCCGGGGATGGTGGCCTTGTGCTGATATTCTTTCAGCTGTTTGTTTACATTTTCAATGTAGTCGTTTTCCTCGATATCAACCTTGATACAGAGTTCCAAATCACTTAATTTCTCTCTTGTGATGTTCATCTGATTGTTTATTTTATTGATTTTTAGTCTTTTTGTTATTTTCAGTAAAAATGCAAAATTACATAAAATAATTGGATTTGAGAATATAATTTTACATTATAATATATTTTTTATATTGAAGCAGGGCGTAAAGCGCTTATTAATAGAATCCTATGTTGAGTTTTATGAGCAGTGCAAGGAGACCGCGGTCGGGCGTCATATCGGCCTCGGCGGGCATGCGTTTGTAGAGGTGCGTGCGCCGCGCGGCAAAAATACCCACGCCGCCATGAATGTTGTTGTAGACTTCGGTGGCGTTGGAGATGTCGCCGAAATGGCTGGCCGTGCTCAAATAGGCGTTGAGTTCTTCGGAGCAGCAGGTGAGATAAAGGTCTATGCGAGGGACGAAGAACTTACGGGTGGTGTCGTCGCCAAAATAGTTCTTCACCTGACTGAGGAAAAGGTCGCGCGAGTAGTCGATCTCCGTGGCTTTGGCCGGAGCTTTGGGACACATGAAATCAGCGTGATAGACAACGCTGTCCGGTCTCATGTAATAGAAACGCACGAAGGGCTGATAGAGGCGTGCATTCTCGAAGGCATTCCATTTGATATGGCATCCGAGCATGCCATTGCCCATGGGGTCGTAGAAGGAGAAGCCCCTGCCAATGGTATCGCCGGTGAGCGGGCTGACCGTGTAGCTGGGCTGGATAATGAGATTATCGTTTTTTTGCTTGACGAGCGATACAGGGTCGGTCGTGGCCAGGATGGAGTTGTCGGAGGTGTTGCGAATGGAGAGGACGTAAGAATAGTTCTCGTTCAGGCGATTCTTGGTGCAGAAGAAATAGAGCGGCTGTGCCGTGCTGGCGAAATTACCGGAATCGCGGTCGCGCGTGGTGTACTCGAATGACATCGAGTCTTTTAGGGCACCATTCTCATATGCCAGAAGGGCAACGGCGATGGACCCTTGAGGATAGTTGTTCGAATCGGAATTTTGGCCATAATTGTAGATATTGCCCTCGGCAAGGTAGCAGCGCTGGACACGTACCCAGGTGGTGTCGTCGTCCTGGTCCAAGAGACAATAGACCACGGGGACATTCTTCCAGCTGGCGTTGGGCGAGAACTCGACCTCGCAGGCTGTAAACAACAAGAGTACCGGTATGAGATAGAACAATTTTCGCATATCAATGTGTGTTTGTTTCCGATGATGAATGGGTGGCTTCGCTGACTTCGATTTCGTCCATCATGAGCCATGGTTTGAGCCCTTTGGCACGGTGCCATGCAGGGATGGTGCCTATGGACTGGGCGTCGACTTTCAGCATGCTGATGCCGTTCCTGTCAACAGGGACACGGACCTCGACCACACGGGGATCGCGGGCATCTTCCGAGGCTGCCTCGACAGGCACTGACACCTGAAGGGTGTCGACGAAGGTGGTGCCGTCGGTCGAGAGGGCGACCGAAAGCTGACGGGGGGCGAAGGCCCACAATTCGGGCGCATGGGCAAACCGAAGCGTTACATATTCAATGTCGATGGGTTTGGCCAGCCGGACGGTGGTCACCACGCCATCGCCGGAGAATCCCAACCAGCCCTGCGAGAGGTCGTCGACGGTACCTTTCTCGCTGTCGAACAGGATGGAGTCGGTGCCCACGTTGAAGGGTGTATTGGGCTTGCGGGAGAAGGTGGTGGAGACAATGTAGTCGTAGTTGAACTTGCGGGTGGCGATAAACGACGGCGGCATATCCTTGGCAAAGGCGCAAGCCTTGACCACGGTGGTGGCATTGATGGCAAACGGCGCCGTGTAGCGCGGCGACTCCTGGGTGGGGTCGCTGCCGTCGAGGGTGTAGCGTATCTCGCTGCCGGGCTGGCTGGTGATGGTCACCTTCAGCGGCTGCGAGAAACGCATCTCCGAGCCGCTGATGACAGGAGGCTCAAGCATGCCTGCCGTCATACGCGGGAAACGGATGCCGTAGCAGCTGGCAGGGTCAGCCTGGCTGTAGGGGCGCAGGTGAATACGGAAAGAGGTGTTGCTCCGGGGATAGATTCTGAGGTACACGCCGTTGTCCAGCATGTCGAACTGCTCGCCGAGCACTTCGACAAAGAGCCCTTCCCCACCCTTGTGGATGGCGCACCAGCGGACGTGCTTGCGCTCTACGATGCCGCCGTCGCCCTTGGTGGCGTGGGAATAGGTTCCCACCTGGGACGAATTGCGGCTGGAGAAAACCACCTCGCGGTCGGGACCGAACCAGGTAATGCTGTCGTAGGCGTTGGCGTCCAGGAAAAACACAGGCCGCAAACGGTCCGCCACAACGCTCTCGCCAGGAGAAACGGTGTAGTCCACCACCACGTCGCCCGTGCTGAAACGGGTATAGGTGGTGCGCACATCGCAGAGGCTATTGCCTCCCGGCACGGCGTATTTCCACATATCGTCGATGCAGAGGGTACGCTCGTCGGGACGACGGACAATGCTGCCGACGCGATTCCCTGTGGCATTCATATAGTCAGCAAAATACAAACCGCAGGACATCATGGCACTGTCCTGGATGGGGTCTCCGTTGTTCACCAGGGGGATGGAAGGCGCCGGCTGCGACAGGGCGAATTCAACGGTGCCCAGGGTCGGATCCTCGACATACTGCCGGGACTGGGCACCGTTGCGGCGCACAACCAGATTGAAACGCACGAAGAGTTCCTCTCCGGGTTGCATCTCCACAGGCGGTATGCCCACTTTCACCGACTCCACCCCACCCCCGTCGATGGCCACAGGCAGGTCGCCGGCCGTGATGTTGGGACGGAGGTTGGTAAAGATGATATATTCTAATATATAGCCACTGAAATTGACGAAATCATTCCGGTTGTACACCAGGAACTCGGCATCGTCGATGGTGGTTTTGCTCAGGTGTACATCGAAGGGGCAGAAGAGATTCTTCAGGTCGGAGGCTTTGGCGCCACCGAGAGGCCACACATCGACAAAGCCGCCCTGCAGGTTGCGGCGGTTCTGCACCAAAGTCCACAGCCCTTCAAGGTCGGCAAAATTCTCGCCGCCCACAGCGGCAAGCATCAGGAAGGGACGGTCGCCGGTCTTCTCCATCGACTGCCGCAATCCCTTCTCCGTAGGGTTCATCAAGGCAATAACATCGGTATTCTCCGAAAAATCGGCACCGGCAAAAATGACCGGACGCGTCTTGTCCAGATATTTCAAACGCTTGTATGCCGCCGACATGCAGATGCCGTTGTCGCGGCTCTCGCCCAGCGACCAGGCAATTATCGACGGATGGTTCTTGTACTTTCCGAAGAGGTTCTCCACACGGCGTTCGAAGAGGGGGATAAAATCCTTGTCGGTGGCCACGGCATGCTGCTGCGTGGATGCCGGCATCAGGTTGGCGTCGCACACCACATAAAAGCCCATCTCGTCGCAAAGCTCGTAGAAATAGGGATCCATCGGCGAATACCTCGCCGTGCGCACCGCGTTGATGTTTAGTTTTTTCATCGCCAGAAGGTCCTGTTTCATACGGTCGCGCGCAATCTGCCCTTCTGTGTGTTTGGTACCATAGGTGACGCCCTTGATGGTCAACGGCTTGCCGTTCATCTGCAGCACCCCGTCTTTCACCTCCACGCGGCGGAAACCAACGCGGGTTCCCACCACCTCTTCTTCCTCCATCTCCTCGTTGCGCAGACGCACTACAACGGTGTACAGCCTAGGCGTTTCAGCCGTCCACGGCTCCACATTGCTCCACGAGCGGCTGAGGTCGACGGTGGCCGTGGTGCTCTTGTCGAAGACCACCCAGCGTCCCATACGGTCGAAAGTGTGGCCCTTAGGGTCCCACACCTCGACTTCTACATAGTATTTTCCTTTCTTTTTGCTGTTGAAAACGTTGATATCCAACGACAATGTACCCGACTGCAACGCAGCGTCGTAGTCCGCCGCCACCGTCAGGTCGTCCACATTCGGGTCGCCTTTGAACAACAGGTAGGGTTCCCCGTTGAGGCCCTCCATCTGGTCGTCGCTCTCGAGCAACGCCTCCTGCGAATGTTTGAGGGTCTCGATGGCAAGCACATTCTTCTTGCCGTATTTCAGGAAGTCGTCGAGGGCAAACTCGTTCCAGTGGCGCGAGTCGCCGGCGTAGCCCACGGTCTTGCCGCCCACCATGACGCGGCAGGCGCGACCGCAGCGCACATTGAGCGACACACGGTAGTCCCTCCAGAACTTCTCCACCTCAACCTCGCGCGAATAAATCACCGAACTGTCGGTCTTCTTCTGGTCCCATCGGCCCGTGAACTCCATGAAATAGGGCGAGTCTCGGTAGGCCGACTTCATGATGCCCGACTCGTCGTCGTAGGCCTCGACGTTGGCACGCGCCGGCATACGTGCACCCTCTTGGGAAAAAACAGGTGCGCACAGGCCTATCACCGCCATCAAAAGAAGAACCGTCTTTCTCATCACAAATCAATTAGTTGCCGAAATAAAGGGAGAGACCGCCGCCCAGCATGTGGAGCACCACGGTCTCGGTGAGCAGAGGCTCGTTGGCCAGGTCGTAACGAATCACTTTGTTCGACTGCAGCAGCTTGTAACCCAAGTGCGCTCCCACGGCGAACGAACGCGTGACGGCGTAGCGTCCGCCAAACTCTATGCCAAGGTACAGTCCACCTTCGTCAATCTTGGTTACCGGAGGTTCCGACGAGGCGCCCACAGGCAACGAATAGCCCACCTGCAGCACTGCATAGGGCGTCAGGCGGTCGCGCGTGAAGTGGCTGCGGAGCTCGGCGTAGAGAGGCAGCTGCGTGAAAGCCCCTGTGGGGTCGGCCAGATAGGCAAAACCCAGACCCACGGCAGCCTCCTTGCGGAACTGGAAGCCACCCGAAAACGACGGCATAAAGCCCGACACCGAGTCGGCAAGTCCCGACTCGTTGGGCGAGCGGTTGAGGTTGAAAACATAGGAACCGTCGCCGACAAAGTAGATGCCACGCCAACGGAATTCGATGTGGCGCTGTGCCATTGCCGTGCCGCAGAGGCCAAGCAACGCTACAGCTAGAAGGATTGTCCTTTTCATGTTTTAATTATAAGGGAGCGCGGAGGAGTGAAGGGGAGCAAAAGGACGGCAGCGCCGTCTTTGGCGGTTGGCCTTTCGTTCCCGTTCACTCTTCTTGCACTCCTTTTTTTTATTTAAGCATTCATCTTCTTCAGATTCTCGCTGATGATCAGCTTGGCCTCAGTGGCGGCCTGCACCTGCTCCACCGTGAACTCGGGGTTGATCTCGGTCAGCACGATACCCTTCGGGGTGATTTCCATCACGCCCATCTCGGTGATGATCATGTTCACCTGGCCCTTGGCGGTGAGCGGCAGGGTGCACTTCTTCAGAATCTTAGGATTGCCCTTGGCAGTGTGCTCCATGGCGAGGATCACCTTCTTGGCACCCACCAGGAGGTCCATGGCGCCGCCCATACCGGGGGTCTTCTTGCCGGGGATCATCCAGTTGGCGAGGTCGCCCTCTTCGTCCACCTGCATGGCGCCGAGGACGCTGACGTCCACATGGCCGCCGCGGATGATGCCGAAGGAGGTGGCGCTGTCAAAGGTCGAAGCGCCGGGCACATGGGTGATGTATCCGCCACCGGCGTTGATGAACCACGGGTCCTCTTTGCCCTCTTCGGGGGTGGGGCCCATGCCGATCATACCGTTCTCGCTCTGGAGGATGACGTGCACACCTTCGGGCAGGAAGTTGGGAATCAGGGTCGGCAGACCGATACCAAGGTTGACGACATCGCCGTCGTGCAGCTCCTGGGCTGCGCGCTTGGCGATAAAGGGTTTAATCTGTTCTTTTTCCATTTTACTTATTTTTGTTAGTTATTTTTGCTTTGTCTAGTGGCGCTCCGCTTGCGGTGCGCAGCAGCTTGAGGTTATTTCCACCCGCGCTTCACCATCTCCTGGGCCACGAACGAAGCCACGTCGTCGGCGTATGTGTTGGCGCCGAAGCCGGCGTCGTAGCCTAGCTCCTTGGCCAGCTCGTGGCTGATACGCGGACCGCCGCAGATGAGAATCATCTTGTCGCGCAGGCCTTCGGCCTCGAGCATCTCCACCAGCTCGGTGAGGTTCTTGATGTGGACATCCTTCTGCGTCACCGTCTGGCTCACCAGCAGCGCGTCGGCATGCAGCTCGATGCCCTTGGCGATAAACTCCTCGTTGGGCACCTGGCTGCCCAGGTTGTAGGCGTCGATCATGTCGTAGCGCTCCAGGCCGTAGTGGCCGGCGTAGCCCTTCATGTTCATGATGGCGTCGATGCCCACGGTGTGGGCGTCCGTTCCCGTCGAGGCTCCCACACAGACTATCTTGCGGCCTATGTGCTCGCGGATATACTCGTCGCACTCCTTCATCTCCATCGTGGTGCTCTCCACCTTGGGGACGTGGATGTTGGTGTAGTCCACCGTGTGCGTCAGGCTGCCGTAGCAGTTCATGAAGCAGAAACCCTCTGTCAGCTCCTTCTGGTACACCACCAGGGGGTTCTCGAAGCCCATCTTCTTCAGCAGCTGCTTGGCGGCCTCCTCGGCCTCGGCACCTGCGGGCACGGGCAGCGTGAAGCTCAGCTGCACCTTGCCGTCGTTCATCGTGTCGCCGTATGGCTTTATCTTGGTGAGGTCAAGGGTTTTGTCGTAGTCCTTTGCCTCCATCGAATACAATCCTTCGCTCATTTTATTAAGGTTTACGGTTTATGGTTTAAGGTTTAAGGTTCAGGGAACGCATGTTGTGCGACAGCTCCCTTAAACCGTAAACATTAAACCTTAAACCAAATTATTTCTTTCCTTTCATTAATTCAACAAACGGGTTAAAGTAGTGCTCGCCCTTCAGCGTCACGCCGTCCAGGCCCTTGCCGCCGGTCTTCGGACGCTTCACGTTGGCGAAGATACCCTTCTCCAGGGCCGTGAAGAGGCCTTCGCTCTCCATGGTCTCCAGCAGCTGGGTGGCATCGTGCAGCACCTTCTGCGCGCGGGTCTTGATGATGCCGCCTTCCTTGAACTCCACCTCCTCGCCGATGTCCTTCATGTTGTTGAAGATATACTTGGCGTTCTCAATCGAGAGGTAGCGGTCGCTCATGAAGGGCGTGTGGATGGCCTCGGTGGGCATACCCAGCAGCTGCAGGCCCTGGTGCGTCCACTGGCCGATGACGTTGAACAGCGCATCCTGGATATGGCCGCGGAAGATGTTGCCCGTCATGAACTTCGTCGGGGGCATGTATTTCAGCGGGGCCTTGGGGAAGATCTCGCGGATCATCTGCGCCTGCGCCAGCTCGTAGAGGAAGCCGTTCTCCAGCATGGGGTCCATCTCGAAGGCGTGGCCCAGACCCATCTGCTCCTCGGGCAGGCCGGCCATCAGGGCCAGCTGCTCGTTGATCAGGTCCGAAGCCAACACCGTGTGCGCCTCTTCGTAGGCGTCGGCGGTGGTCAGGTAGTTGTCCTCGCCGGTATTGATGATGACGCCGGCAAAACCGTTGATGATACGGCTCATATACTGGTCGATCAGCGTGCGCTGCATGTTGATGTCGCGGAACAGAATGCCGTAGAGGGCATCGTTGAGCATCACATCCAGACCCTCCAGGGCGCCCATGGCGGCGATTTCGGGCATGCAGAGACCCGAGCAGTAGTTGCAGAGGCGGATGTAGCGGCCCACCTCCTCGCCCACCTCGTCCAGGGCCTTGCGCATGATGCGGAAGTTCTCCTGCGTGGCGAAGGTGCCGCCGAAACCCTCGGTCGTGGCGCCGTAGGGCACATAGTCCAGCAGGCTCTGGCCCGTGGTGCGGATCACGGCGATGATGTCGGCACCCTGGCGCGCGCCGGCCTGGGCCTGCACCACATCCTCGTAGATATTGCCCGTGGCAACGATGATGTACAGGTAGGGCTTCGTGCCCTCGCCGATGGTTTCGATGTACTTCTCGCGGCGCAGACGGTTGCTGCGCACCTTGTCGATGGTCCGGTTGATGACAGGCTCCAGGGCCTTGTCGATGTCCGCCTTGGCGTGCACGGCCAGCTTGGTGATGTCCAGCGTGCCGGCGCTGATGGCCTCGGCAATCTCCTGCGGAGTCTTGCCCGTCTCCACCATGGCGTTGCCCATATAGAACATCACGCCCTCGCCCAGCACTCCGTTGCTCTTCAGGTGTTCCACCACCACGTTGGGCATCGGCACCTCGTTGGCGTCCACACCGTCGATGCCCAGGAAGCGACAAAGCGTGCGCTCCACGGCCACCGTGGTGTAATCTTCGACGAAATCCTGCACCTGTCCCGCTATCTTGCGGGCCACGTCGCGTGCATGCTCAACCTCGACAAAATCAAGTCCTACTTTACTTTTTTGCATTGTTGTCTTTATTGTTTGTTTATTGTTTTTACACTATAATTCGGACTGCAAAGATACGAAATAATTTTTATATATAAGAAAAAACTTTCAAACAA
>Ga0326511_10002677_pt1 | contig 14393 bp, 13 predicted proteins | sample 0_2496_0518_D_FD_203701 | JGI IMG/M metagenome (GOLD analysis project Ga0326511, IMG submission 203701) | Bovine rumen microbial communities from UC Davis, California, United States - 0_2496_0518 | ecosystem: Host-associated > Mammals > Digestive system > Stomach > Rumen | place: USA... | reverse complement strand
ATAATTTCTGTCCTTTAAAATAAGATCGTTGCCTTTAAAATATAACGTTTTTATTTGTTCAGCTGCTTTACCGGGAAGGTGAAGTAGGTGTCGGGGAAAGGCTCGTCCTTCAGGGTGAAGTGCCACCACTCGGTGTCGAGCGGACTGAAGCCGTGGGCGAGCATGGCACGACGCAGTATCATGCGGTGGGCAAACTGCTCGGCGGTGATGCTGCGGCCTGTGGGCGACTTGCTGTTGTCGGCGGTGTACTCGCCCGTATCGGGATTGCCGCAGAAGTCGGGGTGACTCTCAGGACCGAACCAGTCGAAGGTGCCGCCCATGTCGAGTTCCTTCTCGGTCTGCATGTCGAACAGGGTGAGGTCGACGGTGGAGCCACGCGTGTGGCCGCTCTTCTCAATGATGTAGTCTTGCTTGAAGAGCACGCTCTTGTCGAGGTCGGGATAGAAGTAGGGCTTCATCTCCGTGGCCTGTACGTCGGCGGCCCAGCGTACAAAATGGTCGACACCCTTCTGCGGACGGTAGGCATCGTAGATTTTCAGTCGGTAGCCCTGGGCAAGCACGTCGTCGCTCACGGCTTTCAGGGCCTCGGCTGCCTGCCTGGTCATGAGGGCCGTCGGCTGCTCGTAGCCGTCGATGCGCTGGCCTACGAAGTTGTAGGTGCCGTAGTAGCGTATCTCAAGGATGGCATCGGGTACGATGTCCGTCAGGTTTACAAACTGGCTGCTGTCATCGGTCGGACTGACTGCCTCTACGGTGTCTTTAGTCGATTTTTTGCAGCTGGTGAACACGCAAGTGCCGCTGATGAGTAGGATGGCGGCAAGCATCCATAGTTTCATTCTTTTCATTGTCTTATTTTTGATATTTGAGTTAAGTTGATTGTGCGATAGCCCAATTATCAATCTTCAACCTCCTCACCGTTTCTTCGTCGATGTCGGGATTGGTGAGCACCTCGATGAGCATGGGACGTGACATGTCGGCGGCAGTCATCAGGTCGATGGCACGCTGCATGTCGGCCTCGTTGCACACCTGCTGATAGTAGACGTCGTGCTGCATGCAGGCACCGGCGGCAACGGTCGTGTGTTGGGCCGCAATGAGGCGGTCACGTGCGGGACTCTGTTCCAGTCCCTTCAGCATGTTGAAGATGCCCCCTTTGCCGTTGTTGAGCAACAAGATGCGCAGTCGACCGTCGATTTCCTGATTCCACAGCGCGTTCTGATCGTAGAAGAAACTGAGGTCGCCGATGACACAGTAGACCGGGGCGTCGGCCACGAGCGAGAAGCCAGCGGCGGTGGAGAGCGAGCCTTCTATGCCGTTGACCCCACGGTTGCAGTAGACCGGCCCCCTCGCGAAGATGCTGGCCAGACGGATGCTCATGCTGTTGGCATAGTGGCGATAAGCCTTGCCCACGCGTTGCTCGAAATACTTGACGGCGGCCATCTGCGAGAAAGGCGGCTCGTAGCTCTCGGCCTGCTGTCGGATGCGCAAGAGCAGGTCGTCCCAGAGCTGTACGAAGGGATGCCCCTGCTGTTCGAGCATGAAGCGGAGGTAGTCGGCCACCACCTCGCCGTCGCCCTGAATCACGTTGGTCAGGTTCATGAACGTGTCGTAGACCTCGCCCGTGGGGTTGACAATCCATGTCTGCTTGGCCCTGCGCAGAAAGTGCTTCAGTTGCTTGCTGACGATGGGGCCTCCCGTGTAGACCACGAAGTCGGGTATGTAGCGCTCATCGAGTGCTTGGAGCAAGGACGAAGGGAAATCGTAGAACGACGGCTGACCGTTGATCATCGACGACTGCGGATGGCCACTGATGAGCATGGGGCGCTCAGCCTGCATGAACATGTGGGCTATGTGGTTGAGCATGATGGAGGACAGATCGGCAGGTTGCCACTCTATGCGTCGCTCTTGGGGCAGTTCGGCAACGGTGAAATTGAAGAGCGGTTCGGTGATAGGCACGTTGATGTGAACAGGCCCGTGCTTCTTCATCAAAGCCTCGTTGACGAGACGGTTGCAGTGCCAGCGAGTGACCTCGTCGGTGGGTTCGGGTAGCGTGACGGCCTTGCACACAAAGCGGCCCAGGGCATCGGGCTGGGGGAGAGTCTGACCGTCTTGCTGGTCGATCCATGCCTGCGGACGATCGGCTGAGACGACAACGAGCGGTCGATGCTGATAGTAGGCTTCGGCCACGGCTGGAGCCACGTTGAGCAGGGCCGTGCCACTGGTGACGCACACCACGACGGGCTGTCCCGTCTTCTGGGCGATGCCGAGGGCATAGAAGCCAGCTGAACGCTCGTCGGTCACGGGGTGACAGGCGATGTCGGGACACTCATTCAGGTTATGTACAATGGGGGCATTGCGACTGCCGGGGCATACCACCGCATGACGGATGCCATGAGCTATCAGCAAGGACGTGAGGATATTGACGTTTGTTTTATCGGAAAACATTTGGTAAATTGAAAATTGAAGATTGAAAATTGAAGATTGAAAATTGAAAATTTTTTGCAGCTTGTACGAAGCGTAGCCAATCTTCGATTTTCAATCTTCAATTTTCAATTTAGTATAATTTTTTTCATCGTTTGCATTTTGGCTTCTGTTTCGAGCCATTCCTGTTGTTCAACGCTGTCTTTCAGCAGACCGCCACCCGCATAAAGATGGTGCTCGTTGCCGTGGATCTGCATGCAGCGCAGGGAAACGTAGAGGTGGGTGGAATGGGCAATGCCGAGCGGCCCCATGAATCCGCTGTAATACTGGCGCGACACATGCTCATGGGCTGTAATGAAACGGAATGTCTCTTGCTTGGGCAGACCGCAGACGGCAGGGGTGGGGTGGAGTGCTTGCAGCAAATCGCCCACCAACACATCGTGAGGGAGCATGAAGGTGAAGTCGCTGCGCAGATGCACAAGGTCGGCGGCACGGACGGTACGCGGCCCTTCTTCCTGGAAGTCGATGGCAAACTGTCTGAGCGTGTTGGCAATATAGGAGGCCACAAAACGCTGTTCCTGAAGGTTCTTCGCTGACCATTGCAGGTCGACAATCCCAGCTTCGCCGGGAGGGGTGTCGAACGAGAGTTGGTCGTCTTTCAGTTGCATGGTACCGGCCAGTGCGATAGTGCGCCATTGATTGTCAACGCCTTGCAGCAGAATCTCGGGAGTGGCCGTCAGCCAGTAGTCGCCATTGGGTAGCGACACCAGCGAGATGAACAGGCGAGGATAACGTTGACAGGCCAGTAAGAACAGCTGGTGCGGGTTGACGGGCTGGTCAGTCAGCAACGTGGCTGAACGTGCCAACACGATTTTTCGGAAAACATCTTTCTTCAGTTGGTCGTGGAATAAGGAAAAATCGGCAGTATAGTCTTCGCGATGGGATTCCGTGCTGACAATCTTTGCCGTTTGCGGCACGGGGGATTCCACGGGACATGTCAGCATCTTATCGGGCCGGATGAGCAAGATGGGCTGCCGGGCGGTGATCTGAAACGGAGCCACGACAAATCCCTTGCGTCTGTTCAGTTCGGTACAGGTTGCGAAATGTTCAGGCTCTCCTTCTGTCTGCTCAATGAGCGTGTAGTACTGAGCAAATGGAAGACGGTAACAAGCGAAACAAGACATTTAGATTGAAGATTGAAAATTGAAGATTGAAAATTGGCTACGCATGAGGAGGGGAGGCGAAGATTGAAGATTGAAAATTGAAAATTCTTTGCAGTCCATGTAGCAGTAGATGCTGGTAGCGCAGCCAATTTTCAATTTTCAATCTTCAATTTTCAATTCTCTACGTTTGGTGCAGAATGAAGTTGGTGACGCGAACACTGGAGATGAGTTGACTGCTGGTGTCCTTGATGTCAACTTGCCACACGTGCAGCTTCTTGCCGAAATGAAGCAGGCGGGCGAATGCCGTCACCGTGTCGCCTTCGGCTACTGGGCGCATGTGGCTGCCGCTCACCTCGATGCCCAGACAGGTGCAGCCTGGACAAAGAGCCGACGAGCCTACACCCGCCACGTTTTCGGCCAGAGCCAGCGATGCACCGCCGCTGAGATAGCCAAAAGGCTGGCGGTTGCGCTCGTCCACTTTCATGCGTGCCATACACGTATCGTCCTCGGGTGTAGAGATAAACTCCATCCCGAGGGCGGTACTCATGTTTGGCTTTTCTTGTAGAATCTGATTGATTTTGTCTACGTTCATTCCCTGTTATGTTACTGTCTTTTCGTATAAATGCTGAACACAGAGACTCAGGGAAAAACACGCCCTCTGAGTCTCTGTGTTCTTATCACCTTATTTAAATAAAGAATACTCCTTGATGCCCCAGGCCAGTGCGCTGGCACCCAGCACGTCGCGCTCGCGGTCGTCAATGGTAGACCGCTGCAACTTCACGTGTCCTTTGATGTTGTGGAAGATATGCTCGTTGAAAGTCTTCTCAACAGCATCAAACAACCAATGCCCTGCATTGGCAATACCGCCAGTGAAGATGATGGCCTCAGGGTCGAGCAGTGTGGCATAAGCTGCCGTGACGATGCCGAGCCTTTCGCCCGTAACGCGATACACCTCCTGGGCCATCTCGTCGCCCTTGTCGCAGCATTCTGTGATGGTGCGCGGACTCAGTCGACTGAGCGAGCGCATGAGCGATGGCTTGTCGGATGCTGCCATCATTTCTTTGGCTGTCCAGACAATGCCCTTCTCTGCGCAATATGCCTCCAGACAGCCTTTGCGACCACAGCCGCACTCACGTCCGTTGTGCTCAATGCAGGTGTGGCCGATCTCGCCGGCAGCACCGTTGGCCCCGAAATGCACTTCGTCGTTGGAGAAGATGCAACTGCCGATGCCATGTCCCAGTGTGATGATGATGAAATTCTTCATGCCGTGCGCACTGCCGTAGGTATGTTCGCCCAGTGCCGTGATGTGGCCGTCGTTGCTCAGTGCCACCGCGATGCCCAAACGGTCGCGCAGTATGGCGGCCAGTGGGATGACACCCTTCCAGGGCAGGTTGGGTGCATTCTCTATGCAGCCCGTCAAGAAGTTGGCACTCGGAGCACTCATGCCGATAGAGCGAATCTTGTCGTAGCCGCCGTTCGCCTCGGTAATCTCAACGATTCTCTCGCTGAGCGTCGTAATGAAGTCGTTCACATTAGGATATTCGTTGGTGGCAAAATGGTCTTCGGCCAGAATATTGCCTCGCACGTCAACGATGGCATAGCTGGTACGCGTGACACTGATGTCGACGCCTACCACGCGGTTTTTTATGTTCTCTTCCATAAACTAATTTCAGTGTGATAGCTTCTTGCTGTTACTTAAACAAAGAGTATTCCTTGACAGACCATGCCAGTGCACTGGCACCGAGCACGTTGCGCTCTTCGTCGTTGAGCGTAGAGTACATGAACTTCACCTTATTCTCTATATTGTGGAACACATGTTCCTCGAACGAATCGTTGAGCGGTTTGAGCAACCATTCGCCAGCTTTGGCAATGCCGCCGGAAAGGATGATGGCCTCCGGATTGATGACCGAAGCGTAATTGGCCAGCGCGATGCCGAGGATGAATCCCGTGCGACGGAATACCTCGATGGCCATTTCGTCGCCTTGGTCGCAAAGTTCGGCAATCAACTTCGGTGTCAGTTCGGCTTGTTCGCGCATCAGCGATGGCTGGTCGCTTTCAGCCATCATTTCCTTTGCCGTCTGCACAATGCCGTTGGCACCGCAATAAGCCTCTAGGCATCCGCGGCTGCCGCATGTACACTGCCGGCCTCCAGGATAGATGCAGCAGTGGCCAATCTCGCCACCAAAGCCGTTGCTGCCCAGATGGGCATGGCCGTTGGAGAAGATGCAGCTGCCAATGCCGTGACCCAGCGTGAGGTGGATGAAGTCCTTCATGCCGTGAGCACAGCCGTAGGTGGATTCGCCGAGCGCCCTGACGTGGGCATCGTTGGCAACAGCTACCGCCAGTCCCAGACGATCGCGAAGTACAGCAGAAAGAGGAATCTCGCCCTGCCAAGGCAAGTTGCCGGAATACTCGATGTTGCCCGTCAACAGGTTGGCGCTGGGCGCACTGACACCCATCGAGCGAATCTCTTCGTACTCACCGTTCGACATAATCATGTTGATGGCATGCTCGCAAAAGACGGATAAAAATGTGTTGAAGTTTGGATAGTCTTGAGTCAGAAAACTATCTTTGGCAAGAATGTTGCCACGCACATCTACTATCGCATAGGTTGTTTTTTCCAGACCTATATCAACTCCTAATACTTTGGTTTTGACTAAACTTTGAATCATAACTTCGGTTTGTCGTAGATTTTAGGTGTACAAAAATAGCAATTTATTCGATATTCACCAAAAGAAACTACAAATTTTTTGTTGATTTCAACTTAAATTCTTAATTTTGCCGCAGTTTTTTAGTTAAAGTACTTAATTTATTATTTATTTTATGAGAAAGTATTTCGTTATGGTGATGGCTGTGTGCGCCATCAGTTTTTATTCATGTGGTAACAAATCAGCCCAGGCCGAAGCTACAGCAGAAGAGACAGAGACAGTGGCAGGCGTTGACGTGGCTGACGCAACAACCGAACTGGCTGCTCAGTTGGAGGCCGGCGACGTGAACAAGTTTCAGGAGGCCCTGACCGCTGCCCAGGCCAAGGTGGCCGAACTGCTGGAGAACAATCCCGAGCAGGCCAAGGAGTATCTGGAGAAGATTCAGAACTACCTGAAGGAGAATGCAGAGAAGATCCAGGCACTGGCAGGCGACAATCAGTTGGTGTCGACAGCTGTTTCGGCTCTCGTTGAGACGCCCGCAGAGAACTTCATCAGCAACCTGAAGAGCGTGGTGGGCAGTGCACAGGATTCAGCCAGTGCCGCAGTCGATGCAGCTGCTCAGGCTGCCGCCGACAAGGTGGACGAGGCTAAGAAAGCTGCCGAAGAACAGGTCGACGCAGCCAAGAAGGCCGCTCAGGACAAAGCCGACGAGGCCAAGAAAGCCGCTGCTGACAAGGTGAACGATGCCGCCAGCAAGGTGAACGACAAAGTGAACGAAGGTGCCGACAAATTATTGAAAGGTGCTGGTCTGAAATAGAATTAACTGAAGAAAACGGGGCATTCGTTGAACGAATTTGCCCCGTTTATTGTTTCTTCATACCTTTGCCATATCATTAAATTTACCAATCTTGTAAAACAGAATGATTATGAAAAAGGTTTTGTATTTCCCGATGCTGTTAGCATCATTTTCTCTTGTACAGGGCTGCTCGTCAGACGATATTCAAGATGATTTTACAGGCAATCGCAATAGTAGTTACACGTCGGGGACTGGGACGACATCGACCACGACAAGCGATGTGGCAACCTTCGATGTGGCTGTAAACTTGGAGAGTCTCGCAGAGACCGAGACAGTGCCAGCCGACGACAACGACTACGTAGAGAACACCACCTTCACAAAGTGGGTCAGCATTGCTTACAACGGCAGCGACGTTTCATTAGGAGGCGACATCGACGATTCGACCATCAAGGTGACTGCCTCCGGGGCCGATGTGACTGTGGAGTCGACCACCGACGAGTTTGTTGCCTATTCCATCAGTGGCACAACCAGTGATGGCTCGCTCAAGATCAACAGCAACAAGAAGTTTCAGCTGGAGTTGGCCGGTGTCAGCATCACCAACCCCACGGGTGCAGCCATCAATATTCAGAGCAGCAAGCGCGTGTTTGTCGTACTGGCCGACGGAACCACCAACACGCTGACCGATGGCAGCGCCTATTCCGACTATACCAGTGGTGAAGACCTGAAAGGCTGTTTCTTCAGCGAAGGACAGCTTATCTTCAGTGGAAAAGGCCAGCTGAACGTCTACGCCAACTGTACTTCAGCCATCAAGAAAGACGGCACGAGCGTTACGGCTTCGGCCATTCGCAGTGACGACTATGTGGTCATTCGTCCTCATGCCAACATCTACGTGAAGGCTTCGGCAGGCAACGGCATCAAAGGCAACGATGCCCTCTACATCTATGGAGGTGTGGTGAATGTTGAGGCTTCGGCCAAGGGTGTGAAAGGCATTGCCAGCGATGGCAACATCCTCATCAGCGGAGGCCGCACGACTGCCATCGTTACAGGCGCATCGGTCTATGACAGCAGCGAAAACGACATATCGGGTTCGGCTTGCGTGAAGGCCGACTCAGTTTTCACCATCACTGGCGGTGAGCTGTATGTGAAGAATACGGGGCAGGGCGGCAAAGGCATCAGCGTTGACATGGCGGCCAACTTTGAGGGAGGCACTGTCGGTGTGGTTACCACAGGCTCCACCTATAAGTACAACAACTCGCTCGACTCGAAGGCAAAAGGCATAAAAGCCGATGGCGCAATAGCCATCAGTGGCGGTGCCATGAAGGTGCGATCGGTGGGTGGCGACGGCAGTGAGGGCATTGAGAGCAAGAGCACGCTGACCATCTCTGGAGGTGATGTGTCGGTCTATGCCTACGACGATGCCATCAACTCGGCCAGCCACTTATATATAAAAGGTGGAAACGTCTATGCGCACAGCACGGGCAACGATGGGCTCGATGCCAATGGCAATCTCTACGTGCAGGGCGGTACTACCTGCACCTATGGGACCAGAGCACCTGAGTGTGGCATTGATGCCAACGAGGAAGGCGGCTACACCGTCTATTTCACAGGGGGCAACCTGTTTGCAATCGGCGGCGGCAACTCAACACCCGGCAACAGCAACTCTACGCAGGGCTATGTGACTGCATCGGGCAGTGTCTCGGCTGGCACCACCGCTTCGGTATCCGACGGCAGCAATACGCTGGCCACTTTCACCTTGCCCGCCAGCTTCAGCAGCGGTTCCATTCTGGTGACTGCCAATGGCATGACTTCGGGCAACAGCTACACGCTGACCGTCGGCGATTCGTCGGCAACCCTCACCGCACAGCAGTACGGCTCATCGGGAATGGGCGGAATGGGAGGCGGTATGCCTGGCGGAGGCGGACGCAGATGACACCCTGAACTGTAACTAAATCGACCACGAATTGAACGAATGAAACGAATTTTGGTGTCGCAGCCCATTCGCGTAATTTGTTTGGAAACCGCATGGAATTTGTGTCATTAGTGTAATTCGTGGTCGAACCTTTTTCAAAATAATCATTCAATAAAAAAGCATATCTTATGAAAAAAACTTTACTTTTTGCACTCGCTCTCGTGGCAAGTATCGGAACAGTCAGCGCAATCGACGACAACACCGTGGAGATTGTTTATAACGGGGCGACCGCCACAGTAACCGTGGCGAGCAACATTGCCAGCTATGTCACCGTGCAGAGCGGCACGTCATCGCATGTCAGAATCTTGCAGGACAGCAGTTTCGCCGGCATCGATGCCACGTCTGACAACGAAGACGGTGAGATCATCTATTCACTCTCCGGCTCGTCGACCGATGGCGAGTTCTACATGGAGGGCTCGTTCAAGGCAACGGTAGAGCTGAGCGGCCTCACGCTGACCAACCCCAGTGGCGCGGCCATTGCCATCATGGACGGCAAGCGCATCTCGCTGAGTGCCAAGAAAGGCACGGTCAACACCCTGACCGACGGTGCCAACGACACCTATAATGGTTGCTTCCACTGCAAGGGACACACCAAACTGAAGGGAAAAGGCACGCTCAACGTTGTGGGCAACTCGAAGCATGCCGTCTATAGCAAGGAGTACATCGAGGTGAAGAACCTGACCCTCAACATCACGTCTGCCGTGAAGGATGCCATGCACTGCAAGGAGTATTTCCTTCTGGAGAGCGGAACCGTGAACATTAGCGGTGCTGGCGACGACGGCATTCAGGTGGAGCTGGACGGAACGACATCGACTGGCGAGACGGCTGACCATGAAGACGAGGATACGGGCAACTTCTACATGAAGGGAGGCACGCTGACCATCAGCGGCTACAAGGACAAGGCCATCAAGGCCGACGGCTCCATCACCTACAGTGGCGGCACGCAGAACTTCGACACCACCGATACGGAGAAGCTGGCTTCGGTTGAGACCTTGACTGCCGTTGCCGCCGATGGCGCAAACGTCATTTACGATCTGAACGGACGCCAGTTGCCTGCAACGGCCAACCTGCCCAAGGGGCTCTACATCGTGAAGCGCAACGGCAAGGCATCGAAAGTTCTGGTAAAGTAGCAGTAGTAAGGCCATGAAAATGCGGATGCTTGGCAGTCGTCACCAGGAGACCATATTCTATGTAGTGATGTGGTTGCTCATGTTCATCGTGCCAGTGGTCAGCATACAGCTCCATCACGCACAGGACGGTCGTTTCCCCTGGGGAGAACTCGTATCCCTGTGGGCTCAGGTGGGCTATCTGCTTGTGGCCTTCCTGTTGCACAACTTCTTGCTGGCCCCGCTGCTTGTCTATCGCCAGAAGCGTCTGCTCTATTTCTGCTCGATTGCCGTGCTGACGGGCTGTTTTGCGCTGTTGCAGTGCTCGCATCGCCCTGATTTCAAGAAAGAGGGTGAGCCTCCTGCCATGAAAGAGCATCGTCCACCCATGAGGCACGACGATTTCGACGCCATGCAGTCCTCTGACGAGTGCTTCGACAGGGATGACCCGTCGCGGGCTTTCTCTGAAAAAGAAGATTTCCGGCCTCACATGAGGCGGCATCATCATCGGGAGGGTGAGGCTTCGCCTCCTTTCTTCTTCGGACAGCACGACATGGTGGCCTGTCTCATCCTCATCATGATGCTGGGCATGAACGTGGGTGTCAAACTGTATTTCAAGCAGCGCAAGGATCAAGAGCGGTTGAACGAACTTGAGAAAGAGAACTTGCAGCAGCAGCTGGAGTACCTGCGCTATCAAATCAATCCGCATTTCCTGATGAACACGCTCAACAACATCCATGCTTTGGTGGATATTGACGGCGAGAGGGCCAAGGACACAATTGTCGAACTGTCGAAGATCATGCGCTATGCGCTCTACGAAGGGGCTCGCCAGCGCGTGCCGCTGGGGCGCGATGTCGAGTTCCTGCAGAGCTACGTCAAGCTGATGCGGTTGCGCTTCACCGACAAGGTGGACATTGTGGTCGACATTCCCTCCGAACTGCCGGAGCGCGAGATACCGCCCATGATTTTCATCACCTTCGTCGAGAATGCCTTCAAGCATGGCATCAGCTATCGTCAGGAGTCGTTCATCCATGTCAGGCTCGACGTGCAGCCTTCCAGGTTGGTGTTCGTCTGTCAGAACAGCAAGGTGCGGCGCGAGCCGGTCAAGCCTGGGCAGGAACTGGCCCGTGAGGGCGGTGTGGGACTGACCAATGTGCAGCGGCGCTTGCAGTTGCTCTATGGCGACCAATACCGTCTTGACATAGACGATCAGGCTGAAACATACAATATTACACTCGAAATTCCGTTATCATAATGTAAACGGAATTTCGATTTTTTCCTATGATTAAAGTTCTTGCAATCGACGACGAGCCGCTGGCATTGCAGCAGGTCGTCGCTTATATCAGAAAAATACCTTTTTTCGAGTTGGTGGCCCAGTGCCAGAGTGCGCTGGAGGCACGCGAGGTGATGGAGCGGGAGCTGGTCGATGCCATCTTCTGCGACATCAACATGCCCGACCTTTCCGGCATGGAGTTCGTCAAGCAGCTGCCTGTGCGCCCCGTCATTGTCTTCACCACCGCCTATAGCGAGTATGCCATTGAGGGCTACAAGGTCGATGCGGTCGACTATCTGCTGAAGCCGTTCAGCTTCATGGACTTTCAGCGGGCGGCTGCCAAGGTCAGAAAAAGCGTTGCGTCGGCATCGGGGCTACAGGAGGACGAGCAGCTTGCGTCAGACGTGTCGCCAGATAGACAAGGCGTTGCCGACGACTCCATCTTCGTGAAGACCGACTACAAGACCATTCGCATATCCATCTCCGACATTCGTTATGTGGAGGGCATGAGCGAGTACCTGAAGCTCTATCTCGACAGTCAGCCGAAGCCCGTCATCACCCTGCTGTCCATGAAGAAGATGGAGGAGTTTCTGCCGCGCAACTTCATGCGCATTCATCGTTCCTATATCGTCAACCTTGACAGGGTGCAGGAGGTGAACAAGAACAGGGTGATCCTGGGCAAGGCAAAGTCGCAGGAAGGCCCTGCCGACGATGTCTATCTGCCCATAGGCGACAACTACAAGGAGCAGTTCAATGAGTATCTCTCAACGCGCTTGCTCGGGAAATAGTAGCATGATTTACTAATTCGTAAACAAAAAAGTTCATTATGAAAATAGCTATTCAGGAGCGAGTGCTCCATTTCAAGCAGCCCGCAGGCACTTCGCGTGGCATATACACCGAGCGCAAATCGTGGTTCGTCCAGCTGACCGAAGGCGAGCATAAAGGCTTGGGCGAGTGTGCGCCCCTGCCCGATCTCAGTTGCGATGCACGGCCCGATTATGCCGCCGTGCTGCGTGCCTTCTGCGACCGCATAGAGCAGACGGGAGCCATCGACTACGAGGCCATGCGCGACTATCCTTCCATGCTCTTCGGACTTGAGACCGCGTTCCTCTCGCTGCGTGCCTCTCGGGAGCACAACAATCCGGCACTGTTGTTCGACACCCCCTTCAGTCGGGGCGAGCAGGGCATCCCCATCAACGGACTGGTCTGGATGGGAACCTACGAGGAGATGCTGGCCAGGATGGAGGAGAAGCTGGCGCAGGGCTTCAGCTGCGTGAAGCTGAAGGTCGGTGCCATCGACTTCGAAAATGAGCTCAACCTTGTGCGCCGCATCCGTGAGCGCTTCTCCCGTCACGAGGTGCAGTTGCGCCTCGATGCCAATGGCGGCTTCAAGTATCCCCAGGCACTCTATCAGCTGGAGCTGCTTTCGCAGTATGCCATCCATTCCATCGAGCAGCCCATCAAGGCGAAGCAGTGGGCCTTCATGGCCGAGCTGTGTCGTGAGTCGCCCCTGCCCATCGCGCTCGACGAGGAGCTGATTGGCGTCAACGACCCTTCGGCCAAGCGCCAGATGCTCCGCATCATCAAGCCTTCCTATATCGTGCTCAAGCCCTCCTTGCATGGAGGCATGGCCGGATGCAGAGAGTGGATTGAGATTGCCCGTGACGAAGGCATCGGCTCGTGGATCACGTCGGCCCTCGAGAGCAACGTCGGACTGAATGCCATCGCTCAGTTCTGCAGCTCCGTCTATGGCCCCGGCATCACCATGCCGCAGGGGCTGGGCACTGGTCAGCTCTTTACCGACAATATCCCCATGCCGCTCGAGATTCGTGGCGAGCGGCTGTGGGGCTCTAATTCGTGAAATCTCTATGACTCTAAACGAATTCTTGTCCGAATGGCATAACGACGACGATCGCGTGCTGGTCCATACGAGCGGGTCGACGGGACTGCCCAAGCCGCTGTGGGTCGAGAAGCGGCGCATGGAAGCTTCGGCCCGCATCACCTGCCGCTTCTTAGGCTTGCAGCCGGGCGACACCGCTTTGCTCTGCATGCCGCTCGACTATATCGCAGGCAAGATGATGGTTGTCAGGGCCTTGACCTGCGGCCTCCGACTGATAGACGTTCCGCCCAGTGGCCATCCCCTGGCCGATGTCGATACCTTCGGCACGCCCGTCACCTTTGCCGCTATGGTTCCCTTGCAGGTCTATAACTCCTTGCAGGTGAGCACGGAGCGCGAGCGGCTCATGCAGATCCGTCATCTCATCATTGGCGGTGGGGCCGTCGACGACTCGTTGGCCCGCCAGCTGCAATCGTTCCCCCATGCCGTTTGGAGCACATACGGCATGACCGAGACTCTCTCGCACATCGCCTTGCGCCGACTCAACGGCCCCGAGGCCAGCGACTGGTACACTCCCTTTCCGTCGGTCGGCGTATCCCTCACAGCCGAGGGCTGTCTGGTCATCCACGCGCCTCAGGTATGCCGGCATCCGCTTGTCACCAACGACATCGCCGAGTTGCAGGCGGCAGAGTCTGCTTCCGACGACTCCTCTGCATCGCCCCGTCGTTTCCGCATCCTTGGCCGCAAGGACAACACCATTTGTTCCGGGGGCCTGAAGATACAGATAGAAGAGGTTGAGCGCATGTTGCGTCCCCATCTTTCGCAGCCCTATCTCATCACAAAATGCAAGGACGCAAAGTTTGGCGAGGCCGTCGTCTTGCTGACCGAAGGCCCCGTCGACGAGGCGCAGTCCGTGTGTCAGCGTGTCTTGCCCCGCCATTGGCACCCCAGGCACTACCTGTCCGTCCCCCGCATTCCTATGACCGAGACTGGCAAGCCGGCCAGAAAAGAAGCCGAGCGAATGGCACAATAGCTGTTGTGCCTCAACCTTACCGTGCTAAATTTTATCAAGCGGAAATTATGAATTTTCTTGACAACGACCCCTCTGAGAATCGCATGAAATTCACCAAACTGCAAGTCGCCTGCAAATATGCGAGTATTGAGAGGGGTTGCGCAAGTCTCT
>Ga0326511_10002676_pt1 | contig 14394 bp, 27 predicted proteins | sample 0_2496_0518_D_FD_203701 | JGI IMG/M metagenome (GOLD analysis project Ga0326511, IMG submission 203701) | Bovine rumen microbial communities from UC Davis, California, United States - 0_2496_0518 | ecosystem: Host-associated > Mammals > Digestive system > Stomach > Rumen | place: USA... | reverse complement strand
CATATCCTTTCAGCGCCTTCGGGGTTTCGATCCACTTCGACGCCTTGATGATCTTCTTTGTGATCATCGGTTCGGGCCAGTTTCGGCTACAGCTCCAACGTTTTTTCTGCACCGCCACCGGATCCCGAAAAGTCTTGTCCGTTTCTTTGATTAAATACGCAGCCAGCGCGCCATAATCTCCGCTTCCATCCAGTAGCGTCACTTTCGGACGTCCGTGTTTCCATCGCTTGATGATTTCCATCAATTCGGGGCCTTGCTTTAAGATTAAGTGATGGTGGATCCGCTTGTTTTGAAATTCGGTCACGACCAGCCATCTGAAGGTATGCTCGCCTTTTGCGTATAATCTTCGCAGTTTATCTAAGTAATTGCGCAGATGCTTCTTCGCTTCTTCCGGCGTCGGCACCTTATCCCCATAAGTCAATGTGATGTGGTAATCCCCCGCCTCGCATCCGGCGTTCAGCTTCCAGCGTAGACGGTCGAGGGCTTGCCGTCGGTTCTGTGCTACCTGCCTGTCTGTCGACTTTTCCCGTCGCTCTCTGGATTCCCGATGCCGTCTGCCATGAGCCCAGTCGTAGTACTTTCGCACTTCGATAACGTCACCGGCTTTGATTGTCTGTTGCACATAACTCATGGCTCCATCCTTCCGTAGCGTTCCGCAGCTTCGCACTTTCTCTTTTCAAAAAAATACGTCTAAACTTAATCCCCTAATCGAGTCCCCTGCACCCAATGTGGCCTGTCTTTTCTCGGCCTAATTTTAGGCCTGATGATAGGCGCCGCCACGGCCCGGGTGCACAAATGGTCGGCGCCTTTATTCATTTATATATATAGATAGGCTTTATCCTTCGGCGGCTTCTTCGATAACCGCCCACATGTCGGGACGCTTTTTATAGGCGTCCTCGATGATCTTCTTAAATTCTGCTGTCATTTCCGGATAAGCCTTTTCTCTTGCTTCTAATGAATCAATCAAATCATTCACAAACTCTTCATTGTATGTTGTTCTTATGGCGATTGCGTCTCCCGTCATGATGTCGTTTAGGATCCAGCTTGTCCCGCCATGTGGGTGTTTCTTTTGCCTGACGCCGATCAATCGGCCGTCTTGTTCCCAGACAAGCCCATTCACAATCTTTGTCCCGATGGCTTTATAGTCATTCTCCAAATATTCTATGTCGAGAACAAAGTAATTACATTGCATGGCTTTCATTCTGCATCTCTCCAATATTCATTCCACCATTTAATCATGTCGGCTTCATGTTCTCTTTCGCAGCAGGCCATTTCTTTATAGCCCAAAATAAAAGGCGGCGATAATTCATAAATCGCTGAATATTCAACCCCCTCGGCATTTTTAAACCGGTGAAGTTTCGCGTTGCTTTTTAATCCGGTGTCATATACTTTATGCACTTCGATACCGCCCCATCTATCGGGGCGCTTTTCTTCATAAAGGAATTTATAATCTGCCATTATCGTCTCCTTTTTTTAGAAAACACTTTCTCCCTTCCTCCATATACATTTCAAAGGTAGGGTAACTCCAAAAAATCCTTTTGTTGTTCACCCATCGAGCCAACGCATTAGCTTTTGAACCGCGTTTTATATTTTGTTTGTTGTATCTCATGACATAAGGTTGAAAATCCAAATCTCGAAGGAACATCACTCTCTCAATATCCTGTTCAATGGTCGTGTTGTAATTTGTCAAAATATAGACACTGACTTTTGACCTTTTGAATCCTGACATTTCCTTGAATTTTTTAAATTTAGGAATGATTAATTCTTTGTCTTCATAACGATCCCACGCAAAATGAACATGTTTCAACTTCATCTGCATCAGCATTTCACACTTTTCATCGGTCATTAATCGGATGTCCACACCTTGTGTGAAATCAACCCACGCTTTAGAATCAATCAATTGCCGAAAAATATCTTTCCAATCAGGGCAGGCCAGTGTGTTAGGGTCTAATAATTTTATCTTCTTTTGCCCATCCCAAAATTCTGACAGGTCTGCTGTTTTATATGCCTTTTGCCCTTCCTTATCTTTCACATGGCAAAAGAAGCAACCCCTCGGACAGCCTCGTGACATAAAGCCAAACGCTTCATCCTTGATACCATAAAGCGAATAATCGGGATAAGTATGTTCAATCTCATTTTGCAAATCAAAATGCTTGCTTTTATCAAAAATTTCAAAGCCGTCATTCAACGATATCGCATATCCCGAGCCGCCTTTAATCACTTTGTCAGCGTGTATTTCATCGGTAAAATCAGGCGTGAACGAAAACACCTTTGCTACATAAACAACGTCATAATGTTTTTGTTTATCGTACCATTCAACCTGATCGCCCTTTACTTTGTGATACGCTGACAATTTCATCATCGGCAGGTTCGGGAAACAATTATCGATTTTTTGCCAATTATCAACGTCTATCAATCCGACTTTCAATAATTCACCGCCTCATTGAACCCTGTTTCCGTTCATGGCCTATTAATATAAGCCTCTAGGTGATCACAAATATGCCGATGAAAGACCGCCATTTCCCATTCGGTCAGACAACCCTTTCGATAAAGCGCCGTCTCGCCGATCTCGCCGGTCTCATCGTCAAAGGCAAACACCTGTATTTCATACTTTCGTAACCCTTCGATCGCTTCGGACATCACACGATATTTCTTGCCGTCGCAAGCTTTGATGATATCCATCATCAACAATCCTTGCAGTAGACAGCCCGATCCACCGATCGGGCAACGGAAAAGCCATCGGGATAACGGTTTTCCAGTTTCTTAATGTTCATTCTCGCGACATCTTCCAGCTGGATATTATAGGTGTCGCACAATTCTGCGAGGAACCAAAGCAAATCGCCGAGTTCCTTCATGAAGTCTTTCGGATTAAAGATATGGCCTTGATAGACCTTTTGATAAATGCCGTGGATTTCTCCCACCTCGGCGCTCAGGCCATGCAAGGCGTGATATCGCTTTTCGATCGTCTTCAATTCGTTGTTTTGCGTGCGCCTAGCCAGGCGCTGGTATTCGCTAAAGGTCAGTTCCGCCATTGTCGCTCTTTTTTTCTTTTTCGATATAATCCGTGATTTTTTCTTCCTCATGCTGTAACCAGCAAACAGAACCGGCGAAGACCAGCACGCCAATCACCAGCGCGCCGATCACGCCCAATATTGTCAACATCATGCTGTGACACCTTCTTTAATCGGTTTTCTTTTGTTCAAGTCGTAAATCAAACACTGCCTGTCACTGTCCCATTCGCCGTCGACATAATAGCCAATGCCGTCCTCAATCGGCGCTTTCAGCTGTAACAACGCTTCAATGTCATCATCACGCCATCGCCTGATATCGTCCGACCCAAAGGCTTCTTCCGGGTCAATCTCTCTCGCGCCTTCTTTCGCCGGCTCTGTCGGATGGATGGCCAGTTTTTTCTCAACATCGTTCCAATATACACACACAAACCAAACGCGAAGCGGAAGCGGTATCGGCGACTGCCCTCTAGCCATTAAGACTTTTTCAATGAGCGTGTCCAAAAAGACACACCCTTTGCCGTTCTCGTCTTTTGAGAAATACAATCTCAAATTTTCCTCTCGGCCATGGTCAAGCCGCCATCCTTTGTTGATTAATGTGTAGCCGCTTTCGAGTTCAATCATCTTATACCTCCTGTTTGTCTATCCGATGATAATGTCATCATCGTCATCCAGCATCTCCAGCACTTTCTTAATATGTTCGCTTCTATCGCCTCGGGATTCCGGTACATAACCGGTTTGCGCCCTGGCCATTCGTGACTGTTTCAGCTCTTCGGCATAATCGATACTTTGCGCGAAGATGGTGTTGGCGTCTTCGATTCGCTCAACTAGGCGTGTCAAATCGACGCCTTGCTGTTGCCATCGATATATCTTGTCCGATATCTCTTGCAACCTGTCAGCCACGGCATAGACGGTCAAATGATTGGTGCTGTTCATCTTATGTCGCCTCGCTTGCGCAGTGGTTTCTTTGTGATTTTCAAAAGCATCTCCACCGCCCCCAGGGCCGTCCGATAATCCTCAGCGCCCCAATAGTCGGCTTCACGCTCCGCCATCTTAATTCGCCCTCGCAGGGTTCGACTTGCCTTCAAAAGCCCCGCTCGGGTCAACGGTTTTGGTTTTCTCATGTCAATCCTCGCCGTCGTCCCAAATCAGCATGTCGACAATGGCGTCAGCGTTGATGTATCGGACCGCCGCGCACAAATCGACATTCGGCCTATCTTCGGGGCCGACATCAACTAACGTTTCAATCCCGATAAACCCCGGAAGCTCCGGCGCGTCAAGCGCCGGAACGGCATTTCGGATTGTTTCGCCGTTGGCCAACGTAATTTTCTGAATCAAATCCAGCTTAGCCTTCGGCTTTACATTCTGATCAGCGGCTTCACCTTTTACATTTTCATCGCTTTTTTCAAAAATCTCTTTCGCAATACAATAAAAAATGGTTTCGGCAACCCCCATGGGGCTTTTTGGGTCAATCTCTTTATCGCCGAGCATCGTGTCGGCAAATTTCAATGCTTCCAGTAATTCTAATTTTGTTGGTTCTTTCAATTTATATCCTCTCAATTTATCGGGATCCGTCTAAAAGTTCCCGTCAATCCTCTGGTCTTTATTGTCGATTTACGCTTTCCATCTTCATACGCTTTAGCGGTTCTGGTGATGTGGGTTGGATCACAGCCGACCATCACGGCCAGTTCCGTTGATGAATCCGCTACCATTATCGGCAGCTCATATTTATCGTTTGTGACCATCATGTAAATGTATTTTGAAGGATTCATGATTCTTTATCGGTCCTCCTCCCAATAGTCAATTTCACTCATTGTTCATATTTCGGCACATATATTCACAGGCGATTGACGCCGCCATCTTTATTGCCGAATACACGGGATATTCTTCAACATCGCTGATAAAATCATAGGCCACATTATAGAAGCCTCTGTCTTTCTCCATGTCATCCGCTTTCCATGGCTGCGGGTTTCCCGCATCGCTATTCCAGGCATTGTAAAAATCTCGGATGCCGATGCGCATCATGTCGGCCAGCTCTTCGCCGGTTACCGTCGCTTCTCTCTCTTTCGATTGTGTCCACATATATTCACAGGCGATTGTCACCGCCTTCATCATCGCTTTATATGGGGGCAAGGCCGTGTCATCGGTGATGGCTCTGCTCGCGATGTTGTTGAACGTGATAACATTGTCGTTGACCTCGGGCGATGACATAGTGCTGTAATAGACTTCTCGCTCAACCTGCGTTTCCACGTTCTCCCCGGGGGCGGCCGCCGCCATGGCAAAATCATCAATGCCGTTTCTGGCGCCGTCTTTTATAGCCTCTCCCGATATCATGATGTCTTTGACATCCACTTCTTTTTCGACTGTCGCGTTTTCGTTCTTATCGATTGTTTCGTTGACGATACCCCACACTTTTTCAAAATTGTTTTCATCAACATTCTTAATATCAATACCTGTCTTGTTGCCGTCTTTTGTCATCATGACGTCCATGGTTCATAACCTCCTACTTTTGTTAATCCTTCCATAACCCCATAATCTCGCCGACCGGGTAGCATTGCACATAGTCGCCTTGCGGCTCGCCGTCATCAATATCTAAGAAATACTGCGATGAATCTTCATCGAACGCTTTGGCAATCAATGCGTAATAATCATGATCCGCGAATTCTCGCAAAGCGTCCTCCACCTCTTCGATGGTCAGCTTCCCTCTCTTTTTCGTCACAGCGTAATAACCACGGCCGGCGTTGTCTTCTTCAAAAGTCACATTGATTCCGCGCTTCACGATTCACACCTCATACGGCGCCATCAGATAGCGCGTATACCATCTGAAGAAGATCGCCCGATTCACATAGATGGTTCGCCTCCCTGTCTTTTCGCTTCGGCACAAAAACCCAAAAGGCAAATTGCCGCCCTCTGCCGCGTTCAGAATGGTTTCCGCGGAAACGCCCAAAGCGTCCGCCACTTCCTCGGCGGTCATCTTCGCCCTCGCGCTGGATCGGATGACGTCCATCGCGTGCTCATCCATTTTTCGGATATTCTCCGGTACTTGATTGGTCATTCTGCTTACCTCCTATTTTTTGTTTTCTTCAATCATCGCTGTCAGAACCCGAAGCCCGATGCCGATCACGAAAATGGCCAACCCCGCCAACAGCCCCGGAAAAGGATTATAGGCGATGCCCATTTCCATCATCATGTCATCACGCCCGGCAATGCCGATGATCGTCAGCAGTCCCGCGATGATCGCCATAGTCGATGTGCCGTAAAGGATGCGGTTAATTAATCTTTCCATCAGGCGTTCTCCTTTTTTATATATCAGCGACAATCTTATTGATTTTTTGCGCCATGTTTCCTTTGCCGGCAATATAACCTTCAAGATAGGCGTTGATGGCCATTGCCAATGAAGCCTGGTCTTTTTTCGGTGCCTTGCTCAATGTGGTCAAAACCGTGTTAGCGTCCGCCATTGCGACCTTTTCATCATTAATTTTCTTTTCGGTCATCATTTTTCTCCTTTCGAATTATCCTTTTGTAATTATATTATATCACAAACGAATAATTGTCAAGATTTTTTTTGACTTTGTGATATTTTCGTGATATAATTGCTTTGCAATCAAAAATAGGAGAGAGAAAATGAACGAAAGAATCCGTGAAATACGAAGTTATTTAAATATGAACATGGAACAATTCGGCAATCGCTTGGATATTTCCCAATCGACTGTTTCGATGATAGAATCCGGCAAAAGAAAACCTTCGTCTCGTCTTATTAAATCGATTTGTCGTGAATTTCGTATTAATGAAAAGTGGCTCACCGATGGTGAAGGCGAAATGCTTGCCTCTGGTCGATATGATAAACTGGACGCTCTCTGCGACGAATACCATCTTGACGATGCCGGCAAACTGATGATTCAAAAGTTTATCGAACTTCCGCCCGAAGACAGGGCCGTCATCATCAAATATGTTCAATCTATCGCCGCGCCGTTTATCGAGCCTTCGGAAGAAGATCCGGAGGCCGTATATAAAAAAGAACACTCCGAAAGTGTAACGCGACCGGCCTCTTATGTTTTGAATTCTACCGCCGCCACTGGCGATGAAGAAAAGAAAGTCGCTGAATAAAAAAAGGACCACTCCCCAAGCCGCACAATAAGGGGAGTGGCCAAATGATTTGTTTGCCTGCAAAGGCTTGCTTAATTATTGTAACACGGTTTTTTCGTTTACTCAATAAACAGAGAACAAAAAAAGCCGCTTCTCACAAAACCGACAAGCTAAAATGAGAAGCGGCAAATGCAGAATGACCTACAAATATCGCAGGACACGCCTATTATAGCATGGCCTTTGCGATGATTCAATGGGAGGATTACCATGCCAAGGAAAAAGAGTAACACCAAGTACAGAAAGACCGCCAGTTTCGGCCGTGATCTCAATGGCAAATTAATTCGCAAAGATTTTTACGCAGCCACAAAAAAGGAATTGGACGAAAAAATAGAAGCCTATCGCCGCCAGCTGTCTGAAGGCATCCCGTTGGCAAGCAACATGAACTTTTCTCAATGGGCGAACATGTGGGTGGATACCTACAAAGACGGCCGTGTCGAAGCCGGCACGCTTCGGTTGATCCGGACAAGAGTTAAAAAGCTTTGCGGCTTTTTCGGTGACGCTCCGATTGACAGCATCCGCCAAGCGGATATCATGCGTTTTTTCAAAAAAAACGCACGTTATTCAACCGGTTATCTTCGACTGATTTATGCCGATCTCGACCAGATTTTTTCAAAAGCACAGGCCAACCACTTGATCTACACCAACCCGATGATCGGCCTTGAAAAACCTGTCGGCAAAAAAGAAAAGTCTGAGAAAAAAGCTTATACTTACGATCAATATCGAACCGCTGTTGACTTCGCCAAAAGTCACGTATTTGGTTTGGGTCCTTTTATCATGTTAAAGACCGGTGTGCGCGTTTCCGAGTTGCTGGGGCTTAAAGGAACTGATATTGATTTCGATAATCAGCTGATCCACATACAGCGAACCTGCACGGATCCAGACGGCATCAAAGCCAAAGGAAAGACCGCCGGCGCTTTGCGATCTATCCCGATCGATCAAGAATGCCGTGATTATCTTTGGCAGCGCGTCGAGTGCCATTCCGATTCTTTTTTATTCACTCGCAATGATGATGTGCTGCGTCCTTATTATTTTAAACAGGAAATGTGGCCTGTTTTTCAACGTGATTTAATGTCGGCGCATCCCGAGGTTCCCCGAATGACACCGCATGAGTACCGCCATACCTACGGCACCTTGCTCTACCAGGCCGGCACGGAACTTTTGACGTTGTCCCGCATCATGGGCCATAGTTCTGTCCGCGTCACCCAGAAAACCTATGTCCATGATACCGTCGATGACGCCATCGCTCGGGTGCGGTTTCCAACGGCGCCTGTTGATAATTCTGTCGATAAATCGGAAAAAGGAACGAATTAATGAACGTTTTTGAAAAAACTGCGTGATAGGTGCGTGAAATATAAGAAAAAACGGCTTAAAATAGCCGTTTTTTAAATTATATCACAATTTTCATATTATTTTCATCTTTTTTGCAAAAACCCCGTAACGCCCGAAACAACCCCGTTTTAAGCCGTTTTTCACAAATCGTAAAATCTATCAACCCTGTTAAACCCGGTACAAATCGGGAACAAAGTGCGTGATAAGTGCGTGATAACGCACTCGTCATTGACAAAGCAAAAGCGGCCTTTTGGCCGCTATTATTGTTTGAGATATGCTTCAATCATTTCATTGAGTTTTCTACCCATTGACGTTCCTTCGGCTTCGCAAGCTTTTTCAAAATCCGCTTTTAATCCTGCCGGCAATTTGAAATGAAGTCTTGCGCTGCTCTCTTCGTCAATCTCGAAATATTTCATGTAGTCCTCCGGATCCAGATTATCCTCAGCCCATTGCCTTGCCTGAGCTTCGCTCAAAGGAATAATCTTTTCTCCAGGCCCCATTCCATCGATATATCTTTCCGCGTATGGCGATAATCCGTTTCCGTTTCCATACAAGAAAAACTCTCCAGTTTTCTTTAGGTATAGTTCTTCTTCATAATAGTGGAAGTCATTCACCGCAAATGTCGATTGAAATTCACCGACCAACTTAGCTGATTCGGTGTTGTACAATTTGTTGTTGATTATTTTTTTCATATTTTAGCTCCTTTTGTAAAACGCAAAACGGAAGGCGGCGGTGCGGCCGCCTTAAAATTCATAGCCCAAGCTGGATGTTAAACCAAGCGTTCGCAAAATCGTCAGCCTCCTGCCGCGTTTCAAACGCCTCGAGCGCTTCCGAGTTTTCATGGACAACGTAACATTCGCCGTCGGCGTTTGTGATTTTCCATATTGTGAGATATTTAAACGCACCAAGCATGGTCTGGAAAACCTGTTCGGCCGTTTGCCCGGGCCGCGTATAATCGTTTTTGATTCTGTTTGCAATAACATCATCGTCATATCTTTTCATCTTTTTTGCTCCTTTTGTAAAATCGGGATGCAGCGATATGGCCGCTTTTTTATCCTTCCATCTGCTCTTTCATGTCATCGATCATTCGATTAATCATTGCCACAAAAGCATCCGCTTTCGGGGTCCCGACTTTTGCCCAAACATATCCCCAATCATTAACCGATAAGAATGTGTCACCGAATTTTGCGTACTCGCCATAACGGCCTTCGGATGTACCGATCGTCCAATACTTTCCGCCATCTGCCGGTATCGAGTAGAAGCCTTTTTCATTAGGCGTGAGCGCTAAGCGAGCTTTTTCTTGCGCTTTCTTTCCCCAGCGGTAGATTTCATTCGTTCCAGCGTTAATGTAGCGATAATCTTTATACATTTTAAGCCTCCGTATAATTTATGTGGTATTTCCTATCTTTAGGATATATATATTATACTATTTTGAAATGCACTTGTCAAGTTTTTAATGAAATAAAAGTGCATTTCTTAAAAACTTTTTGCATTAAAAAAAGCCCACACCAAGGTGGCGCAGACTACTTTTTTAATTTATTGAAGCCCTATTTAATTCTAAATATTGTCCTGCCGTCAAATCCAAAGTGACGGATCCATTAAATATTTTGTTATCGGCAATTTCGTTATTTCCAACCGGGCCCGATAATATCGCGTAATATCCATCATTGCCTAAGCTGGTTATCGTGTGGGTGCCCTCTGGGATATCAACCCCGACTTTATACATGCCGCTTTGATTATATCCTGAAACATTATTTATCATCTCATAAATTTGCTTCGCGCCCGAAACGCCCAATCTTTCTAATGCGTTTACGGAAATTAAGCAGCCTCGATTTGTCACATTTCCTGCGCCAAGAACACTCACATAACCAAAAGTCGGAAAATTATGATTATCAATTATTGATCCGCCTAAATCTTCTTCGCTATAATATTGCGCTGATTTTCCTAATGATATAAAAATATATTCTCCCGGCGGAATTTTTCCTTTTTCGTAATTTCCAGCTTCAAATGATAAAGATTCTTTTTGTAAAGCGACGATGTCTTGCGCTAATTTAACTGCGCCTGTCGGCTCCGGTGATTTCCATTCTAAGTTTGACGGTGTTGGAGAGGCTGTAGCCGTTGGCTCCGCTGTGGATGTTTTACTGTCACATCCTGTGATTAATGACATTAAAAACGTTAATATTGCTAAAGTGAATAATAATTTCTTTCCCATAACTCCCACCTCTTTATAAATATAAAAAAGCTTGCGCCGAAAATTTACTACCACATAAATTATACACTACAAGGTCCTAAAAATTTAGGATTAAACATTGGTGGCGCAAGCTTATCTTAATTATAAATTCTGAAAGTCTTTCAATCAATATAATAAATTGTCAAATTAAACAACCCCCGCATGGTACGCTTTTTAAAGCGTGCGGAGGTCTTTATCCTATTTCTATTATATAGCGAACCCATTTTGACTTCAACCAAAAAAGAGCGCCGCCACGCTCTTTTCTGGTTCTCGTGAGAGGAGATCGTCTCAATGAATGTATTACCCTTGCGCTATTATTATATACGCATTTTCTTTTTTACTCATGTTATAACTTTCGCCTATTGACAAGATCAATCAGTCGAGTTGCCCACGGCGCCGTTTTGGATCCCATTTCAAAGCACGGCAATTCTTTCCCTGTTGTTTTCTTTGCTACCATCTGGATGGCCGTGACTTCATCCGGATGTGCGCAAGGGTGGATGTAAACCCCATCATAATAGATTATATACGGTTCGCCGTTTGGCCTCATTAAACATGCTAAACTCATTTTGTCCTCGCTTTCGTTGTTGTTTCCCATATACCGCAGGACCCCGTCCCACGGATAATTATAATATGCATGTATATACGCTTCTGTTCCCGTCTGATCGCCCGGTCGAGCCCCTGCGATGCCGCCGTCTTCATCGATGGCGAACTCCGCAAGCTGTCCATTGCCCACATACACGGCCACGTGATACTCCTCACTGAGCAGAATGTCGCCCCGTTGCTTCGGCACCGAAGGTGGCAGCCATGCCCATCCCTGCCGCATCAAAGGCGCTCGGATGTGGTCAGTGGTCAATGCGCCGCCCATATCCCATCCTGCTCTTTTCAAGGCTTCAATCACGGCAGATGAGCAATCATAATCGGGTCCGTAGCGATGGTATTGTGAATAGCCGTGACTGTCGTCTCGGCACCACTGTTCCATTTGTTGGACCATCTTTTCTAAATTTGGCATTTAATTTAAAACCCCTCGTTTATTATTGCGTATAAATTTGACGATACCCATCTTGAACCGTCCCATTGATAAATCAAGTCACTGTCGAGCTGGTCGAGAAAGTAATCGCCTTTATTGGCCCTAATTGGCTTTTCCGTTCCCCAATAAATGGTATGCCCTTTAAGTCGGATAAATTTTGTTGTCTTTGGCAATTCCCCGGTGTAAGATTCTTCGGTCGTATTCAAGAATTTATCAAAATCGGCTGCCGTAAATTCTGTTTTCTTTTCTTCATCGTTGTGGGTGGTGTCATATGCCAGGGCACGAGCCGAATCATCAAGCCCTGCTGTTGTAGGGTCTACGATGATTCCCATTGACACCAACAAAGTCACGGCCAGTCCGCCCAGCTGCACAAAGAACGATTGGTCGATGGTTGTCGTGATGCCCAGCACCGAAAGCACCTGATAAACGAATGCGACCAGTGCGGCAATGAGTGCTGTTAATGTTGCCGGGTTCTGGATCCGCAGTTTCCAATTGATATTCATTGATTTTTCACCCCTTTAAAGATATTCTTCGCCCACAATCTCTTGATATCGTTGTGGCGTGATTTCGCCGTCTTTTACGCGCTCTTTTAGTATGGCTTTGACACCGGGCTTTCTTGATTGCGGAACCTGGTCCCAGACTTTTGTCCCGGCGATTAGTCTATTTGCCCATATTGCATTCATTCTTTTTCTCTCTCAAAGATATTTATTCGGCTTTACATCGAGACTACAGACTTTCTCATATAACGCTTTCCCGTAGCCATTGTGTCCGCATGCGTTGTAAGATTCCCATAGGTAATTGATGTTTTCCAGGTCGACGCTTGTCGTGTAGCCTCTTTCGAGGTTGAATAAGCAAGCCTGGAAATATCGGTCATGCAATATGACTCCGACGGTTTTCTCGACACTTTCGACTTTTCCTTCAACTTCGGCAATCCTGTGCTCGGCTTCTTCTTCTTTTCGTCTTGCTTTTTCGGCTGCTTCGGATGCCGTCAGTTTCTTGAGTATCCATTGCCGCGATTTTGGCCAGATAAGCGCCGCCGCAGCTGACAGTGTCACAATGCCGGCCGCCAATTTTACAACAAAATCAAATACTGTAATGAGGTCAATCATCGTATGGTTCGCCCACAATCTCTTGATATCTTTGCGGTGTGATTTCGCCGTCTTCTACTCGCTCTTTTAACACAGCCTTGACTCCGGGTTTCCTCGATTGCGGCACCTGAGTCCATGTCTTTGTTCCGGCGACTAATCTGTTTGCCCAAATGATGTTCATGCTTATTCACCTATCCTTTCGTCTAATTCACAAATTGCGTCTTCTATGAGCCCGATGCGTTCATCATACATTGTGTCTTGTTCACACAATGCGTTTTCAAATGTTTCTTCAATGATGTCTGTCCTCGTGACGATCTGTCTCGTTTTGTCCTCGACGCGGTAGTGGTTTGCGATTTCGTACCAGTCATAGCAGTTGCCTTCAATGTCTTCGGCTGTGTCCAGATGCTGCATAATGTAGAAATGATCCGTGATTACTTGGTCCGGATACTCTCTGACAATTTCGTGGTGCCCTGTCAAGTTGCTGTGATAGCTGCCTTTTGTTTTGAGAATCTCTTTGCTTTTCTTTGTGCCAAAAACATACTCCATGTTATTGCCTCCTTTCTTTGGTTCGCCCGAATAATTCTTTTCAGCTGTTTTACGATTTTTTCACCCTGAAAAAGATATTGGTAAATGTTGTGGTTGCTACAATGAACGATTTGCCCTAGCCTCGATATGATGCTTGCTGCCATCGACGGCGCTATGTGTTTTCCTTGTCGTTTCCTTTTCCGATACCTGCCTATTGCTCTTTTCAATCTTAGAAAATTCCTTTTCCGCGGAAGTGTGAAGCCTCGGCCATAGCGATATCCTACAGCGTCTGGCATTCTCGCTTTCACTCTTGTCACTCCACGTCTTGGCGCTTTCATCTGCTTTTTCTCTTCGTTTCGCACCGTTGGAAATAACTGCCAATCGTATTTAAGGCTTAATTCGTGTTCCTTCAACCATTCGCTTATCAATATCCGGAGCTTTTTCATTTTTCTGAAGTTCGATCCAAATACCGTCAGATTATCCATGTACCGCACGTAGTGCTTACAATATCCGCTCTGCCGTATCTTTTGATCAAGCGGTTGTAGAACCGTATTCGCGAACCATTGCGATGTATAGGCACCTATCTTGATTCCGTCTTTTATAATGCGATAAATAAGATCTAAGACTTTCGAATCTTTGATTAATTCACGCATTCGATCCATGACGATATCGGGCTTTAAGCTGTCGTAAAAGTGATGAATGTCTCCACAAAATTCATACTTCGTTCCTTTGTAGTCTCTGCTCATCCATCGTTCGATCGCCTTCTGTGCTTTGTGTGGTCCTCTGCCCCGGATGCTTCCGCAGCAATACGGATCCATTCCCCTCATCATGGCCGGTTGAATAATCTGAATCAACGCATGATGCACATATTGATCCGGCCATTGTATCGGTTCGCTTATCTTTCTCCACTTGCCGGCGCTTACGTCATAGCGCTCGGTGACGCGCGGTTTACGCGGCTGGAAACCGCCGACAATAATTTTTCTTAATTCTTTAATCCGATGCTCTTTTGTTTCTTCGACCCACGCGGTGCATCGGTTCGGG
>Ga0326511_10002675_pt1 | contig 14394 bp, 26 predicted proteins | sample 0_2496_0518_D_FD_203701 | JGI IMG/M metagenome (GOLD analysis project Ga0326511, IMG submission 203701) | Bovine rumen microbial communities from UC Davis, California, United States - 0_2496_0518 | ecosystem: Host-associated > Mammals > Digestive system > Stomach > Rumen | place: USA... | reverse complement strand
ATACTTACCGCAAAGTACGGAAAAACAGTAACAGTGAGGGTGGAAAATGCCAAAGGCATACGTGAAGAAAATGGTACTGCCGGACGCTCCAAAGCCGACAAAGCCTATGAGAGCATTAGACCCAAGGGATCTTGTGAAGGTTGAGAGAGCCTTGGAACGAAGGGAAATCGAGTGCAAGAAAGACAAACCTAAGACTCGTACACCGTACTGGGATGCACCGAGGGTGAACAAACTCAGGCGGTTGTACAAGGAAGGTTTGCCAATCAAAGAAATCGCAAGGCAAATCGGCTGTGAACTGAAGCCTTGCCAAAGCAGGATAAGCAAAGAACTGGCTAACGGAGATTTACAGCCAAGGCAGAAGAGATTGAATGCTGACCAAGTTAGGGCAGTCATTGATATGAGGAGAGCTGGCATGATGTACAAGGACATCGCCAAGCACTTCGGGGTAACCGAAAATGCCGTAATGAAAATAATTCATCGGCAACGAAAGAAGGAGCAAAAAAATGATTGAGACAATGGTATCCGTGATCTTTATCTTGTCGTTCGTGCTGTGCGGATGCAGCTTAGATGGATTCTTTGAGGGCAATGCTCCCTTTACCATCTTCTGCTTGTTGGTGACAGCGGTATGCGGATACTGCATTTGTCATGGAAGGGAGTGATCGAATGAAATTACTGGAAATGGCTCTTGAGTTTTTCAAGGGAGCGAGAAGTGTAACTCTCACATTTGATGAGATTTTGACAATCATTTGTGGGAAGAACGGAACTGGCAAGACCACACTTGCTACGGCATGGACTTGGATGTGGACCGACAAGGACTATGACCTTCAGAGCAATCCCGATGTCAGATGCAGTTTTGCCGAAGAATCTGAGGCATCTGTGACTATCACAGCAGATGTCAATGGCAAGGTTGTCCACTTCCGCAAGTATCAGGTTGACCTCAGAAGCAAGAAGCAGAAAGAGCAGAATGCTCCTGTTAGGATCGCTAACAGATATGAGATAAACAGCGTTCCCAAGACACAGAAAGACTTCTTTGCTGATGTCGAAGCAATGGGGATAAATGTTGACATCATGCTTATGCTGATGCATCCCGACATCCTCATGTCTATGAAAATCCAAGACCGCAGAAAGATTGTCTTTGGAATGGCTGACGGTGTGACAGACCTTGATGTAGCTAAAGCGATTGAGTGCAAAGAGGTTATTGCTCTGTTGGAACAGGGATACACACTGGATGAGATTACAGCGATGACTAAGGCTTCCGATAAGAAGTGCAGAGAAAATCTCGATGTGATCCCGAATCAGATTATCGGCATGGAGAAAGCGAAGATTGAAGTCAATCCCGACCTGCCGAAACTCAAAGCTGACATTGAGGAAGAGATTAAGGCAGATGTGGCTAAGAGGACTGATGCGATGGCAAAGGCTAATGCTGATGCTATCAATGCTCGTATCAGAGAGTTGACTAATCGGAAACAGGCTCTTTACAACGAGGCGAACATGGAGCGTCTTTCGACAATCCGCAGAATCCATGAAGAGGCTGACGCAATTGATGACAAGCTTACTGAGGCCAAGAGGAAACTCTATAAGATTGAATCTGACGGCAGTGCCATGAATGATGCTTACAAGATTGCTGTGGCACAGGGCAAACAGTATGCAAGTGCTTTGAAGGAACTGAAGAAAGAGAAGTTTTCCGGCAAAGAGATTTGCCCCACTTGCGGACAGAAGATCCCGAAGGACAGCATTGATAAAGCTAAACTGAGCTGGCAGAAACATCACGATGCCGACCTCAAGGACGTTGATGACAAGATACAGGCGATGCGGTTAAAGGTTGAGGCTTACAAAGCCGATGGCAAAAAACTGGCACAGAAGAAACTTGAGGATGTTAAGACAGTTGACAAACTCAAGGAAGACCTTCAGAAGAAAAAGAACGAGTTACTGCCGTTCCAGGAGCCTGTGACTCCTGACTATACGGAGATTGACGCTGAGATTGCCAAGCTGACTGAAGAGAAGGGTAAGTGCGATGACTACGCAAAACTTGCCTACACGATCAATGACGCAATCGCCAAGAAAAAGGACCTTTTGCAGTCATACATCCGGCAGATGGCAAGGGAAGAAAACAACAAGTTTATCGATGAGCAGATTGCTGATGCCAAGGAACAGCTTAGAGTTTACGCCCAGAAGAAAGCCGATGCAGAGAACATCCTGTATCAGATTCAGCTGATTGGTCAGAAGAAGAACGAGATGCTCTCCGACCAAGTGAACAGCAACTTTACACGTGTCAAGTTTAGGCTTTTCACATATCTCAAAAATGGAGAGATTAAGGATGACTGCACTCCGATGGTGCTTTGCTCTGACGGCGAGTACAGGGATATGACTTACTCCGCAAATACCGCTGCTATCATGGCGGCTAAGATTGACATTTGCGTAGGGTTGCAGAAGCATTACGGACAGACGCTCCCGATTTGGGTGGATGGTGCTGAGTGCTTTGATGAGGAAAATAGAAAGAAACTGAAAACTGACAGACAGCTTGTACTGCTGTGTGTTACCGAAGATGAAAGGCTTACGGTGAAGAAATGATTAGTGTAGATCATGGAGCGGTAAAAATCAACGGAACAATCATCGAGTTGTGTGCTGACGTGGCAACAGCATATGTGGCACTTCTCGATGCGATGCCAAACGATAGCGACATCCAGAAGGGTGCTTCGACCGCTCTCATTAAGGCGATTTTCTATGACATGGCTCGTAGGACCAAGGAGAAAGGCTTCGACATCAGCTATGACGAGGAAGAGGTGTTGAGCCTGGAAAGGGATTGGGAGAACACACATGATTAAAATTAAGCAGAAGAAAGACGGAAAAATCAAATTTGAAACTTATGGCACTGGTGAGCAGCTTGTCAATGAATTTTCAGAAGGGATCGCTGATTTTTGCCACGAAATCGGTAAGAGATTTGGCGATGAAGACGGTGCTGATGCCTACTGGAGAATCCTCTTACGGTCGGCAGAAATTATGCTACTGAAATTTGACATCGATGTGTCTGAATACGAGGTTGAGAACGAGAGTCCAATGTCTATTTTGGCAGACATTATGAGCAAAGCTGTCTCTTCTGATGACGGCATAATTGATGATTTGCCTTTTGGTTGTAACAAGAAACATCCTAGTGATTAACGAGGTGATATATGTCAAACGAAGTAACAACAAACAGACCAAAATTCAGCGTAATCCTCACCGAAGAACTGAATATGCAGAGAGAAGCACTGCCTAGAGATTTCAATATCACAAGGTTTGTGAACAACTCAATTGCTCTGCTGAACGGCAATGAAACACTTGCCACATTCGCAAGGAAATACGGCACAGAGCAGATTAAGATGGGCCTCATCAGAGGTGCTTATCTTGGACTTGATGCGATGAACAACGAGATGTACCTCGTTCCATACGGCTCAACGATCAATTTCATGCCTAGCTATATCGGTATGCAGAAGCTTTGCATGAAGTATTCGACCAGAGAGATTAAGACCATTTATGCCAAGGTGGTTCGTGAAGGCGATGACTTTGAGGAAACCATTGTTAATGGTGAGCCTTCTATCACCTTCAAGCCGAAGGCGTTCAACACAGGCAAGATTGTCGGGGCGTTTGCAGTTTGCCTTTATGCTGATGGCGGCATGGTGTATGAAGTCATGTCGCTCCAGGAACTGGAGCAGTGCAGAAAGTCCAGTAAAGCGAAGAATAGTCCTGCTTGGGACAGATTTACGCAAATGATGTATCGGAAAACCGTTCTCCGCAGATTGGCTAAGTCAATTCCTCTTGACATGGATGACAAGTTGGCAGATGCAATGAATGCCGGACTCGAGATTGAAACAGATCCCAAAGTACTTGCAGACCGTGAGATTGCAGAAAACGGCAACACAGAAGAGTTGGTGATTGATGGTGAGGTGACAGGATGATTATCAACATCGATGATAAATACAGCGTTGAGACGGACAGCTTTGGCAACTACAGCCTTGCGAGAACCAATATCGTTCAGAATGGTGAGAATGCCGGACGAGAGTACAAGACATATTGCGGTCATTACTCCAGTTTGCGTGGAGCGGTCAAGGGTTATGTCCGTGAGAGATTTAATGATTGCCCTGAAGATATGGAGATTTCTCTTGCTGATGCGGTCAAGAGACTGGAGGCGATTGAGGACGATGCGATTGCTAGATTGGGGTTGTGAGTGCAACTTACTGCAACTTAGGCACAAGCCGTTGACGCACTCTCAGCGGTTCGACAATCGATTTTTAAATGAGGGTGCATAAATCCTCAAGAAAGTTATAAAAGTCGCTCTCAAGACAACTGAGGGTGGCTACAAGAGGTGATATGAAACTACTTACAGTTGGTACTGGTAGCGCAGGTAATTGCTACTTACTGCAACTTAATGATGACAGTTATATCGCACTGGATTGTGGAGTGGCTTGGAAGAAGGTAATGATAGTCACCAAATTCCGTCCATCGGACATTCGTTTTGCCCTTGTCACACACAACCACAGCGATCACTCATGTTATGAGAGAGACTTCAGAAGGAATGGTATTGATACTTATAACGTTGATAACCTGATTGTGAGAAAAATCTTTAAGAAAGGAGATGTGGAAATCATTCCCTTCGAGGTCCCTCATGACGTGAGGTGTTACGGCTATCTGATTAGAGTTGACGGCAGAAACATAGTTTACATGACAGATTTTGGATATTGCCAGTACACTTTCAAATCCTGGAACATCGACACATGGATTATAGCCTGTAATCACATTGCTCCACCAAACATAGACGAGATGAAATATGCTCATGTAGTTTGGGGTCACAGCAGTTTGGCTACGGTCAAGGACATAATTCAAATCAACAAATGTGATGCTATGAAGAACATAATCCTGTGCCACTATTCCGAGGATGCTGACACAGATTTGATGATTAAAGAAATACAAGAGATTGCCGGAGATGGAGTAAACGTATCACTGGCAGAGAAAGGAAAGGTTATAACACTATGAACATTTGCGTTCACGTTGGAAGAGCGGTTTCTGAGCCGAAGGTAAATTACACACAAGGCGGTATGTGTGTTGCAAAATTCGCACTTGCAGTTGACAGGATTGGCAGAAACAAAGGTGCTGACTTCCCCTTGTTCGTTGCATTCGGTAAGACTGGCGAGTTCGCTGAGAAATATGTCAAGAAAGGTGGCAAGTATATAATCACTTCTCATGTGCAGACAGGATCATATACCAACAAGGAAGGAAACAAAGTTTTTACCACAGAGTTTGCCATTGACAATATCGAGTTCGCAGAATCCAAAGCTGCACATGAGCAGAACACACAGGCATCTCAGTCTCAGACGCAGACGCAGAATGCACAGCCTCAGACCACTCAGCCTCAGAATGATGTTCCTACGGTCCGCACTTATGATGACTTCATGAACAACATTCCTGACACCATTGATGAGTCGGTCCCTTTTATGTGAGGTCGAAGATGATAATTTTGGTTGACTCTCGACAACAAGAGGGAAAGCACGACATCAAAGAGCGATGGTTTGCTTCTCACGGAATCGAGACTAGAAGAACGAAGCTATATGTGGGTGACTATACGTTGCCCACAGACCAGTCTGTTTGTATCGACACAAAGAAGGACATACAGGAACTCGTCTCAGACATATGTGGCAAACAGCACGAACGTTTCAGAAACGAGTGCATCAGAGCGCAAGAGGCCGGAATTAAGCTGATCGTCCTTGTCGAGAATCGTGGTGGTCACATTAAGGATAACATCATTCAGCCGACCATCACTTCACTGGCCGAGTTGCATCGGTGGAAAAACCCTAGACTGTTTATTTTTTCGGGCGGTAAACAGAAGTATCCATCCGCTACACGAGGTGCGACTTTGCAAAAAGCCTGTATGACTATGAGAGCCAAATATGGCGTTGAGTTCGTGTTTGCAACGCCAGAGAAATCGGCAGAGAAGATTGTCGAATTATTGAAAGGGGGTGATTTAGGGTGAAACATTTTGGTGATATTACGAAGCTTTCAGGACATGACCTTCCGATAGTTGACATCATCACTGGCGGTTCGCCCTGTTAGACAGGATTTATCTGTTGCGGGTAAACGAGCTGGACTCGCCGGAAATAGGAGCGGACTGTTTTATGACCAAGTCAGAGTAGTAAAGGAGATGCGAGAGCATGATAGACAACAATTACACAGTAGAGGGTCAGATGTCGATATTCGACTTAGAGGACTCAGACCGAGATACATGGTCTTTGAAAACGTCCCAGGGGCCTTGTCTTCCGGCAAGCCGAAAGGAGCAGACTTCCAAATCGTCCTCACGGAAATCGTCAAAATCGTCAAAGCAGATGCCGTTGATGTGCCTTTGCCTAAAGACGGCAAGTGGGCAAAAGCCGGACTCCTCTATGGAGTGGGAGACGATGGACTCCCCTTTTCCGTGGCTTGGCGGATTCACGATGCCCAATATCACGGAGTTGCACAAAGACGGAAACGACTCTGTTTATTGGCTGACTTCAACGGACACTCAGCAGGAGAAATATTATTTGACCCTCAATTTAGGAGAGAAACCGAGGATTCCGAATCCGACTTATCTGAGCGATATTTTGGAAGAGAATGCGAACCCGAAGTACAACCTTAGTCCGAAAGCTTGCCAAGGAATCTTGACGAGAGCGGAGAGAAGGGGGAAACAGTTGCCACCGATTCTGAAAGAAGCACTGGAGAATCAGATACGATATGGCTCGACAGAGAACTATTCGGAGACATCGAATGATGAGGAATCGGGATAGTCGGAAAGATATCACAGTCAGCGATGCTGAAGATTCGGGGGGGGCGTGAGATTGACAGCCTTGGAAAACGAGCTGGAAAAGGAGCATTAATCCAATGGAACAAATCAATGACACTGGGCGTGACGCAAGATCAGACATTGTTTGTTTGGAAGGAAACGGAATAAGGCCTTCTCATCGTGGTGACGGTTGGAGTACTGGGGGGGCGATGTATACCCTAAACTCCACAGAAGTCCACGCAGTGTGTTATGGAATATCACCGTACCACTCAAACGCAATGAAGTCATCGAATCCGCACAGCGGTATCTATGTTGCCGAAACATCTCGCTCTCTAGATGCAATGAACTGTGGATATCCAGCTTGCAACCAAGGAGGGATATGTGTTGTTGAAATACATAGCATTAGAGAATCATCCGAGTGATGCAAGGCTTTCGATTTGTGAGGACGGCATATGCCAAACTCTCAGGCAACGGATGGGAACTGGGGGGGGTAACGTTCCTTTGGTTCTGGTGATAAACGATAACGATGAAGAACAAAACGATATTTGTCTACGATGCTCGTGGAAACGGAACTGGGGGGGTGGCTCCGACAATCACTGGTGACCACCAAAACCGCATAACGGATTACACAGCAATTGCTTTGGAAATAACCAAAAATGACGATGAAGACACTGACGGAGAAGAGGTTCTTTGAGTGGCACGAAGACGATGTTTCCGTAACCCTTAGAAATAAGGGTGGATCTTATGGGGGGGGGAGCGAGGTTCTCGTTATTTACTCTACCAAGATTCAATCGGAGCATTGTGCCAAGATGACTTCAAGGGGCCAAACAGACAATATGTCGAACAGGACAAATTAATAGTTGTTGCATATGAATAACGTGAATAAGAATCGGGGGGGGGTGTTGGAGTTTGGATGAGAAAATGGGGCAGACCTATATCCATCACGAATGTGCCAACACTCTCGCTGCAAGAGATTTTAAGCAACCACAGGCAGTGATTTATGAAACTGACGCAAACCAAAACCGTAGCATACGGACTAGTGAGCAAAGGAAACGGAGAAGCGTGGCTGATTCTTGAAAAGCATACGTCTCTCGCAACTGGGGGGGACAAGCCGGACAGGGATATCCATGCATACTGATAGCAGATGAAACAATTGATAGGCATGATAGCAGACCATCCGACTCCGAAGATTAATGACGAAGATGGCATTGCTTATACGCTTAACAGCAGAGATTACAAAGGAGTAATGATAGTTTTCATCCACGAGGAACAAAATGATATTGAACGTGTGGGATATACAGAGCAAATGGATTCACACAACTGACGGCGTTTCATCAACACTATATGCCGGAATGTGCAGATGGGGTGGCTCAGAACTGTATGTCCTTATCGAAGGAGAAGCTGATGACTTACCAAAAAGTAACAGGCCCTCTGATGGCGAACAGTCATCCAGGGAGTTACTGCGGACAAGACGCATATAGCGATATGTTGGTGACAGATGATGGATTTATGCATAGGGAACGGACAACTGCATCAAGTTCAGCTGACGGAAGTAGTAGGTGCGCTGAATTGTATGCACGATCAACAGGCAATATTACGAGGGGGGGGCGGTGACATGACCCATAAAAACGAGCAGAAAGGTGGTGATGGAATGATGGATGTAAGTACTAACAGAACAGTTGTTAGAAGACTTACTCCTCTCTGAGGACTTGAGTGTGAGCGTCTTCAGAACTTCCCTGACAACTGGACGGATTTAGGCGATTGGGTGGACTCCAACGGCAAGAAACATAAGGCGGCTGACAGTCCACGATATAAGGCTATCGGCAACAGCTTGGCATTACCATTTTGGCAATGGCTTGCGAGAAGAATCGCTGCCCAGTACGAAGGAGATGTCACAATGGGAAGTTTGTTTGATGGGATCTCAGGCTTTCCTCTCACCTTTGCAAGAGCTGGCGTAACTCCAGTTTGGACATCTGAGATTGATGAGTTTCCCAAAGCCGTCTGCCGGAAACATTTCGGAGACGAGGATACTGGTGAAGAGGGTGACTTCTACAAATATTTGATTTGAGATGAAAGGAGAGAGATGGCTAACAGAAAACCGATTTCAAAGAAGATACGGTTTGAAGTTTTCAAGAGAGATAAGTTTACTTGCCAATACTGCGGAAGGACGGCCCCTGATGTCATTCTTGAAGTAGACCACATAAAGCCAGTTGCCGAGGGTGGTACAAATGATCTTATCAATTTGGTTACATCGTGCACGGACTGTAACCGTGGTAAGGGCAAAAGAGAGCTTTCGGATGCTTCTGCGGTAAAAGTTCAACAGGAACAACTCAAGGAACTTGCTAAGAAGAGCGAGCAGCTTGAGATGATGGTTAAGTGGAAAGACGAACTTCTTACACTTGGGGATAGAGAAGTTGATATTATCTGCGACTACATCAACGAGACATATAGTTGCACTGTACATGAAAGCGGAAAAAAGCAAATCAAAATATGGCTCAAGAAGTATAGCGTTGAAGAGTTGATTTCTGCCGTAGATGATGCTTTTACAAGAGAACGTTTTGAGCCGAACAGAGCGTTTGATATGATTCCGAAATGTGCGTATTACAACAAGAATCCGCTCCAGTGGGATGTTAAACAAGTCCTTTATCTCAGGAAAATACTGATTAATAGGTTGTCCTATATCAACAAAACGCAAGCGTATGCGCTTATAGAACGAGCGTTATATCAAGAAAGTGTGCCGTTTGAAAGGGTAAAGACGCTGTGTTGCACTTGCAGGACATGGAGCGAGTTTAAAGAATGGATAGAGGAGTGTTTTACTGATGAAACCGATTAACAGAGTGGTAAGTACATCGTTTTGGGAAGACGAGACAATAGTCAATGACTTCTCGCCGGAAGACAAATACTTTTACCTCTACCTGATAACGAATCCACACACAAGTCAACTTGGCGTTTATAAGCTTGTTCCCAAGACAGCTGCATTTGAACTTGGGTACTCCAAGGAAGCAGTCATGGTGCTTTTGGAGAGATTTGAAACCAAGTACGACATGATCCGCTACAACAAGGAGACTTGTGAGGTTGCCATAAAGAACTATCTGAGGCATTCGGTAGTCAAAGGTGGTAAGCCTGTCATGGACTGCCTTATCAAAGAAGAGAGCAGAGTAGAGGACAAGACATTACTTGAGTATGTTTATGATAACAATATCTATAAATTTAATTTAAACATTACAGTAAAGGATTATCTAATACATTTAGGTAATCTATTAAATAAAAATAATAATGATAATGACAATGACAATGATAATGAACGAATCGTCCACGAATCGTCCACGAATCGTACCACGAATCGTCAAGACAGCAAGTATGATGCCATTATTATTGCATGGAACACCCTTGTCAGGGTTGGAATCAATCCTGTCAGAAGCATTAATGCCGGCAGTAAGAGAGCTGATTGTCTGAGGGCCAGATTAAGAGAATATGGTGAGCCTGCGATCCTTGAGGCAATAGAGAATGTCAGAACAAGTGATTTTCTCCAGGGCAAGAACAACAAGGGATGGAGAATCACATTTGACTGGTTTGTCTTGCCGTCTAATTTCCCGAAGGTCCTGGAAGGGAATTACAACAACAAGAAGCCTACTTGCAATGATTATGTCAACGAAATGCCCACAGGACTTGAGAAACCTCAGAAGGTATGGCAATGAACAAATGGTTTGATGAAAACGAGGTTAAGAAGACCATAGCGATCATGAAGCCTGACGGTCAGCTGTTTGAGTGCCGGATGCTTGAAGGAACTAAGATTTACAGCGGTTACTTTACGGATGCTGACACACTGGTTAATGCTCTGAGCCGTGAGAATCTGAGAGACAGGAATGTTTATATCACTCTCAACGAGATTGACGAAGGTTGCTATGGTCGAAAGCAACATGATTGTTTCGTGCAGATACGGAATAAAGAGCCGACTACTGGTGACAAGGACATCGTTGGTTATAACTGGCTGATGGTAGACCTTGATCCCGAAAGACCTTCAGGAACGTCCTCTAGCGAAGCTGAGATGGCAGAAGCTAAGACTCTTGGCAATAAGGTTTATCTAGGCTTGAGAAACATGGGGTTTGAGAATCCTCTCACTGCCTACAGTGGCAATGGCGTACATTTGTTGTACAAAATCCAGTTGGCAAATACGCCGGAGAGAGTTGAGCTGGTCAGCAAGTGCCTCAAAGTTTTGGATTTGCTGTTTTCAACGGAGCGAGTCAAGGTTGATGTTAGAAATTCAAATCCGAGTCGCATATGTAAACTTTATGGCTGCACCTCAACCAAAGGGGCCGACACCAAGGACAGACCGCACAGACGGAGTTATGTGATTGGCAATCCCACAGACATCAAGGTTACTGACATATCTTACCTAGAGAAGTTGGCAAGTGTGATACCTGAAGAGAGCGAGAAGCCACAGCAGTATAACTCGTACAATCCCAAGAGTTTCGACATTGAAGCATGGATGCAGAAATACGACATGGGATACAAGAGAGTTGATTGGTCGGGTGGAATCAAATACATCCTGGATCACTGTCCGTTTGACGAGAATCACAAAGGCAAGGATGCCGTAATCTTCAAGTCAGCAAATGGAGCGATTGGCTTTAACTGCTTCCACAACTCATGTCAAGGACGAACCTGGAAGGACGTTCGCAAACTGATGGAACCCGATGCCTACGAGAAGCGTGAAGCGATTAGAACGGAGCGGATGTATCATTCGTACAACAGACACATGAAACCGCCTGTACGAGTCACTGAGAAGCCTACAGATGGCTCTCCGATGTTCCTTACGGCAATGATGATTCACGACATGAAGGTTCCCGATGAAACTTTTGTGCGGACAGGCATTGAAGTGATAGATACCAAGATGCGTGGATTGATGAAAGGCCATGTGAGTGTATGGAGCGGACTTAGGGCAAGTGCCAAGTCAACGCTTTTGTCCGAGATAATGCTCAATGCTGTACAGGACGGCAACAATGTTGGTTGCTTCAGTGGAGAGTTGACTCCGAAAAATTTTATGAAGTGGATGAACTTACAGGCTGCCGGAAAAGCATACGCAAGACCATCTAGGTATAACAACTACTTCTATACCGATGATGCTACGGACCTGAAGATTGCCAAATGGTTAGCAGAGAGATTTCATCTGTACAACAACGAGTATGGCAACAATTTTGTCGAGGTAATCAAGGGGTTTGAGAAGGTCATTGACGAGAAAAAGTTGGACTTACTTGTGCTAGACAACCTCATGGCATTTGACATCAGTGATCTATCGGACAGCAAGTGGGAAGCGCAGAGCCAATTTGTGTTGAGCCTCTGTTCACTGGCAAAATCGAGAAACCTTCACATCGCTTTCGTGGCACATCCGAGAAAATCAATGGGTTTTCTGAGATTTGATGACATAGCCGGAACCGCCGATTTAGGGAACGCAGTAGATGATGCTTTCATCGTCCACAGAAACAATAATGACTTTAAGCGGTTTACCAAGGATATGTTTGGGTGGAAGGAAGATAACGAAATCTACGAAGGGACCAATGTAGTCGAGATAGTCAAGGATCGTGATGGTGGCAATCAAGATGTTTTTATTCCTCTGTACTATGAGGTCGAAACTAAGAGACTCAAAAACGAGAAAAGTGAAAATGTCATTTATGGCTGGTGCAATGACGAACCACCGAAAGAGCCGATGTTGTCACTGGCTGATTTGAGCGATTACGAAGCCGATACAGACGATAGCCCGTTTGAGTAAGGAGAAACATGGACGAATACATAAAAACGCTTCAGACGGCTTCTAACACTGTGTGGAAGGTATTCAGGCAGTGCCTCATGGAACACAAGAATCCAAACATGGCTTTTGGTCAGATAGTCGAGATGTACAAAGGGACCTCTGCTGAGACTTATGTTTCTGAATACACCAAAATATGCACTGAGGTCATGAAGGACGCAGAAGATCCGAAAGCATATCTCGATGAAGCACTGAAGGTAACGGTTGAAGCTTGGAAGGTGTTCAAGAAGCATATCAGCAAACTTTATGGCGATGAGATGACCGATGGAGATTGGAATCGTCTCATTAAGGATGCAACAGATGTCGGATACAAGCGGTGGACATCCAATGTGAGGGAGTACGCCAAGCGGTACTCATGCTTATGTGTTGAGGAGTTGGATAGACATTACCGTAGGATACACCACATCAGAGAAGACTGGGAGAAAGGCATAGCGAAGGGAGATATTCATGCACTTTGAAAGAGTAACTTATGAATCATTTGAAAGAGATATGATGCAGTACAGGCCGATGAATTTTCTTGGAAACGAAGTGAAGGAAGCCTATCAGAAAATCGAACTTCCTGTTCGCAAGACGAAGTATTCTGCCGGATATGATGTGAAAACACCAATATCGGTGGTAATCGCTCCACATGGAAGCGTAGTGATCCCGACAGGCATCAAAGCCGTTTTCAGCGAAGACGAAATGATGACATGGTGCTTGAAACTTTATGCGAGGTCAGGCATCGGCATAAAAGACAAGGTTGTTGTGACCAATGCGGTCGGATTGATTGACAGTGATTTCCAGTTTTCCGACAACGATGGAGATATGCTCCTTGCTCTCACAAACATGAGCAACGAATCAAGGCGGTACGAAGCCGGAACACGAATCTGTCAGGCGGTGTTTGAAATCTTTGGCGTAACCTCAGATGACAAAGCCAGTGGTATTAGGACTGGTGGCGTAGGGAGTACAGGGAGATGATGGATGAATTTTGCAGACATTGTTGGTCAAAGATTGATGGGCGGTATCGTCACTGCCCTTTCTGCGGAAAGGTTTGGTACTTGATCGATGACAAAATTTGTGGAGCGGATAACGATACTGAAAGAGGAGAGCGGACTGAACTGGAAGAAGATGTCCGATAAATGTGGCTTTTCCAAGAGTAATTTCTGCTATTGGGCAAGAAGTGGAAATTTGCCATCAGGCTATTGCTTAACGCAGATTGCCAACGCTTTCGATGTTTCAGTTGATTGGCTCTTAGGACTCAGCGAGGAGAGAAACACAATGCAAGCAACAACGGTCGATGTAGCTGCTACAGGCAGAACGATTGAAAATCTCATGGAGATAAAGAATATATCGGTCAAGGAAATGCAAGGTCTGCTAGGATTTACAACTCCACAGGCAATATACAAATGGTTTTGGGGCAAAAATCTTCCAACCATAGACAACTTGGTTATCCTGTGCGACATCCTGGGAGTCAAGATCGATGATATTCTGGTCATCAAGAAGGAGTGAATGATGAGGGAACTTATAGACAGACAGGCGGCGATTGATGCGCTGTGTGCTGTTTGTGGGAAGGCTTGTGATAAGAGCAAATTTGTCTACAATGCACCACAATATGAACAAGTGATTTTATGTCCAGAGCATTATTGCCTTTGCACATTGCCTTCCGCACAGCCGGAAACAGCTAAACGCATTGTAGGTAAGTCGAGAGGTGGCATGACACTCTGGTATCAGTGCGATATGTGCAATGAGCCTGTGGATGCGCAGGATAACTATTGTCGTGGATGTGGAAGGAGATTGATTGATGAATGATTTAATCAGCAGACAA
>Ga0326511_10002674_pt1 | contig 14398 bp, 25 predicted proteins | sample 0_2496_0518_D_FD_203701 | JGI IMG/M metagenome (GOLD analysis project Ga0326511, IMG submission 203701) | Bovine rumen microbial communities from UC Davis, California, United States - 0_2496_0518 | ecosystem: Host-associated > Mammals > Digestive system > Stomach > Rumen | place: USA... | reverse complement strand
CGCATACATTCATCGTGTGCCTACTCCCGGCAAGAACGGACACAGCGTGGTTTCATGACTACTGCCGCCGTGGGTATGTTCAGTTCATCCGTGGGCGGCTCAAGTTTGGTAGAAGCAAGAACTCAGCACCGTTCCCGTCTATGCTCGTTTTCTTCAACAAAGACATTTTCTAATAGAACGCAAAAAGAGCCAGAAGCAATTACGCCTCTGGCTCTATTCTTTTGCGTGATTTCTCATGCGCTGATGATATTCACATGACGGGCAATCGCCTGTTCCATCTGCTCATCGCTCACGCCGATGTAGCGCCGGGTTACCATCGGACTGCTGTGTTGCAAAAGCCTCTGGACAAGCACGATGTCGTGACCGTTGTCGTTGTAGATGCTCGTTGCATACCATTTGCGAAAGCTGTGTGTGCTGATGTTCTCATAGCCAAGGTGATCGCACACCAGCTTGAGATGGTGTTGGACTTGTCTCACGCTGATGGGGAACAGAAGGTCGGTGTCCGCGATCTTGTGCGTGTCTGCGTACTGTCTCAGGAAGCCGTAGACCTCATCGGGGACGGTGAACCGCCTCTGCTTCCCGGTCTTCTCCTCGGTGATGTTCAGCCTCCAGCGGTTGCCATCACGGAGGAAGTCTGCCATGTGGAGACGCAGAATATCTCCAACTCTCATCCCCAGATTCGCCTCGGCTGTGAGGATCGCCGCCACTCTGGGGTTAGGGCGGCTGTCCCCAAAGCCATGCAGAAGGTTCTGGATGATGGTTCTGTACTGCGTATCTGTCAATGCTACCATGTCAATCATCCCTCTCAAAGTCGATGTGCAGAAAGCCGTCAGGAGCGGCGAAGATGTACTTGATCTCTGCATAGTCCCACAGATGCAGACCGTTGTTGTTGATGTCCTCAGTGCCGCTCACGGTGTCCTCATACAGAATCTCGCCGTCCTTGCTCCACATGGTGAGTTTGACATCTCCCTGTATGGTGCTGTGGCTTCTCATGTATCCAAAGTTCATGCTGATTCTCCTTTCAGTGAATCGTGTTTCAGTTAAGCGGCAAGCTCTTTCGCCGCAGAAGTCTTGATATACTGTGCCTTTGCCATCTTGCTCTCAGCGGTGTGTATCTGCTTCTCAAGGGCAAGGCACTTCTTGTCCCACTGGTAATACCGGGTAGAACCATACACGCAAGCATCGCGCTCAGTCTCTGCGTGTTCGATGTGTTCGCGCAGTCGCTCGATCTGCTGGGCTTGGAACTCGATCTCGCCCTCGGCTACTGCCATGCGCTCCTCCAGATCGGCAAGCCGCTTCTCATGCTTCGCAAGCTGTGCCGCCTGTTTCTCCTGTTCCTTTGCCAGCTTCTCCTGTTCTCTCGCCTGTCTCATCTGCTCACGCTCCAGAGCAATGAGCCGCTGGGTTTCGATCTTTGCCTCTGCCTGACGCTGTTTCCATTCAGCAGTCATCCGCGCAAGTTCCGCAGACCGTGCCGCCTGTTCTCTGCGCTGGCGTTCAATCTCTTTCTGACGCGCCGCTTCCTTCGTTGCTCTGACCAGCGCAGAAAGCGCCCAGAGGCCGAATGCGATGATAAGTAACGCCATGTTTACACCTCCTCGCAAGGGGTGACCTGCTCCATGAGTTCGTCCACGCTCACACCCCACTCATTGGACAGGCGCAGGATCTCGGACTCGGTGACGATGGTGTCCTCGGTGGTTTCACTGCCCCATGCTGACAGAAATTCGGGCTTGATGTTGTAGGCTTTCATTTTTCGTTTTCCTCCTTGTGGTTGTTGATGTACTCTCTGAGCGCTGCCTTGATGACTTCGCCCCTTACTTTTCCTTCCAGAAAGTCGATGATGTCTTGGTCGTTGCGCTTGCCATTGACTTCGCGGAACAGCTTGAACCCCACGAAAACCATGTTGTCCTTGTCCCACTTCTTTTTAGCTTCAGAATCTGCCATTGTCATTGTAGTTCCTTTCTCTAGGTTTAACCCATTATATCACGAAGGTTAAACCCTTGTCAACATCTTTTCCACTTTTCTCTGACCCTTCGCCCATCCCCTGTGTGCAGAAGGTGGGCTGGGACGCACTAGGCTTAACAGCTATTTATACTCGCCTAGTCGAGTTCCAGCTTGCGGACAATCTTCACGCCGTAGAAACCCGATGACGGAGCGCAGTAGAGTCTGCCGCTCTGCGTATCGAGAGTGTAGAACACTTTTCGCCCTTCAATGATGACATTAACAACGGTAGCTTTCCACAAGCCATCCACGAACGTGTCACCAGCCTGGACCGTGAATCTGCTTTCCTTATCCAAGTACTCACAGCAAGCCAATTTCTTCGTGTGTCTTCCTTTATTTGCTTTAACCATGATAATTCTCCTTTCAGTTTGTCAGTTGTTGAGCAACTGCCCAAACGCACGGCAGAAGGTCATGCGCTTGGAATATGCTCACCACACTTGACCGCCAAGGTAGTAGAGACAACTGTGCAGATCAGCACACTTGGCTTCAATGCGCTTATGTTCTGAACAGCCGTAACCGCACTCACGGAGTCCCCATGTGTGGCGGTAAATCCAGTACGGATTGCGCTTGTTATCTTCGTGATACACGATAGAAAACTTGCGACCGCCGTCTTCCAGCTTCAGAACTTGCCTGGTTTTAGCCATTGTAATATTCTCCTTTCCATATTTCGGTTGTCTTGGCAACCGTGTATACCCACAGAAGCCTGTGGGCATAGGCTGTTGTCAAGCTTCGCACCACTCTTTGTATGTAGTGCTTGTGTAGTGCATGACGATTTCAACTGGATTTACTACTGGGCATTCATCGAGCAGAAGACGGCATCCTCTGTTCGTGAGTTCCTTGTGGATTTTGTCGAGCGTTTCCAGGTTGTCGGAGCAGTACTCTTCCTTGCAATCCACCATCAGAACCACAGGCTTTGTCGTTGCTCCGTAGCCTGTGAAGTATCCAGCCCACAGGCTTTTTTTGAGTCTAGTCGAAAGCTTCATTGTGATAATCCACCTTTCAAAATTTCGTGATGCAGAAAGCATCCGTGAAAGCACACAAAGCAGAAACCTTGTGCGCTTTGGCTGATGTTTTCAAGCTTCAAATTCTTCAATGGCGTAATTCAAGAACTCCTCAAGGGCGTTGTACGACTGAGCGCAATTGGGCAGAACCAGGACACGATCCCCATATCCAATTGTAATTGGGTGCTTTTCTTCAAACGCCGCCCACTCCTCGTCCGTCCCATTATCAGGGAACGAAGAATGAAGAGAACCGAGCAGAAGCCGCAGATTTGGGGAGATAGAATCCCAGTCTTTTCTAGTATCGATAACCATTGATAATTCCTCTTTTCAAGTTAGATTTGGACTTAATGTCCGTGTATACCAACAAGCGCAGAACGGCTTGTTGGCATAGGCTGGCATTAAATCAGGAATCCAAAGCACCGCTGTCCATGAGATTTTGCAGAACATTCCACAGAACACGCCAATAATTGGCGTTGTATTCGTTCTGAGCTGCTGCCTTTACATAGAACAGGGCATCGTCTATGTCATCACGCAGAAGACGGAATTCCTTGTCGGACAGGCTCATAGACGAGCGCAGAAGCTTCTCTGCAATTTCCTGTGTGTAGTATTCTTCGCTTCCTGAGCGCAGATACTTGTGCATATCCTTTGCTTCAATCATTGCTATAATTCTCCTTTTCCATGTTTTTGGACTTCAAAATGCCCATATATACCGACAGGCTGCGGAGTCTGTCGGCATAGGTTGACATTTTGCAGAACGCTCATTTTTCGGTCAGGACTTCACGCCATATCCAAACATCGGAAGCCATTTCCTCAAGGCTCAAGTGGAACGGATAGAAGTCCGGCACGGCGTTATAAAGGTCATCATCGTTGTCGCAGAGTTCGCAGATTACATTCATTGCGTCATAAATTTTCTGCATCTCAGCAAGGGCTTTTTCCTTTACTTCCTTTTTCATTGTTTTAACTCCTTTTCCTTTTCAAGTTTAGATTACCTAAGTAATCGTTATTGCCTACCATGTTTTGGCATGATAGGCAATTGCCATTACTTAAGCTGTTCAGAAATGGCTTTTTCAGTCGTTGCATTGTAGCAACGGTGGCAAGTGGCACAGCAACGCGCCCCGCAATTAATGTTGATGCCTTCGGCGGCAATTGTGGCTTTGTCGTACACGGTAAAGACTTTATCGACATATTCAGTACTTGCCTCTTTTGCGTGGTTTAGCTTTTCGCTAGATTCAACCATGACCACGTTTTTTGGCTTGCCTACAATGTCGAACGCCTTTTTAATAATAGCCATGTTCTTAGACCACCAGGCGAACTGAACATTAGGATTCACTTTGCAGATGTTTGCATAGTTAATAGCCTGATTAACATTTGCGACATCGCCAAAGGATTCGATCCTAACGATTGCCACGTTGCAAAACACAGGAAGCATATCTAGAGGAAGAACGCTTTCCGTCAGCAAGTAGTAATTGCTTTCGGCATTCCGTCCGGCTGCCTTGTATCTGCTCAGTGTAGCCTCTGCAAAGCAATGAGCGCAGATGCTTTCACCGTCTGCCATGCGCTTTTGGCAAATGGGATTCACAAGGCAGGAAGTAGAGATGCTAGGAATTCCAGACATCTTACCGCTCATGTAATCAGACACGCACACAGGGCTATAATTAACGGCGTACTTGCTTTTCTTCATTGCGTACTCTTTACCGTTCACGATAACAGTTTTCTTAGACATTTTCTTTTTCCCCTTTTCAATTAGTTATTCAAGCGTTAAACGCTTGTCTATATGTCTAGCTGTCTGATCTCAAGCTAGGCACATAAACAAGCGCACAAGCCGTTTTTTAGGCGGCTTGTGGCTTGCCTTGAAAAGTGGAAAAGAGAATTATCACATTATTACTTGCGTTTTCTTGGCTTTTGTAGATTAGCTATATTCAGCATAATCAAGCTTGTATACAAGCTTTATTTCACCTAGATACTAGCAAATAGCAAGTTTTCAAAGCATTGCTTGCTTGCCTTTATTCAATTATCAATGTACAAAGGGCTTTGCTACGCTTGGGGCTTGTCTAGGGGCTTTGCCACCGCCGTAGCCTCTCGGCTCGGCTCGGGTTTAACCCCTCTTGACGATGCCATAATAGCATAGGGTTTTACCCTTGTCAACAGCTTTTTCGTCATTTTCATTGGTTTAACCCTTATTCTATGTTTTGCACAAATCCAGCCACTCCAATTTGTACAATGTGCCAGGGTCTTCCGTCTGCGTGGCTTGCCTTGTCTCTGCGTCCGGCATCCTGTGTTCTATCCTAGCCTTTCATTATTTGCCACATTTTTGCCGCCTACGGCGTTTTATGGCTTTAGCCTTGTCTTTATATGGTTCGGCATATCGTGCGTTGTAGGGGCGTTATTTTGCGTTGTACGGCGTTCATATGCTTTCTGCTATTTGGTAGGGGATAGGATTGTTAACACTTTGTAACTATATCTAATATGGCAGATTAGATGCAATGATATGAAAGACTAGATTATGTTGTGTTGGAGAGTAGTAACCCCGGCACGTTCACCGCAAACGAAATTGGTCAACCAATTAGCTATTAGCACTCTCATCCAGGCAGTGCTAACTTGCTACAATTTGGTTACAAAATAGCTGGGTATACAATCTGTAATTAGATTTCTTTTACACAATCAAGATAATGTCAAAATAATGGTGGTTTTCGGCGTTGTGAATGTCGCATAACTTAGATTAAACGATATTCGGCTGTCTGCAGCCTATACAGGATGTAATCTCTGGCTGCATCAACCTGCCCCAGGGGTATATTAAAGGCGATCAGAGGGGCGGGGTTACCCTCCCAAATATCCGAAAATTCAAAAAAGCCTTCGTTTTGACAACGCACCCGGGCGTATCACGAAAAAACCTGCGGATTTGGAAAGTGCCAACCCATTGATTCCGCAAAAAGTGAGGAATACCAACGGTTTGCGGGTCGTTGGAATCAATGGAATCAGTATTTCCTATAAACTTTCCCACGAATTTTCTGTAGACTTATATAGGTTTTCATTGATTCCATTGATTCCAGTGTTAATTTTATGAACTTATAGGATATAAAATATATAGTAAAATAGATAAAAAAGTAAATATAAGAATAATTTTGCGGAATCAGTGCCGGAATCAGTGCGGAATCAATGGAATCAATGTAACAATTTGTTCATAAAGTTCATGGTTTGTTCATAATTATTTTTGTAAAGGTTTGAGCAATGAAGGGGGAGCGGGTATATGAGATAATGTAGGGGAGATAGGAAAGGAGGTTAGGGGATGAAGAAGATCCCGACCTTGTTTGAGAGAGAGTATGGTGATGACGGACGGGTTGTGGCGGTGAAGCCGGAGGTACGGCACGGCTGCGAGTGGGTACTGGACGGAGACGGTGTGGCAACGGAGAAGGTTGACGGGGCGGCGTGTGCGATCATCAACGGGGCGCCGTGGCGTAGGTATGACGCGAAGCGCGGCAAGGCCGCTCCCGCCGGGGCGATACCGTGCCAGCCAAAGCCCGACCCAATAACCGGGCATTGGCCTCACTGGGTCAAGGTTGATCCGGCATCGAAGGGTGACAAGTGGTTCATCCGCGCATATGAGAACACGCCGTGGTGTCGAGAGGACGGAACGTATGAGGCGGTTGGGGTGCATTTCCAGAACAACCCCTACGGCTTGGACGATGACTTCCTGGAGCGGCACGGGAGAATTAAGATTAATGATTGCCCGCGCACGTTCGATGGTATCCGCGAGTGGCTGCGGGTGCATGAGGTAGAGGGCATCGTGTGGTGGAAGGATGGAGAGCCGAAGTGCAAGATCAAACGCAAGGACTTCGGGTTCAAGTGGCCTGTGAGGGAAGAGCGATGAAGAAGCCTGTGGTAGACAACTGGCACGTTTATGGGTTGTATGAGAGCATCAGGGGCGCAAAGTTCCCGATGGCGGTGGATGTGGGCAAGCTGAACAGCAATCTGACACCCGGCATCAAGGCTCTCGCGCAATCAGGAGCTGGCGAGGGGCATGACCAATGGCTCACTGGCGTTATCGTGCAGTTTGACCTCACGTTCACGGTAAAAGCCTGGACGGAGGCGCAGAGGTATCACTTCCTCGACTTCGTATCGAGCCAGAGTACGATGCACAGGATAACTCGGTTCGACCTGGACAATGCGTATGACGCGCACACAGACCCGCGATGCATCGCCGTGGTCAAGGAACTGGTCGAGGAGTACAATGCGAACCCAAGCGCGGACGGCTATCTGCGCGTACTGATGTCGAATCCGTGCGGGATACGTCTGACGGCAAGGATGACTACGAACTATAGGCAGTTGAAGACCATTTATAGGCAAAGAAAAGTCCATCGGCTACCCGAATGGCGGGAATTTTGCCGATGGATCGAGACGCTGCCGATGAGCGAATTGATAGTTGGCGATGATACATGAGGGAGGAAAGCTGATGAGGTATTTTTACGCTGTGGCGCAAACGATGTTTATTGTATTTGCAATCGTAAACTTAGCAAAAGGCAATGTCATGAATTATGACTTTTTGATTCTGTCGTTCCTGATGGCGATTCTGCGGAAGTTGGAGGAAGACGATGTATGAAGAGTTAATAGCGCATTTGCGAGAGTGCGCGAAACTTGACATAAGCAACAACACGTACACGGAAGCCGCAGATGCCATTGAGGAACTGCAAGCGCAGTTGATGTATTCCAACGATGTGGCAAAGGCAATTGCCGAGAAAGTTCCGAGGTGGATTCCTGTGACGGAGAGGTTGCCTTGCCTTACTACTCCTGTGCTTGCCACAGACGGAATCGAAGTAGACATATCGTGGATGTATGGAGTGCCGCCGAGGTGGATAACCAGCTTTACGGCAATAGATGAGGACAAGCTTACACACTGGATGCCGTTGCCGCAAACGCCGAAAGGAAAATGAGCATGGGAATTTGGTACAAACCGCAAGAATATTTCAAGAAATTCTTTAGACGGAAGAAAGATTTGCGAGAAGTCTGCCGGGATAAATACGGGGACGATTTCGTAGAGATGTATGACATGGTGAATAACGGGATTCCTATCGGCAACTTAAGAGAAACGCAAATCTTCCTCGCAATGGTCAAGGCGGCAGAGGAGGGCGAGTGATGAGTGAAGATTGTCCGCATTGCGTTTTTGAGAAAACTGAAGCTAACTGCCGGGGGTGCTTTGAGGGGAGTCATTATAAGCCGAAACCCATCACCAACGCCGACCGAATCCGTAGCATGACGGACGAGGAACTGGCTGAGTTGTGGTGGGAGCGTGTGGACTGCGGAAAATGCCCGGTACATAGAGATTGCAGGATGACCGGGCAAGAGTGCAAGGAACTGGCGCTCGACTGGCTGAAGCAGGAGGTGTCTACTAACGGCTGATTACACAGACAAGCCTTACGCACAGTGGATTGAAGACACGATCCAACAGCTGTTTGATGTAGATCCCGTTGCTATCGCTATGGAGATGCGGGACGATAAAGGCCAGACTTACACTTGCTACTGGGATTGTAGCCGTGATGACCGCGCTTGCATGATAGGGGCGATGCAAGACGATGATATGCTTGAATTCCTTACTGTGAACAAGGATGCCATAGCAGAGATTCTAAATGGAGAGGAGGATGACGAAGACGGATTATGTGAACCTGATTCAGAAGTTGATAGCACGGGATGACCCCTATGCACTGAGCGATGCGTTCGACCTCTGCCGGGAACTGGAGATGGAGGGCGCGGTTCGGGTCGAGGGAACAGGCAAGCGCGACTACGGCACGACCGTCTACGATGACGATAACTTCACACGCGCACATGAGTTCAACAAGCAACTGCGAGTGGCAGCGAACAAGATGGTTAGGGACGGCGTTGATGCCGATAACATGATTGATCTGTACTACAAGTCCCATCTGTTTGACGCTCCGCACTTCTTCGATAGCTTTTGTCTCTACATCGAGAAAGACAGAGCGCCGGAGAAACAATTCTATCTTCCGAGACGCAAGCAGTTACTCAGGTGCGTACAAGGCATCCAAGACCTTGAGGACGGCAAGCTCCACACGCTTGGCATCAGCCTCGCCCCTGGCGTTGGCAAGACAACGATTGCAGAGTTCGGGCTTGCGTGGACATCGGGTCGCAATCCGTTCTTGAGCAACCTTGTCGGTTCGCACAACAACTCGTTTCTCGCTGGCGTGTACGGAGAGATGCTGCGTATCTTTGACCCAATCGGTGAGTACAAGTGGGGCGATGTGTTTCCAGGCTTGTCCGTCATCGCAACGAACGCGAAGGATCTTATGATAGGGCTTGGGTATAGCAAGTCCGATGACATGAGGTTTAAGACGCTACAGATGGGCGGCTCACTCGGAAGCCAGCTTGCGGGTCGCGTACGCGCATCCAACTGGCTCTATCTGGACGATCCTGTTCCCGGCATCGAGGTCGCAATGAATAGGGAGCAGTTGGACAAGTTGTGGCAGACAGTGAACACCGACTTCTTCCAGAGGGCTATCGGCAACAGAGTTAAACGGCTCGTCATCGGGACTCGGTGGAGTATCACAGATCCGATAGGTAGGTTGGAAGACTATTACGCAGATGATCCGAATGCGCGGTTCATCCGTGAGCCAGCCTTGGATGAGAATGACGAGAGCCGCTTCGATTATCCGTATGGCTTGGGATACACAACGGAATCTCTGCTCAAGCAGCGGGACATGATGGACGAACCCAGTTTCCTCGCTATATATCAGCAGATGCCGATAGAGAGAGAGGGTCAATTGTACGCGCCGTCTGAACTGCGTAGGTTCTTCGACCTTCCTGACAAAGAGCCGGATGCCATCCTCGCTATCTGCGATACCAAGGAACAGGGCGCTGACTACTGTGTATGTCCTGTGTTCTATCAGTACGGCAATGACTTTTATCTCGTCTCTATCATCTGCGATAACGGTAAGGTAGAGATAGTCCAGGAGCGTGTCGCAAAGCTTCTCGTTGATAAGAAAGTCAAGATGTGCCGCATTGAGTCCAACCGTGGCGGCACTATCTTCGCACAAAACATCGAGAAGCGCGTGAAGGAACTGGGCGGCATGACGAGCATTACGACCAAGTGGACGCAGACGAACAAGGAGACTCGCATCCAAGTGAACAGTGCGATGGTCAAGGAACACGTTCTGTTCAAGGACGAGAGCCTCTACGCACAGGACAGAGAGTACCGAGACGCGATGACGCAGCTCACGACATACTCCATGATGGGCAAGAACCCTCACGATGATGTACCAGATGCCCTCGCAATGTTCGTAGATTGGCAGATGTCTGATCGCGCAAACATCGCAGTCATCATGAAGCGCCCGTTCTGATTACTACACCTTTACCTATTGAAGCTATAGGGAAATGTGGTATAAAGAAGTATGAAGAGTTCTTCATTTGCGGGGGATTTCGCCGGGAAAGCCGGACACCGACCGTGGCGAGGGAGCGGCTTAGAGCTACAAAGCCGTAAGGATCTCGCCTAAAGAAACTACCACGGGTCTTTCTTCCTTTCGCCCGTGAGTGCCTAAAGAGTAGAGCGGGTGACACCGCAAAACGCGCATGGAGTGGCAACCTAAACGCGACTCACCTCTTGCCCTGTCGTGAGGATAATAAAACTCAGGGCATATAGCGGGGAGAAGAAGTCTTCCATCTGGCCTCATAAGCCAGACTCCGTAGGGGCAGTACCTACCTCCGCTACCAGCCAGACATAATCGAACTCTCTAAACGCTATATGCCGCCCAAGCGTTGACACAGATGGTCTATATGGCTGTCTGTGGTTAGGAGGGCGAGCTTCATAGACGATTGGTGTAATGGAAGCACACAAGGCTTTGAACCTTGGGGCGGTGGATCGAAACCATCATTGTCTGCCAATATGTCGGACATAGCGTCCGAGGGATGACACCGCAGCATATGTAGGGGTGGGGCAGTTGCGGATGGATAACGCATGAAAGCAATCAGAGCAGACTTATCTGCCGATTACAAGCAAATAGAGTTACTCGTCCTTGCCGACTACCATTACGCTGACCCGCACTCGGATCACGATGCTATTCGCAAGGACATTGATTATGTAAACACGCATGAGAATGCGTACTGCGTGTTGGCTGGTGACCTTCTCGACTGCGCGTTGAAGTCAAGCCTCGGTGATGCTTATGCAAACCTCTCGCCGATGGAAGAACTGACGGCGATGATGGATTTGGTTCAGCCCATCGCGCACAAGGTTCTGGCAATCGTTGGCGGCAACCATGAGGCGAGGCATTATCGGACGAATGGCGTGGATATGACCCGGCTTCTGGCAAAGCAACTTGGTATTGAAGACAAGTATTCGCCTGACACGGCGCTCGTCTTCCTGAGGTTTGGGAGCGACAGAGATCACGCGAGGCGGCATCGCCCGATTCTGTACACGATTTATCTCACGCACGGCTCTGGCGGCGGTCGCAAAGAGGGCGGCAAGATTCAGAGACTTGCTGATTACTGCCAGATTTGTGACGCTGATCTGTACATTGCGGGGCATACCCATCTTCCGGCTTCATTTAAGACGGGGTTCGCAAGACCGAGCGCGGCGAATAATTCCATTACATATTGTACGAAACTGTTTGTGAACAGCGCCGCGAAGCTTCAGTATGGAGGTTACGGCGATACTGGCGGGTTCAAGCCTCCGTGCATTGATACCCCGCGAATCCTCCTGAGTGGAGAGACTAAAGATATGAGAGCAGTGATATGATGCCGAAAGAGGTTCTTGAGGCTGTTGAGCGCATTGTCGCTGTCGGCAAAGAGGCCATTGTAAAGCGGGAGCGCGGCAAATGGGTCGTTTTGGAGCAAGGCAAGCGGCTTGTGTACAAAGAGCCGTAATGGTTTGATATAGCGCTCACGGCAACTGGGCTGTGAGCAGAGCCAATCAGGGCTGAGTTGTTGCATAAAACGCAACATCTCAGCCTTTTTATTTTTTGGAGGTGAGCGTTTGGCTGATGAAACTGTGACCACCAGTTCCCCGGTGATCCGCAACGATATGTTTGGGCGGTTGGACATCTACGCCTCCTACGATGACATCAACGAGGGAAACCTGATTGCGGAGTTAAACTCTGCGCTCGTTTACCACGTTAACAATATGCTCCAGGAGGAGTTCCTGTACTGGTACACGCGAGGTGTGCAACCAATTCTGAACCGCCGCAAGGAAGTCCGCGAAGACATTCTGAATGTTGTTCAAGTGAACATGGCAACTGAAGTGGTGGACTTTAAGAACGGCTATCTGCTCCAGAAGCCGTGCGCCTATGTAGCACGGCGTAAGGGAGTACAGAGCAAGGTAAAGAAACTCAATGAGTACCTTTACCGCTCCGGCAAAGCAGAGGCTGACAATAAAGCGGCTGACTGGTTTCACCGGGTTGGCAAGGGAGTTATCTTCGTTGAGCCTACCGATGAGGACGGCGTACCGTTCCGCGCATACGATCTCGACCCGCGCTCTGCGTTCGTTGTGTATTCCCTCCGTCCAGGCAATAAGCCTGTGATGGGCGTGAATATGGTCACTGTTGACGGCGTTGCGAAGTTCGATGTGTTCACAGAGAAGATGGTTTACCACCTTTCTGGCACTGTGGTTGGCAAGATGATTACCACGGAGAAGAACCATGACTTCATGGCAACGGCTACCACGATTGATTACTCCGAGCCGAATGTGCTTGGATACATTCCTATCATCGAGTACCGTTACAACAGCATCAACACTTCCAGCTTTGAGTTGGCTATCCCGCTCATTGATGAGCTTTCTAACCTGACTTCCAACGCTTGTGACGGCGTGGAGCAGTTCATTCAGAGCCTCGCAATCGCTGTGAACTGCGAGTTCCCTGAGAACACTACGATCACTGACATCCGCAAGGCTGGCATGATTGCACTGAGAAGCATCGGTGAAAACAAAGCCGACTTCAAGGTGCTGTCTGAACAGCTTGACCAGAGCCAGACGAAGGTTCTCACGGACACGATTGAGGACAAAATTCTCCGCATCTGTGCCATGCCGAGTCGCAACAACGGCGGCTCTGCCTACGACACAACGGGAGCGGCTATCCTCGCTTCCTATGGATGGTATCAGGCCGACTGCTGCGCGAGGAATACGAAGGACTTGTTCTATGAGTCCAACCGCCAGTTCGACCGCATCATCGTGGAGATTCTGCGGCGCAAGGGATTACTCGACATTGACCTCAACGACTTTGAGCTTAACTTCCCGGCTGGCGAAACGGCAAACATACAGAGCAAGGCTCAAGCGTTCCAGACGCTCATGGCGGCTGGCTTCCATCCTGAGTTGGCGGCAGAGAAGTCTGGAATCTCTTCCGACCCTGTTAAGGACATGAAGATGTCCGAGGAATACCTCAAGATGATTTGGGGCGATCCGACCAAGGTTGGAAAAGCGGAGCAGACGAACGGCGGCCAGGGCGAAGCCAAGATTGTTGAGTCCGATAACGACAACGGCGAGAATCAGACTGGCGGTGCTGTCTAATGGCGAGCATTCTGCCATTTGATGAGCTAAACCGCTTCAACTCAGAAATCCGTGATAGATTCGGCAAAGAAAGCCTTCAAAAACGTGATAAGCGGGAGGAAGAGGACATCATAGATGAGCTTCTGGATCTCTTTCTCCTCGCATACGCGATGGGAAACTCTGTAACCAACGATAATCTTTCGTCCAACTATACTCCGTCATTGGATGAAGTAATGGAAGTCGTTGACGCAAAGGTGGCTGGAAAGACTTGGCGAGAGAGGATCGCGGAATACTTCTCAAGCGGCGGCACAGGGGAAGACATCGCCAGAATAGCGGATACAGAGATGCACAGAATAGCGAATACTTCCGCTTTCAACACGGCAAAACACGCCGGAGCAAAGACGAAGACCTGGGTAACGATGGCAGATGAGCGCGTCAGGGACACGCATTCCTATCTGGAAGGTGAAACTGTAGGTATAGACGAGGACTTCTACACCTATGACGGCGATCACGCATCCGCTCCAGGACTCTTTGAACTCGCTGAGAACAACATCAACTGCCGCTGCGAACTCTTATTCAGTTAACGGGGGTGAAGAAATGGCATGGAATGTAACAGGGCAAAAGCTCTGCATGGTAGAGGGTGACTATGGCATTGCGCTCCCGGTAGAAATCAGTGGCGTAACCCTTGGCGAACAAGACAGCATCAAGCTCACTTTCAAAGCATCAGCGAACGGCGATGAGATCTTTTCCAAGGAGTTCAACGGCATTACTGACAACACGGTAGAGCTTGAACTGACGGAGGAAGAGAGCGAACTGCTTCCTGTCGGATCATATGTCTATCGCCTTGACTGGTATCAGAGCGGCAATTTCATGTGCAACATCATCCCATCTGCTGGTTTAACGGTGGTGGATAAGGCGTGAA
>Ga0326511_10002672_pt1 | contig 14400 bp, 11 predicted proteins | sample 0_2496_0518_D_FD_203701 | JGI IMG/M metagenome (GOLD analysis project Ga0326511, IMG submission 203701) | Bovine rumen microbial communities from UC Davis, California, United States - 0_2496_0518 | ecosystem: Host-associated > Mammals > Digestive system > Stomach > Rumen | place: USA... | reverse complement strand
GCGGTTGAAACCGCGGGCACCGTCGCTCCCACTCCCGCGGTTTCAACCGCGGGCACCGCCTCCGTCCCCCTCCTCACCCCCACCGCCATCAACCGCTACCAGCGCTGCCCCCTGCAGTTCTACTACAACTACGTCGAGGGACTGCGCGAGCCCGACGACAACGACGAGGACGTTATCGACAACCGCGTCTTCGGCAACATCTTCCACGACGCCGCCCAGCTGCTCTACGAAAAGATGATGCAGAAGAGCCCGACCATCCTCGCGTCCGACATCGACGCCGTGCTCAAGGAGCGAATCGACATCGAGCGCGCCGTCGACGCCGCCTTCCAGAAGAACCTCTTTGCCGTTGCCTCCCAATCATCCATTATCCATCATCCATTACCCATTAAGAGCGAAGCGCTCAACGGCCTACAGCTCATCTCACGCAAGGTCATTATCGAGTACCTGCGCCAGCTGCTCACCCTCGACCGTCAGCTCACGCCATTCACCATCCTCGGACTGGAGAAGGACGTCGTTGCGCCCTACACCATCCGCTCGCTCGGCATCGACACCGCCCTCGGCGGACGCATCGACCGTCTCGACATGATAACCGACGCCAATGGCGACGAGCTGATACGCGTCGTCGACTACAAGACCGGCTCACGGCGTCTGACGCCCCTGAAGAGCGTCGACGACATCTTCAACCCCGACCAGCTGCGCAACCACAACGACTACTACCTGCAGGCACTCCTCTATGCCCGCCTGGTAGCCAAGGCCCAATTATCAATTATCAATTATCAATTATCAATTAGGGGCGAAGCCCCGCACCCGAGGGTCGCTCCGGCCCTGCTCTTCATCCAGCACGCCGGCGTCAAGGACTACGACCCCATCCTGCGTTTCGGTCAGGAGCCCATCAGGGACATGACCACCCCCGACGGCGACCGCTTCGTCGCGTTATTGAGTGAGAAGATCGAGGAGATTTTCAACCCCGCCATTGCCTTCGTCCCCACTGACGACCGCACCCGCTGCGCCACCTGCCCCTATGCTCCTTTCTGCGGCAAGCAGAATCCGTCAAATAATGCATAATACAACTTTCACATAAAAAGAATGCCGTCCGAATCATCGGGCGGCATTCTTGTAACATATTGACAGGACTGTAACTAATTAACGTCATCGTCCTCTTCACTCCATGCGTTGCTGAACTGGCGACTCCAGGCGTTGCCGCCGTCGATGGTCTCGTCACTGACGGTCTCAGTGATGGTTTCACCATCGATGAAGTTACCAGACACGGCGATAAAAGAATCTGTCGTGACAGCAAGCAGGTACGTCTGTGGTTGCAAATAAGTCTTTTTCATAGGTTTCATGTTTTACATATTCATTCATTACCTATTTCACCACGACCTTCTTACCGTTGACGATGTAGATTCCCTTCGGCAGACTCTTGGCGTTGAACTCGTTAGCCACCTTGCTACCACGCAGGTCATATACTGCGTTGTGCTCCATGGCTGTGCTGACCTTGTCGATGCCAGTGAGATCCTCGTCATCAAACTGCATAGCGATGCGGGCTCCGGCCACGCTATTGGGCAGCTGCAGGTAGGCCTTCTGTGCCGATACCTCGCCTACGCCTGAAGACTTGTAGAAGCCCTTCACGCCGTCCTTCTCGCCATAGAGGTAGTTGATGTATTCGCCTGTAGTCGTAGGCACCACCTGTGCCGTCAGCACGGGCTTCAGCAGGTTCACATAGTAACTGCTCACCGTGGCATAGGGCACCTTGTATGTTTCGCCTTCATTACCTACGAGCAGCAGTCCGGTGTTTGCGGGTACTTCGTCCACGCGGGTCAGCAGCACGACGCCATTGTAGAAGCCAGAGGCAATGTATGCCTTCAGACCGCTGACATTGGTGAAGTCAAGATCCTGCGAGCAGCAGAAGGTTGCCTGCGGATGAGCCAAGGTGATGAACTCCTTCGTTGCCACAAAGGTAGCCACGACGTTGATATTCTCACTCACATTGGTAATGGTGTACTGGTTGTCCTCCACATCAGCAGTCACATCCACGCCGTTTACAGTGAACGAGGTCAGCCTGCGGTCGTCATCCTCCTCAATGGTGATGATCACATCGTCTTCATACTGAGGATTCGTCTTGTCTGCCATCACGCCGGCACCGGTGATGTTCACGCTGTAGACTTTCCTTGTCCATGTGGCGGTGTAAGTGCGGTAACCCGTATTGCCCGTGGCTATGGTCACATCTGTCGTGGCAGCGTCGAGGTCAGTGCCCGTCCATCCTGCGAAGTCGTAATGATCCTTCGTCGGGTTGTTCAGGGTGATAGCTTCGCTCTCGATGGTGTAGGTAGTGGGATTCTCAGCAGCCACCGTGCCACCGTCCAAGAAATAGTCGATGGTGTACTCAGTGGGCGTCCATGTAGCCGTGTATGCAAGGCTGCCGGTCGAACCCTTGGTAATGGTTACCGTCATCATGGCGTCGCCCTCACCGTTCTCCTTCCATCCTAAGAAGGTATAACCGTTCTTGGCAGGAGCGTTCAGCGTGAAGGTCTCACTCTCAATGGTGTAGGTAGCAGGATTCACAGGATTCACCGTGCCGCCAGCCAGTGTATACTCAATGTCATAGATAATCGGCGTCCATACGGCGGTGTACTCGCGCTTGCCGAAAGATCCCAGTTCGATGGTCACAGTCTTGGTTGGCTCTGTCAGGTCAGTACCTGTCCAGCCTTCGAAGTCATAGCCTGTACGAGTAGGATTGGTCAGTGTGAAGGTCGTACTCTCGATGGTGTAGGTAGCGGGGTTCTCAGTTGCTAACGTGCCGCCAGCCAGCTCATATTCTATGTCATAGACAATGGGCGACCATGTGGCGATGTACTCACGCTTGCCGATATTTCCCACTTCGATGGTCACGGTCTTGGTAGGCTCTGTCAGGTCGGTGCCTGTCCAGCCGTCGAAGTTGTAGCCTGTGCGTGTGGGGTTAACCAGCGTGAAGGTCTCGCTCTCGATGGTGTAAGTAGCGGGATTCTCAGTAGCCACCGTACCGCCTGCCAGCGTATACTCAATGTCATAAATAATAGGTGACCATGTGGCGGTGTACTCGCGGTTGCCGATAGTTCCCAATTCGATGGTCACGGTCTTGGTAGGCTCCGTCAGGTCTGTACCTGTCCAGCCTTCGAAGTTGTAGCCTCTACGGGTGGGGTTAACCAGCGTGAAGGTCGCACTTTCCACGGTGTAGGTAGCGGGATTGGCCGTTTCCAACGTACCGCCAGCCAGTTCGTAGGACAGCGTGTAGACGATGGGGGTGAAGGTGGCCGCCAGCGTCACGAACTCCTCGCCGTTGGCGTTGGCTCGCGTCTGCTCCTCGCCTAAGGCGGGCAGCGGACTGACGTTAGCGTCGTTGTCGGTCAGCACGGTCAGCTCATACCCTCTGTCTGCCGTCAGCGTATAGACGATGTTGTCTTCCTTCGGCTGGCGGTATTCTTCGCTGCCATTGGTAGCGGTAGCCAGGGCGGTAGCCAGCGTACCATGGGCCGACGATGTCAGGGTGACGAGCGTAGACCAGTGGTCCACATGGGTAAAGTCCTTCCAGTATTTTGTGGCGGCGTATGCTTCTTTCGTTCCGGCAGGCACTAACAGCGTGGCGTTACTATAGGTATTGTCTGTGAACGCATCTTTTCTAACAGTGAATGGTGTCAGGTGGTGCATCTTCACGCTAGTCAGGCCGCAGTTGGAGAAAGCTCCCTCGCCGATGCTTGTCACGCTGCTGCCAATGTTGACGGAGGCCAGTTTGGAGGCATCATTGAACAGGTAGCTATTGATGGCAGTCATGTTGCCACCTAATTCGGCGCTTGTCGCATCAGGGAAGAATCCATAATAGTCATCAGTGTTAAGTGTCAGGTTACGGCCAACAGACAGGGCGTATCCCGAGCCACCGGTGTTGATAGGCCCGTTAAGCGTTAGCTTGCTGTCGCCCGGCTCAATAATGAAGCTGGTCAGTCCGGAGCAGTTCCTGAAGGCACTCACCCCGATAGTGGTGACTGATGCGGGGATGGTGACGTCTGTCAGACTACTGCATCCTTCAAAAGCGGAGTTTTTGATGGTAGTCGCGGTTGACGGGATAGTGACGGTGGTCAGCTTGTCACAACCACTGAAGCCACCAATCTTGGTCACGCCCTCTGAAAAGACTACTTCGGTCAGATTATAGCAATTGCCGAAGGCATCCTCCCCAATGCTGGTCACGCTGCCTAGGATAGTCACGCTGGTCAGGCCGCAGTTCCAGAAAGCTTCCTGCCCAATGGTGGTCACGCCGCTACCGATGTTGACGGAGGCCAGTTTGGAGGAATTATAGAACAAGTAGCTATTGACGGCTGTCATGTTGCCTCCTAATTCGGCGCTTGTCGCATCAGGGAAGAATCCATAATAGTCATCAGTGTTAAGTGTCAGGTTACGGCCAACAGACAGGGCGTATCCAGAGCCACCAGTGTCGATAGGTCCGTTCAGCTTCAGTTTGCTTTCCCCCGGCTCAATGGCGAAGCTGGTAAGGCCAGAGCAGCTCCTGAAGGCACTCACCCCGATAGTGGTGACTGATGCGGGGATGGTGACGTCTGTCAGACTACTACATCCTTCAAAAGCGGAGTTGTTGATGGTAGTCGCGGTTGACGGGATAGTGACGGTGGTCAGCTTGTCACAACCACTGAAGCCACCAATCTTGGTCACGCCCTCTGAAAAGACTACTTCGGTCAGATTATAGCAATTGCCGAAGGCATCCTCCCCAATGCTGGTCACGCTGCCTGGGATAGTCACGCTGGTCAGGCCGCAGTTCCAGAAAGCTTCCTGCCCAATGGTGGTCACGCCGCTACCGATGTTGACGGAGGCCAGTTTGGAGGATCCATCGAACAGGTTACTATTGACGGCTGTCATGTTGCCTCCTAATTCGGCGCTTGTAGCATCTGGGAAGAATCCATAATAGTCAGTGTTAAGTGTCAGGTTACGGCCAACAGACAGGGCGTATCCCGAGCCACCAATGTTGATCGGCCCGTTAAGCTTCAGCTTGCTGCTACCTGACTCAATGGTGAAGCTGGTCAGTTTGGAGCATTGACAGAAGGCATCCGTCCCGATGGTGGTCACGGTTGCAGGGATGGTGACGTTGGTCAGGCCACTATTGGAGAAAGCATTGTTCCCGATGGTGGTCACTGATGCGGGGATGGTGATGCTTGTTAGACCACTACATCCGTCGAAAGCGGAGGCGGCGATGGTAGTCACGGTTGACGGGATGGTGACGCTGGTCAGATTTGTGCAGTAACTGAAGCCACCAATCTTGGTCACGCCCTCGGAAAAGACGACTTCGGTCAGTTTATAGCAATGAGAGAAGGCATCTTCCCCCATGGTAGTTACGGTTGCAGGGATCGTCACGCTGGTCAGACCGCTGTTCCAGAAAGCTTCCTGACCGATGCTGGTCACGCCGCTACCGATGTTGACGGAGGCCAGTTTGGAGGCTCCATCGAACAGGTTGCTATTGACGGCAGTCATGTTGCCTCCTAATTCGGCGCTTGTTGCATCAGGGAAGAATCCATAACCGCTCCAGTCAGTGTTAAGTGTCAGGTTACGGCCAATAGACAGAGCGTATCCCGAGCCACCGGTGCTGATAGGACTGTTAAGCCTCAGTTTGCTGCTACCTGCCTCAATGGTGAACCCTGTCAGGCCGGAGCAGTAGGCGAAGGCATCCGCCCCGATAGTGGTCACGGTTGCGGGGATGGTGATGCCTGTCAGACCACTACATCCGTCGAAAGCGGAGGCGGCGATGCTTGTCACTGTGTAGACGTTGTCGTCGACAGTGATGGAGGAAAGGATGGTAATGTTACCAGTCGCATCACTTGACGTAGTTACACTCGCCGTAGTATTCCCCACGGTGTACCTGTACTTCACTTTGGTTACTGGGTCTTGCCAGGTGGCTGCCAGTACTGTGAGGGGCAGCAGGGCGGCAAAGAACAACAAAGAAAGTAATCGTTTTGTCTTCATCTTTGATAGAATTAATTGGTTAATAATGTGAGTAATAGATAATCATACTAATCGGAAAGGAAGCGTGGACATATTACGTCATTACTCTATTGAGGTCGTGGAAATTACCTTTGCAACATAACAACGCAATAGTCCACGCCTCAAGGTATGATTATCCCTCACCGAAAGATGAAGGGGCATAATACACCTTTCAACGTGAACGCTATTGCATATCGTCCGTTGCATGAAATTTTCCACGTTTCAATAGAGGACAAATACGCGCTAAACGCTCATCTTCGAAGTATTGAGAAACCTTTTATCGCTCCGCCTCTCATGGCGAAACTGAGGAGTCTCGCTGCAAAATTAGTGATTATTTGTGATACCTCCAAATAATATCTACTTTTTTTGTCAGTAAAACATGAAATAAGTAGGAAAGGAAATGAGTAGGGAGTGCATAATAGTAATGAACTATGTTCGCGCGCGCGTATATATGGCAAAACAGGAAATAGGTAGCACCCGCCACACCCGCGACACCTAAATTAACGTTTATTTCACAATTCTTCCTACAAAATTCACAATTCTTAATACTTAATACACAATTTCTAATTCACAATTCATCATTCACAATTCATAATTGGGTGTCTGAGGGGGAGTGATGGGAACAAAAGTCTTCAAAAATCTAACGTTAATATAATGAGCGTACTCACCGAGTTTTATTTCTGTGGTATTTTTGGAGATTTTTGTTCGTATATCAATCAAAGTTGTATGAATTTAGGTGTGGCGGGTGCGGCGGGTGCGGGTGGTTTTCCGTTTTCCCTATATAGTAATCATCTCTCTGAAAAAGGTGACCTTTAGCGACGAGAAGGTGACCTTTAGCGACGAGAAGGTGACCTTTAGAAACGAAAAGGTGACCTTTAGCGACGAGAAGGTGGTCTTTAGAATTCTAAAGGTGACCTTTAGCGACGAGAAGGTGACCTTTAGCGACGAGAAGGTGACCTTTAGCGGCGAGAAGGTGACCTTTAGAAACGAAAAGGTGACCTTTAGCGACGAGAAGGTGGTCTTTTGCAACCTACAAAACAGGTTGCAAAGCCGCTGCCCCAAAGGGTTTCAGCAACCTTGCAACCTGTATTGCAAAAAGATCTATACTTTGATTTACTTGGCGTAGGCCACGGAACGGGTCTCGCGGATGACGGTGATCTTCACCTGTCCGGGATAGGTCATCTCGTTCTGGATCTTCGTAGCGATCTCACCGCTGAGTGCCTCGGTCTCGGCGTCGGACATCTTGTCGGCACCGACGATGACGCGGAGCTCACGACCAGCCTGGATGGCGTAGGTCTTGGTAACACCGGGATAGGACATGGCGATGGCCTCGAGGTCGTTTAGACGCTTGATGTAGGCCTCGACAATCTCGCGACGGGCACCGGGACGGGCACCTGAGATGGCGTCGCACACCTGTACGATGGGAGCCAGTAGGGTCTGCATCTCCATCTCGTCGTGGTGGGCACCGATGGCGTTGCAGATGTCGGGCTTCTCCTTGTACTGCTCGGCAATCTTGGCGCCATAGAGTGCGTGGGGCATTTCGCTCTCCTCGTCGGGCACCTTACCGATGTCGTGGAGCAGTCCGGCGCGCTTGGCTTTCTTGGGATTCAGTCCGAGCTCGGCAGCCATGACGGCGCAGAGGTTGGCCGTCTCACGGGCGTGCTGCAGCAGGTTCTGTCCGTACGAGGAGCGGTACTTCATCTTACCGATGATACGCACGAGCTCGGGATGCAGACCGTGGATGCCGAGGTCGATGGCCGTACGCTTACCAGTCTCGATAATCTCGTTGTCGAGCTGTTTCTTCACTTTGTTGACCACTTCCTCGATGCGTGCGGGGTGGATACGTCCGTCGGCAACGAGCTGGTGGAGGGCCAGGCGGCAGGTCTCGCGGCGCACGGGGTCGAAGCCGCTGATGACGATGGCCTCGGGGGTGTCGTCGACGACAATCTCAACGCCGCAGGCAGCCTCGAGGGCGCGGATGTTACGTCCCTCACGGCCGATGACACGACCCTTGACGTCGTCGTTGTCAATATGGAAGACGCTGACGGAGTTCTCGACGGCCGTCTCTGTAGCCACGCGCTGGATGGTCTGTATGACAATCTTCTTGGCCTGGGCATTGGCGTTGAGCTTTGCCTCGTCCATGATCTCATTAATGTACGCCTGCGCATTGGTGCGAGCCTCGTCTTTCAGGCTCTCCACAAGACGGGCACGAGCTTCTTCGGCACTCAGTCCGGAGAGCTCCTCGAGCTTCTCGCGCTCACGGAGCTGCATCTTCTCCAGTTCCTCCTGCTTGACGGTCAGGAGTTTCTTCTCGTTGTCGATACGCTGCTGCTGGTTGTCGAGCTCGTTCTTACGTCGTCCCATCTCCTCGTGGCGCTGGTTGAGCGAAATCTCGCGCTGCTTCAGTTTGTTCTCGTTCTGCTGGAACTGCTGGTTGCGCTGCTGCACCTCTTTCTGCAGCTCGCTCTTCTTGTTGAGGAACTTCTCCTCAACCTCGAGCAGTTTCTTCTTTTTGACGACCTCTGCCTCTTTCTCGGCAGCAGCTACAATCTCGTTGTATTTCCCCTTGATGACATAACGAAATACAGCGTATCCGCAAATGCCACCCACAATGAGGGCGACAGCGGCAATAATCAATGTAAGTACCATAATTAAATATATCTATAATGTTAATACTCTTTCTCGTCGCGCAGCAGTCCTACTTCAAGGCTTCTTCGATTTCTGAAGTAAGTCGCGAGAAAAAGGCATTATAGGTATCGGTCTCCTTGTTAGCATGTTCCATCTGGAACTTCACGCCAATGTCCAACAGCGTGGCAGCAGCAATAAACCGCTCGCTGCGACGCCCTCGGAACATCTCAGCGTACCTGCCATAGGTGCCGTTGATGAGAGTTGCGGCTTCACGATAGTAGCCCTCCTCCTCGGGGGACTTCACGTAGATGTCGAGCTTCTCATCACAGACGCTCAGACTGATATGTTGTTTTTCTTTCTTTACTTCGTTCATCGCTTTGGTCCTTGTGTTACTTTTCGTCACTCAAGACTGCAATGCATTTGTTGACATCGCGAATCAGCTTCTGCAACCGGGCTTTGGCACCGTCAAGGTCGCCATCGGTAATCTCCAGCATACGAGCCATCTTCAGCGAGTTGTAGTCGCGCTCCTGTTGAGAGAGTTTTGCTTTGAGGTCGTTGATACATTCCTCGTTCTTGTCAATCATGGCATACAGCTCATCATTCTCCTTCTTCAGTTCTTGAAAACGGAGTAGCAGTTGTCTGACACGCGTCTCGAACGTAGCTATAACCTTCTCGTTAGGAGTCATCTTGACTATTTTCGGGCAAAGTTAGAAAAATTTTACGTAATTATCTGCGACTTTGCCTGTTATTTAATATTTATTAAAGTTTTCTACAACCTATTTACCACTTTCCTTGGGCCTTGGTTCTTTTTTGGCCAGCACGAGGACACGGTATACAAACTGTGTCACCCACTCCTGCGAGAAGCCCAGCTTCTTGTTCAGCTGACGGACGCCGACAGCAGACTTGAGCACGCCGGCATCCTTGAAATCGTTCTTGTTGAAGATGTCGTCGACAGCCTTGGCGGTGACGTCATAGAGCGTTTTCTTAAAGATGCTGGGGATGCGGGCTTTCACGCCGAGGATGTTCGAGGAAAGCATCATCAAGTCCTGAGTAAGTCCTTGGAACTGATACATATATGTCTGAATGTCCTGGGGTGTCTTACAGCGACGGGTGATGCTCTTGTCGATCTCCTTGGTGAACGATTCGTCCATCTTGTAGATGTCGCGGAACATCTTCGTCACACGCTGTTTCTCACCCACACCGAGACGGTTATTCACAGTAGGCACCTTCAGCGTCGCCTTGAACACGCGGAGGTCGGGCAGCGCCGCCAAGTTTGTGATATGAAGGTCGGCAGCCATGACTGCCTGAAAATAGACACGGATAAGGGTCATGAAATCTTCCATGCCTCCCGTCTTTGCTCCTTGGTCTTCGGCCGTCTGACGACCGAGTATTTTAGATAGAATTCCCATGTTTTTTGTAATTTTGCGGTGCAAAGGTAACCTTTTTTATTTAATTAGCACACTTTTTTCAGGTGAAATTGTTCTTTTATTGGAAAATTTCGTACCTTTGCAACCAAATTTGCAAGAAATACATGAAAGGTATTGTATTAGCTGGTGGAAGCGGCACACGCCTCTACCCAATCACGAAAGGTATCAGCAAACAGTTGATACCCATATTCGATAAGCCGATGATATACTATCCGGTGTCGGTACTGATGCTTGCCGGCATCCGCGACATACTGATTATATCAACGCCATACGATCTGCCGGCCTTCCGCCGTCTTCTGGGCGACGGCAGCGAACTGGGAGTCCATTTTGAATATGCCGAGCAGCCCTCACCCGACGGACTGGCACAGGCATTCATCATTGGCGAGAAGTTCATCGGCGACGACAACGTCTGTCTCGTCCTGGGCGACAACATCTTCTACGGTTCGGGCTTCACCGGTCTGTTGCGGCAGAGCGTTGAGAATGCTGAGAAGAAAGGACTGGCAACGGTCTTCGGATACTACGTCAACGACCCTGAGCGCTATGGCGTAGCTGAGTTTGACGACGACGGCAACTGCCTGAGCATCGAGGAGAAGCCGGCAGCACCTAAGTCCAACTACGCCGTCGTAGGACTCTACTTCTACCCCAACAGCGTGGTGGAGATAGCCAAGAACATCAAGCCCAGCGCCCGTGGCGAGTTGGAAATCACCACCGTCAACCAGGCGTACCTCGATCAGCAGCAGCTGAAGGTGCTGACCCTGCAGCGTGGATTTGCCTGGCTTGACACCGGCACCCATGACTCGCTGGCCGAGGCATCGACCTTCATCGAGGTCATCGAGAAGCGTCAGGGGCTGAAGGTAGCCTGTCTGGAAGAGATTGCCTACCGTCAAGGCTGGATTAGCCGCGAGCAGCTCGCTGAGCTGGCAAAGCCCATGCTGAAGAACGAGTACGGAAAGTACCTGATGAACCTTTAATTTTGAGAAAACAAACAAAGAACAAAAAATAACAAACATGGAAGAAATTATCAAAGAAAAAGAATTGGCAGAAAAAAACGAGAAGTTCGTTCCAGAAGAAGAAAACTCGTTTGATTTACGGACACTCATGTCGTATGTCATCCTGAACTGGCAGTGGTTCTTACTGTCAGCATTCATCAGCATGTGCTGCGCGTTCATTTATCTGCGTTACAAGACACCAATGTACCAGGCATCGGCCAAGATTCTGGTGAAGGACGAGCAGCGTCCCCGTGGCGGTGCAAACCAGATGCTGGCAAATATGCAGGACATGGGTTTCATGACCAACTCGACAGGTATCGAGAACGAGGTGGAGATTCTCCACTCGAAGATTCTGGTCGCTGAGGCCGTCAAGGACCTGAAGCTGTATGTCGACTACCAGTCCGAAGGACGTGTCACGAACCAACTCATGTACAAGACACAGCCCCTGTCGTTCGACCTCGACCCCGCCACGCTGGAAGCCATGGACAAGAACATCCTGACGGAGGCCACCACATACAAGATGTCCGTCAAGAAGGATGAAGAGCGCTACCACATAAGCGGTCAGATTATCCGCAACGGTAAACTGCTGCAGTCGTTAGAGACGTCATTCAAATCGCTGCCCGTCTACTTCAAGACCAAGGCTGGTGTCATCACCATCACAAAGAATCCGGAACAGGAGGAATGGACTCTGAATGACCGTAGGATGTTTGTCACCATCCAGGCTCCGATGACCGTTGCCACACGTTATCTGAACGCCCTGACGGTAGAGCCGACGTCGAAGCTCACCTCCATCGCCCTGCTGCGAATCAAGGACAACAACGCCATCCGTGCCATTGACTTCCTGAATCAGATGTCCATCTGCTACAACCGCCAGGCCAATGCCGACAAGAACGAGATTGCCAAGAAGACCGAGGAGTTCATCAACGACCGTATGGAGAAGATTGAGCGCGAGCTGGGCAAGACCGAGAGCGACCTGGAGAGCTACAAAAAGCGCCACAACCTGACACAGATCAGACTGGACGCTACGGAGACATTGTCGCAGTCGAGCCAGTACAGCCAGAAACTATCGGATGCCAACACCCAGATCCAGCTGCTGGACTACCTGCGCGAGTACGTCAACAACCCCGCCAACCGCTACGAGCTCATCCCCTCGAACGTCGGTCTCTCCGACCAGGCTTCGACACAGCTTATTATCAATTATAACCAGAAGGTACAGGACCGCAACAAACTGCTGCGTACGGCCTCGGAGAACGCACCACAGGTGCAGACACTCACCAGCCAGCTTGACGAACTGCAGTCGAGTATCCGTACGGCCCTGCAGCAGGCCCGTCGCTCGGCAGACATCCAGCGCCAGGGCATCGAGAGCCAGCTGCGCATCTATACCAGCCGTGTGTCGAGCACACCTGAGCAGGAGCGCGTGCTGACACAGATTGGCCGTCAGCAGGAAGTGAAGTCAGGACTCTACCTGATGATGCTTGAGAAGCGCGAGGAGAACGCCATCTCGCTGGCAGCTACAGCCGACAAGGGTAAGCTCATCGATACACCCGCCTACGAAGGACAGGTGAGCCCGAAGCGCGCCATCATCCTGCTCGTAGCTCTGATCCTGGGTCTCGGACTGCCGCTGGCATTCATCTACCTCTTCAACATGCTGCGTTATAAGATTGAGGGCCGTGAGGACATCATGCGCCTGACAAATCTGCCTATTGTGGCTGACGTCGCCGTGGTCAACGAGAGTGCCAAGACTGCTGCTGGCATCGTCGTCCACGAGAACAAGAACAACCAGACGGACGAGATATTCCGCTCCATGCGTACGAACATTCAGTTTATGCTGAAGGGCGACCAGAAGGTCATCCTGTTCACGTCATCGACAGCAGGTGAGGGTAAGACGTTCAATGCCGCCAACCTCGCCATGTCGTTCGCCCTGTTGGGCAAGAAGGTGATCCTTGTCGGCTTGGACATCCGTAAGCCGGCACTGGGCCGCCTGTTCAACGTTACTGATCAGCAGAAAGGTGTAACCACCCTGCTGGTAAAGGGACAAGTCAGCGAGGAAGCTCTCAAGGACGTCCTCACTCCCTCAGGCATCAACGCCAACCTGGACTTGCTGCTGGCCGGTCCTGTGCCCCCCAACCCCACGGAGCTGTTGGCCCGCGAGGCTCTGAAGCAACTTCTCGACTTGCTGCGTAAGAAGTACGACTACGTCATCCTCGATACCGCTCCTGTCGGCCTCGTTACTGATACGCTGCAGGTTGGCAAGCTGGCAGATGTCTGCTGCTTCGTCTGCCGCGCCGACTACACACCGAAGGCCAGCTTCGTTATGGTCAATAGCCTGAGCACCGAGAAGAAGCTGCCTAATATGTGTATCATCCTCAACGGCGTCGACATGTCGAAGAAGAAGCACAGCTACTATTATGGCTACGGCAAGTACGGACGCTACGGACGCTATGGTTACGGCGGCTACTACGGCTACGGACGCTACTATGGCTATGGCAGCTACGGCAACTATGCTAACAGCCACTATGGCGACAAGAACGACAATAGTATTAAGAAATAAGGTATCGACATGACAATAGCAGTAGACTTCGACGGCACCATCGTCGAGCACCGTTATCCGGAGATTGGTGAGGAGATACCCTTTGCCACGGATACGCTGAAGATGCTCATACAAGACCGTCACAAGTTGATTCTATGGACTGTAAGAGAGGGAAAGCTCCTCGACGATGCCATCGAGTGGTGTCGCAAGCGTGGCGTAGAGTTCTATGCCATCAACCGCGAATACCCCGAGGAGACGACGAAGAGCAACCCCCACTACAGCCGTAAACTGTCGGCCGTAGACATCTGGATTGACGACCGTAACATCGGCGGGCTGCCAGACTGGGGCACCATCTACCGCATGGTGAACCATCACAAGACCTGGTATGACCTGCTGCGCGAAGCCGGTGAGGGATCGTCCTACGAAAGCTCCTATGAGCACCAGCGGAAGAGCCACCGCAAGAAAAGCTGGTGGCCCTTCTAAGAGAACTGACATAACAGCGAAGAAAGCAATGTGAGCCAGCTGAAAACCACTGTCATCACCCAGGAAAAGGACTTGCCGTCGCTCAGCGACGGCAACTTCTTTCATAGCCGGCAACTGTTTCTGTTGGCGCGGCAAACGCCACGGCAGAAACCGTATATGGTAACGGCGGAAGACGGCAACGGACGGGTGGTGGCTCACATGCTCGCGGTCATACGCTACCGTTCGTCGTGGTTCCCACCCTATTTCTTCATGCATTGTCGACTGATGGGTGAAGGTGTCTATGCTGACGACATCACCACAACCAAGGCAGAAGTCTTCGAACAGATGC
>Ga0326511_10002669_pt1 | contig 14405 bp, 20 predicted proteins | sample 0_2496_0518_D_FD_203701 | JGI IMG/M metagenome (GOLD analysis project Ga0326511, IMG submission 203701) | Bovine rumen microbial communities from UC Davis, California, United States - 0_2496_0518 | ecosystem: Host-associated > Mammals > Digestive system > Stomach > Rumen | place: USA... | reverse complement strand
GTGAGTGCAACGGCGCGGCGAGGTCCAGTATTTCAGCGGAAACACCCAAAAAGTGGAATTTCAGCCTCTGGAAGAGTCAGGGCGGGGTCGCGCCTGCCGCTGCAGCCATTCTGGCGGCGCTTCTGGCCGCCCGCGGTGAAATCCGCCCGGCGGAGTCCGCCGGTGCCGGTGGGTCGGTGGGTTTGGTGAGTGCGTTTTTAACGTCTTCTTCCTCGGGGAGCGGGGAGGTATCAACACAACAAACAAATGGAGGTATGGCATGGAGAAGGAACTGAAGCGGCTGAAGCTCGACGGCATAGCGCCGGCGGCGTGGAATCCGCGAACCGAAGCGGAGCTGGCGGAGGACCATCCGGCGATGAAGGAGCTCGTCGCGTCCGTGAAGGCGGTCGGCGTCATTCAGCCGATCGACGTCTGGACGGACGACGGGATGGCGCTGGGAATCGTCCTGGCGGGCTCCAGGCGCGTCAAGGCGGCGTCGCTCGCCGGGCTGAAGGAAATCCCGGCGATGGTGTTCAAGGGCATCACGGAGGCCCAGGCGCGCGAAATAACGCGAATCGAGAACGAAGTGCGCCGCGGGGTGGATCCAATGAAGGACGCCTCGCTGATAGGCGAGATGCTGGGCCTCGGATTCACCCAGAAGGAGATCGCCGCGCGCTTCGGCGTATCGGAGGCGCAGATATGCCGGCGGCGCAAGCTGCTGGACCTCTGCCCGAAGATCCGGGAACATGCGGAGTCCGCTGACGGCAACATCACGATCGACGCGCTCGAGCATATCGCGGTCTATCCGCCCGAGATCCAGGAGGCGTGCGCTCGCGACATCCTGGACCGCGCGAAGCAGTCGGCGATCGCGCTCAGGTGGCGCGACGTCTCCTGGATGATCTCGCAGCGGACGAAGGATCTCCGGACAGCGCGTTTCGACACGAAGGCATGCGAGAGCTGCACGAACCGCACCGGCGCGATGCCGGATCTCTTCGGCGAAACGAAGACAGACACCCTCGGCCGGTGTCTCGGCGTCGACTGTTTCTGCAAGAAGGTGCGAGAGGACGCCGTCGGCAAGCTCCGGAAGAAACACGGTAGTGTCGAGATGGTCGACGGGCCGGAATCCGGCGTCAAGGACAGCTACAGCGTGATGCACGATTCGGCGTTCGGCGACAAGAAGTCGAAGATCCGTCCGGCGCTCTGGTACTGGATCGACGACTTCGGCTCGACATACACGCACTTCGGGCCGACGGTCGCGGACTGGAAGAAGCTCTGCAAGTCCCGCGACGAAAAGCTGAAGAAGGCAAAGGCAAAGGCCGAAGCCGAGGAGAAGGCAGCCAAAGAGCGGAACGACGCGAACAACAAGCTGCTCGACGAGCGCGCCGAGCTTTACAAGGCGCTCGACAATGCCGTCTACGTCGTGACGGAGAAGGCGTGGAAGGTGGCCGACAGCAGCGACAAGTCGGCCGACGTCAAGGCCATCGAGAACGCGCTGAAGTGCGTCAAGAACAAGGCGCAGCGAAGCGCAATCGCGAACCTGCTCTCCCCGTCCTTCGCTACCGACATCGGACTCGACAACGAGGTCGTCGCCTTCTGCGGCGCGTTCCCGGATTTCGCGAAGAAGTGCGGAATCAAGAACGACGAGTTCGTCGCCATCACCCAGGCGCGCGCGGCGCTTGACAAGTTCTACAAGGAACATCCGGAAATCAAAGACTAACAAGGAGACAAGTCATGGAAGAACAGGTAAAGCAGTATTCCGACGAAATGCGCGGCGCGCTCTTCGAGATCGCGCCGGAGGAGCGGAAGGAAAAGGGACCGGTCGCGACCGGGACCCTCACGATCAGCGGCGTGAAGCTGCGCCTCGCGATGTGGCCGGCGCGCGTCGCGGGCGGCACGGGCAAGGGCGCCGGGAAGAAGTTCTGGTCCGTCGCGGTCGAATATCCCCAGGGCGCGCGGGCGTTCCTGGCGAAATGCTCGCCGGAGTCCGTCGTCGTCACCGGCGCGTCCGCGCAGCCGGGCGACGTTCCGCCCGCGGACGACAACGGCGACATGCCCTTCTGACGACCAAGCGAAAGGGAAAGCAAATGGAAAGCAATTCGAAATACCTCGAGATGCCGGAGCTCGGAATCAAGTTCCGGCGGTTCAACTCCCGCGAGATGTCGCTGCTCGTCTCGGAGTGGCGCGACAGGCAGGAGAACATGTCGCACGTCTACGAAGTCAGCGTCGAGCTGTACGGCAAAGAAGAGAACCTGTGGATGGCCAATGGAAAGAACGACGGGCGCCTGGTGTTCACGCTCACGTCGAAGGGCCGTTCGCGTTGCGAGCGCCTCGCTCTCGCGGCGATGAAGTCATGGCTGCGAAAGGGGCATCGGAAGACGGCGAGCAAGGCGGCGCGCATCGAGCCGCCGACTCCGAAAGAAGAGATGGAGATGACCGTCGAGCGGCAGAAGGAGGACAGCTGACGATCTTCCGCCGCAATCCGGATGCGAACGGACAGCGGATCCACGGAAGACGGGCGCGGGGTATGCCCGGCAAGGAGTGAAACAAAGTCGCCGCGCATGGCGATTTCTTCTGGCTCCTACCCCCCCCAGACCGACAGGGGAACCGTTTCATAGCGGTGGCGGCTCGGAGAGACGAGCGCCCCTCCAGGGGCTGAAAGCTGAACGTCGAAAGGAGAAGCATGAGCGAAAGACAAGAGACAATCGACGACATCATCGCGTGGCTACGCAGGCCGAGAGAGGGCGAGAACGCCTATCTCACAGCGTGGCGCGACGAAATTGCCGACCGGCTGGAGGCGGCGCACAAGCGCGAGCGCGGCGACTCCGCCGCGTTGCGCGAGGCGCTGAAAGCGGCGGAGCTTGGATTGTTCCGCTGGCTGTCCGGGTCAATAAGCCGAGATGAGCACCGCGAACTGGTCGCCACGATTAAGACCGCCCTCGCCGCGACGAAAAAGGAAGGAGATGCAAAGTGACTACCTATCCAATAAACCTAACGGAGTGGAATGTTCTCAGGTCGACATCGCCTGAGACGCGCGTCGCGATAAGTGTGGTCGCCGACTCGAAAAAGAACCTGAAGCCCGGGAACAAGATCATCGTCCGCCCACTGTACGACAAGACATGCGGAAACGTGATAGTGCGCGAAATAATTTGCGTCGAGAAATACCAATCCGGAATTGCGGGCATAATCATTGTCTCAGACTTCAAGCTTCGCGATGCCCTCGCGACGGAGAAGGAAGGAGGCGCGAAGTGAAAAGCGAGTACATGTTCCCGACGGCGCTGATCGCGCTCGACGTCGCGGCGGCGGTTCCGTATGCCGCGAAGTGCAACTGGCGCATGATGGTCTACTGGCTCGCAGCCGCGACGCTGACCGCATGCGTCACCTACAAATGAAAGGCCAAGGGCATGGAAAGCGAATACATCAGATGCAAGGAGTGCGGCAAGGCGTTCATTCCGTCTAAACGGCGGAATCAGCTCTACTGCTCGCACAACTGCCAAGTGGTGCACAACAACCGCATATACAACGCGCGGCGCGCGGAACGGACAGGCCCAAACCGTACATGCAAAGAGTGCGGGAAGCGGTTCTACTCGTTGAAATCATCCGCGCGTTTCTGTTCGCCGCAATGCTACCGCGAACACGAGCGCAAGGAGCGGAGTGCTCGGAGGCAGCTCACGGCAATCGCGCAGATGCGCAGAAAGGAAAAGCGACGCCAGCAAGAGCGCGACGCCTATCTCGCGCGGCGGGATCTCGAGGCGAAGGAGTCCGAGCGCGCGATCCCGGTGCGCGTCTCCATCGGCGAGAACGGGCTGCGCATCGAGTCGCGCGGCAACTGCGTCGGGGGCAACGCATCACACACGAGGCATACGCCATGACACTGTCGCAGGCATTCGGCATCCTCGCCGTATCCATCGTGTTCGTCGCGGTTCTCGTCGCGATCGGCGCGGCAGTCGCCGCGGCAATCGGCGATGACAAGAAGGAGGACGACGGCGAATGCTGAAGAAGAAGAGACTCGAGCTCGCCCGCGCGGCGCAGCGCAGGGCGCGGCAGATGCGCCGCGAGCAGGAAGCCGCGGAGAAGGCGAACGTCGCGCAGTGGCTCTCGACGGCCACGCGCGAAATCGACGAGCCCCTGCCCCGCAGACCGGGCGCGACGTCGACGGAGCGATCCCACGCCTTCCGCTCGCGCGGGCGCGAGATCACGATCCCGCGCGTCCGCGAGTGGTGCCATCCGGTAATCGGCCACAGGATACTCGACCTCGTGGTGCGCCATAGGCGCGTCAGGGAGAAGTACCGTTACGACCTTCTCGGCTTCGGGCGCACCTACGGCACCGGCGAGTACGACGGCATGAAGAAGCCGCTATTGAAGCGCCCGCCGTCTCCGCGCATGATCCGGTTCGTCCTCAAGCTCCAGGACAAGATTCTGCACGGCGGGCTCAAGCACGTGCGCTGGCCGCGCGGCAAGGGAAAGTCCACGTGGGTGAAGATCGCCATCCTCTGGGCCGCGCTCTACGGACACAAGTCGTTCATGGTCGTCGTCGAGAAGGTCAAGGGCATGGCGTTCGTCGTCGTCGACGAGATATGGAAGCGCATCTATCTCTCGCCGCGAATCTCCGCCGACTTCCCGGAGTTCGCCGTCCCCATGCGCGACGTCGAGATGGCGCCGCAGCGGATGCGCGTCCAGACCTACCTCGGCGCGCCGACCTACATGAAGCAGGACATCTCGAAGTTCCACTACTACAAGCTCCCCACGATGAAGGGAATGCCCTGGACCGGCGCGATGATTGCCTACCGAGGCGCAGACCAGGCCCTGCGCGGAATCAACATCGACTCGACGCGTCCGGACTTCTTCTTCATCGACGACCCGCAGACGGACGAGGACGCCGCGAACCCCGAGACCGTCGCCAAGATCGAGGACAACATCTCCGGCGCGGTGCTCGGCTCCGGCGAGACGTCGGAGCGCATCTCGGCGGTCATGGCATCGACGCCCATCGAGCCGGACGACGTGTCGGAGCGATTCGCGGACCCGAAGCGGCATCCGGAGTGGGAGGCCGAGACGGAGACGTTCGTCGTATCCTGGGGCGACGAGCGCCTCCGCGACGAATACATTGCCGCGCTCGAGCGCGCCGACGCGTGTCCGAATGACGACGCCGAACGCAAGGCTGAGCTCCAGGAATACGCGCGGAGGTTCTACATGGAACACCGCGCCGCAATCGAGCGCGGCGCGGAGATGATGGACGACGGAGACTTCGACCCGTCTTCGGAGGTCAGCGCCTACCAGCACGCGCTCTGGCTCATGCACACGATGAAGCCGAAGCGGTTCTTCTCCGAAATGCAGATGCAGCCGACGCGTTCACAGGGCATCTACAAGATCGACCCGCAGACCGTCTCGAAGCGCGTCAACGGCTACCCCTTCGGCGTCGTCCCTCCGGAATGCGACCGCGGCATCCTCGCCTTCTGCGACGTAAACGACGACGCGGGCCTCCGCTGGGAGATCGGCGCGTTCGGAGCGGGACGCCGCCTCGCGACGCTCGCATACGGCCAGTATCCGCAGGGACGCGGCGGAGTCGTGCCGCAGGGCGTTCCGGCGTCCGCGGTCCCGGAGTTCCTCGCCCCGGCGCTCAGGAAGGTCGCGGACGTCATCCTCTCGCAGCATTTCACGACGCCGGACGGCGTTCCCCTTCCCATCGACGGAATCTGCTTCGACGGCGGCTGGCAGACGGAGACCGTCGCAACCGTAGCCCAGGAGTACCGCGACAAAGACATCCCCGTCGTGTGGTCGAAGGGATTCAACTCGAAGCAGTACTCGCGCTACCTTCACGAGAAGGCGGCGAAGCTCGAGAACTCGAGGAACAATCCTTCCGGACTCAAGGCCCGCGAGGAGTGCCACCTCTGGGAGACGATCAACGGCGTCTACCTCGCCTTCAACTCGGACTACTGGAAGGAAGTCTCCCAGACGTCGTTCCTGCGCGATCCGCTCTCCCCTTCTTCGTCGTCGCTCTGGGGCGAAAGCGACCTCGCGCACTTCCGCTTCGCCCAGGAAGTATGCGCCGAGCAGCTCGTCGCAAGGGAGGATTCCGTGCGCTATGGCGGCATCTGGACGTGGAAGAAGGACCGCGGCGCGATGAACCACTACGGCGACACCCACGCAGGGCTCCTCGCCTACGGCGCGATACGCGACTACTTCGACCCAGTGGTCTCCGTCGTTTCGGGCGACGTCGCGAAAAGAATCGGCAAAAGGAGGACAAGGTATGTCATCGAATAGCGGAAAACAGAAAACTCAGGCGCAGTTCCTGGGATATGTCGAACATGCCGTCTGCCACGAGTGCGGGCTGAAGGTCAAGTGGAAGGTCCGCTCGACGTATCGCTGCGCCGACGGACGCCACCGCATCCAGTACCTCCGATGCCCGACGCCTGGCTGTTCTGGCCGCGCGACGCGCATGACGGACGTCCCGGACCCGCTCTAAAGTCGCTTTTTTTGTGTATACACAAAGAAAACGCCGCGCGGCACATTTGCCGCGCATTTTTTATGCTATCTTGGATACGCGAGGAGCGCACACATGACGACGGAAGAACTTCAGGCAAAACGCGCGAAATACGTCGCGATGATCGACAGGCTCGAAGAGCAGCTTGCCGACCCCTTCTCGTCCCGCAGCATATCCGCGGGCGGCGGGTCGAAGTCCGCGAGCTCCCCCGGCGACGACATCGAGAAGCGCATCAAGTACTTCCGCCGCAAAGTCCAGGAGATAGACGCCGCGCTCGGGACGGCACCCGCGCCGGGCGCGCCGCGCGACATCGAGGTGAGGTTCGACAGATGAGGATATTCGACGCCATCTTCCGCCGCGGCACATCCGCCGCGCAGCCGGGCAAGGCGGCCGCGTTCGCGCGCGGCGGCTACGAGATCATCGGCAACTCCGGCAACCGCCGCTCCTTCACGCCCGAGACGCAGGGCGAGGACGGGATCGTCGGAGACTGGGGCCGCAACCGCCTCACCGCCGCCGGGCGCGACATGATGCGCAATTCGCCGACGCGCGGCACGATGGACCAGCAGCGCCGCGTCAACATCGTCGGCACCGTCGGGGGAAAGCTCCACGCCTCGTTCCCCGAGGGGTACGCCGCGGCCGCAGACGCCGTCATGCGCTACGTCAACCGCGTCTGGGCTCCGCACTGCGAGTTCACCTACGGGAAGTCGCTGAACTGGATCCTGAAGACGATAGTCACCGCCGAGGACGTCGGCGGAAACGTCATCCTCGTCTTCGACGACGGAATCCTCACCGGCGGATCCGGCACCGGCACGATCCGCGGATTCGAGGCCGACGAGATCGCGGGAGTTCAGGACGCCGAGTTCGCCGCGCGCTTCCCGAAGAGCTTCCGGCAGTCGGGCGGGTTCGTGTACGACAACTTCGGACGCTTCGCCGGCGCGTTCGTCTCGACCGTGCAGCGTGGCATGCAGACCTTCGAGAAGGGAAAGTTCATCACGCTGCGGCGCGGCGCATCCGCCGCGAACTGGATCGCGATCGGGCCGATGCGCCGATTCAACCAGGGGCGCGCGATTCCGCCCGGAGCCTCCGCCCTCACGACCGCCGTCGACCTTCACGAGATACTCTCCTCCGAGACGCTCGCCGCGAAGTTCAACGCGCAGCTCGTCGGACAGATCATCCACGACCTCGGAAGCGGCACGTCCGACGCGCCCGGATTCTCCGCGCCGACGGACAAGGCCGCGCCCGGCGCGGATCCGGACGCCGAGACGGTGAAGCGCGTGACGCTCGAACACCTGAAGAACATCGGAATCCGATACCAGGACATGCCCGAAGGCGTCAAGATGGAGCTCCTGGACACGAAGCGGCCGAACGCCAACATGCCGCAGTTCGTCGACTTCCTCACCGGTCTCATCGGCGGGACGCACGGCCTCGCCCGCGTCTATTCGACGATGAAGGCGCAGACCTCGTACACCGCGTTCCGCGGCGAGCAGGTCATGACGTGGCCGAGCTTCGAGGAGGCGCAGAAGGACCTCGAGCGCGAAGTCTGCGACTGGGCGGCGCGCCTCGCGATCGCCCGCGCGGTGAAGCGCGGCGAAATCGCCGCGGAGCTTCCGGAGGACTGGGAGTACATGCTCGCCTGGACGTGGCCGAAGATGCGCGAGGTCAGCGAAAAGGATGCGCAGGCCGCGCTCGAGAAGAAGCTGCAGAACGGCGTCACGTCGATCTCTCGCGAGCTCGCGCCGGGCGAGTTCGACAAGCTCATGGAAGAGCGCAAGCGCGAGAAGCTGGCGTTCGACGAAGCCGGGCTCGTATATCCCGGCTCGACTACGGCTTCCGGTCAGATGATCGAAGAAAACGACGACGCGGACGACGAACCCCGCGATCAACCAACACAAACCATAGGAGGCGAGAATGCCTAACAAGATGAAATTCAAGCCGATGAAGGCGCGCTTCCGCGCGACATTCTCCGGCGCTCAGCTCGGGGCGGGGCGCCTCGGAAACATCGACACCGAGAACGAAGTGCTGCACGACGTCCAGATCACGCTCGAGGGCGAGGCCCTCGGACACGGCATCTGGCTCGACCGCCAGTTCTGCGAAGACGTCGCGGCTGCCGGCAACGCCACGGGCGACGTCGGACTCAAGGTCCGCTACGGCCACCCGGCGATGTGCTCGGATGCGATCGGCACGGAGCTCGGCCGCGCGAAGAACTTCCGCGTGGTCGAGGTCGAGCGCACGATCGAGGGCGAAAAGGTTCAGGCCGCCGGCGTCGTCGCCGACGTCCATCTCCTCAAGAGCGCGCACTCCGCTCCCCAGGGCGACATCGCGAAGCACGTCCTCGAGACGGCGAAGGAGGATCCGAAGCAGTTCGGCCAGTCGATCGTCTTCACATACGCCGACTGGGTCGTCAAGGACAAGGACGGCAACCGCCACAGCTACCGCGAGGAATGCTGCAACGAGGACGAGTCCAAGAACAAGACCCAGGCGCAGTGGGAGGCGCAGTCCGCCGACGGCAAGTTCTACGCCGTCCTCGGCAAGCTCCACGGATCCGACTTCACCGACACGCCCGCTGCGACGGACGGAATCTTCTCGACTAACACCCTCGCGGAAGAGGCCGAGACGATGCTCGAGGAGCATCCGCAGATCATGGAGGTCCTCGAGAAGAACCCGAAGTCCGTCGTCGAGTTCCTCGAGCGCACGGGCCTCGCGGAGAAGATCGAGTCCGCGCGCCTCTCCGGACTTCAGGCGGCGAAGGACAAGGAGATCGCCACGCTCAAGGCGGAGATCGCGTCCCTCGGCGAGAAGAACGCCGAGCTGCAGAAGAAAGGCTGCGAGATGCTCGCCGCCGCGGAAGACCAGCACAAGGTCGCGATTCAGAAATTTGAAGCCGACATCAAGGAACGCGACGAGGCCCTTGCGTCCGCGAAAGCGGAACGCGAGCAGCTCCGCGCCGAACTTGACAAGACGACGAAGGCCCTTTCCGACACGAAAGCAGCCCTCGACGCCGAAATCGAACGCTACCGTGCGCAGGTCGGAGGCGCGCTGCAGCAGCCGGAGGACGGTCTCCCCGCCTCCGCCAAGAACTGGACCGCCCAATACCGCGCGGTCCGCAACCGTAACAAGTAAAAGCAAGGAGACAAAAGAAAATGTCCACTTCCATCACCTCCCTCACTCTCGACATCGCCGCCGAGAAGTCCATCCGCGCCGCGCGCGCCAAGCTCGCCCCGATCGGCCTCTTCGCCGCGTCGTTCGCAGCCGCCACGAGCGAAAAGGGCGACACGGTCAAGGTCCCTGTATTTTCGCGCGGCGTCGCCGCCGAGTTTGCGTCTGGGTCCAACGACTACACGTCTGCGTCCTCTGCGGGCGTTGCCGGCGTGCCCATCCTGCTCGACCACCACCCGTGGCAATCCCGCCGCCTCCTTCCGGACGACGCGATGGAAACCGACGCCGGGCGCGACTGGGCCGAGCAGACCGCCGTCACGTCCGTCGAGTCCGTCGCGGCCAGCCTGGCGTACAACGTCCTCGTCGGCGCGATGAAGGCGGCGGGCGTCGGTGCGCTCACCTTCGCGGGCGGAGACAACACCGCCATCAAGAAGGTCGCACGCGCCCGCAAGGCTGCGCTCGCCGCCGGAATCAACCCCGCGAACGCGACGCTGCTCCTTCCTGGCGACCTGTACACCGACCTCCTCACGGAGCTCCCGTTCAACGTCCAGGGCGCGCAGACCGCGCTCGTCGACGGCTATGTTGACAAGTTCCTCGGGTTCGGCCGCGTCGCCGAGCTTCAGGATCCCGTCGTGTACAAGAACGACAGCAACAAGGACGTCACGCTCGACGCGATGGTCGTCGCCAACGACGCCATCGGCATCGCGACCCGTCTACCGATCATCCAGAATCCGGAGAAGTACGAGGTCTCGACGCTCTCCGTCCCCGAGGTCGGCCCGTGGTCGTTCCAGATCCGTGGCTGCGGCTCAACGAGCGTCGACGCCAAGTTCCTCGGAGCCGAGCTGATCTACGGCTTCAAGGTTCTCCAGCCGAGCAAGGTCCTCGTCGCCTCGACGACGGAGGCCTAATCCTTTCGCCCCCCCCTGCCGGACGCGGCAAATGCGCCGCGTCCGGCGATTCCGAAACCCTTGCCAAAGGAATGACACCCATGAAGAAGTTTGCAATCCTCTTTGCGCTCTCTGCGTTCTTTGCGGCTACCGCAACATTTGCCGACGTCGTCGCCCTTCGGCCGGGGCTCAACTCCGCGCCGTCCATCCGCGGCAGAATCGCCGCGGCGGAGGCCGTCACCGTCGAGGCATCCGCGACCGTCGCGCTCAAGTCCGTCTGCTCCGTCACACAGTACACCAACGCCTACCGCGACGTCACGACCGCGCACACCGTCTACAGCTTCACCGTCACGAACTGGAACGACACCGCAGCGTTCACAACGAACGTCTGGGACACGTTCGCATACGACGACTGGACAACCCAGGCCGAGACCGCGCCCGGCGTCACGAACGACGTCACGCGCATCGTCGGACTCGTCACGCCCTCGCGCACAAACACGACGGAATCGGTCGTCTTCGGACGCCTCCCCGGCACGACCTACCTCGTCACAAACGACCTCGTCACGATCTCTGCGTCGTCGCACTACGGCAGCGACTCGCCCGAGACGACGACATACTTCCTGTCCGGAGACATCCTCGTCACCGGCGCAGGCAAAGACGACATCATCACACTCCTCGTCGAATAACTTTTCAACTTTTCAACCTTCAACTTTTGACTTTCACATCTCCCTCCCATGCCCTTCTCCGTCCCAGATTCGGCCTTCGCGCCGTTCTACGACACGCCGGTGGCGTTCCACGGCACACGTCCAAACGCGCGCCCGCTCGCGCTCACCGTGAAGTGCATGGTCGTCGAGGATTCGCCGGAGCTCATGACGGACGCGGCGGCGCCCGCGATGTCGAGGGTTTTCAACATCACCTTCCCGGCGAGGTCGTGGCTCGACGTCACGCCTCCGCACGTCGACGAGCGCGTAGTCTTCAGATGGGGCGGCACGGAGATCGCCGCGAAGGTCTGCAAGGTATCGCATCTTCCGGACGGCGACTTCGCCCTCGTCGCCGAATGGAACCAGAAGGGAGCGTCGAAATGGTAGACGTCACGATGGACATCGACCAGGCGGCCGTCGCGAAGCTCGACGCCCTTCTATCGCGCGTCGCGGCAGATGCGCCGCGCCGTCTCGCGACGGAGACTCGCCGCGCCGCGCTGTACATCTGCCAGGCGCTGAAATCGCGCACCATCGTCGCGCCCAGGCGCGCGAGGGCGAACGAGGTACAGGCGATGCCGTCGCCCGTTCCGCCGCGCTACGTACACTCGAACTCGGCCGGACATCCCCTTCTCAGGCGCTGGCAGCTCACGCGCAAGGTCGGGACTCCCGACGCATACACAAAGCACCATTTCGTATACACCGCCGCGCACCGTGCGAAAGGCGGGAAGATGGTTGGAAAGAACCAGTCGAAGGAACGCGCCGAGCTGCTGCGGCTCCATGCCGGCATATCGCGCCGGGGACTCGCGAAGAAGTCGTGGGGATGGATCGCCAAGGGCATCTACGGCGGAACATCCGACGACCTCTCGTGGAAGAAGACGCGCGGCGAACGCCGCGATCCGCGCAACTACGTGCGCGGCATGTTCCAGAAGTCAGCGAGCGGCGCATTTGCCGCGATAGAGAACCACCTTGACTACGCGCTTGACGCACTGAAGCCCGGCGCGCTTGCGGAAGGAATCGACGCCGCGACGAAGCGATTGGAGTACAACATCATGAACAACATCGAAAGGCGGACGGCATGATAGAGCCCGAAGAGACCATCGAGGCGAAGCTCGTATACGCACTTCGCGCAGCGGTGCCGGAGATCGACGTCATCGGCGCCCTCGCGCCGTGCGAGCAGGGCGATCTGAAGCTCGCGGCCAATTCATGCATTTCCGTATTCGTCGACCTCGCCTCGCAGGACCTCGACTGGATCGGGCCGGGCGTGCCGTGCACGTACTCGGCGCGCGTCGTTTTGAAGGTGGACTTCTCCGACGACAAGACCGGCGCGCTGTTCCGGGATTCCGCCCACCAAGTGCGCGGCGCACTTGCCGCGTTCACAGGCGACGGATGCGCCGCGATGTCCGGCGACGGATTCGCCTGCGACGAGTTCATCATGGACTCGACGAACACGGTGCTCGGCGCAGGGGACGGATCGGGCGCGATATCAAAGACCTACAACGCGACCGTCAAGGGCCGCTTTTTTCCACACAACACAAACCAGGAGGACTCCTAAATGTCCAGCACATTCAACCAGGCGAAGGACTACTTCGAGCTCATCGCGGCGCAGTCGCCGAAGCTGAAGGTCAAGTCGTCGAACGAGAACCGCTCCATGCAGACCGCATCGGGGCAGAACACCCACGGCGACACCGTCGTCGTCGACGGATACGGCGAGACCGCCGCGCCGTCATCGGAGTACGAGGTCATCGCCGACATGACGGCGGCCGACCTTCCCGTCCTCGGCAAGGTGATCGCGGCGGCCAATTCCGACATTTCCATCGGCGGCACGGATCATCCCGTCGCGCTCGGCGGCATTTCGATTTCGACGCAGACCGGCTCCGCGCCGACGCTCACGGCGAACGGCCAGGCCATCCACGTCGGAGGGACGCAGAAGCGGTGGTACGACCTCAAGTCCATCTTCACAGGATTCTCGCTCTCGACGCGCCACCGCGCCCAGGACTTCCTCGGCCTCTGCGTAATCAAGAAGGGAACGAACGCCGCGTCGCCCGTCGAGGACTACGGCCTCTCGTCCGTCAACGCCACTTTCCCGGTCGAGTTCACGCTTGCACAGCCGCAGGGCGTGCTGCTCAACTACGATCTGCACGGCGGGACGGTCACGGTGGACTACACGATGAACTGGTACGCCGCGACCCCTCCGACGGTCTCGCTCGCGGCCAACGTCCCGGCGAACACGACCATCACGAACCCCGAGGGCCGGAGCGACCCCGAGAACGGCTACACGCAGTACACGTGGCAGGTCTCCATCCCGCTCGTCGGCAGCGACGAGGCACCGTCGAACAGCTAACAACCAACGACTAAATGGTCTCCAAGGCTGCCAAAGATGATTTCGAGGACCTCGAGGCGCAGGGTCTGAACCCTACGCTCGAGGACTTCGACCTCCTGAACCAGCTCGCCCTCCCGCTCACGGACGGCGCGGAGACGACTTCGGCCAACTTTCCCCGCGTCGGATGGGCTGGGGACATCCCCTTCTTCCAGCCTACCCTCGCGGCCTTTACGTGGTACCACGGCTACGCGGCGCGACTCGCCTCCGACGACGAGACGGCCAACACGTTCTGGTGGTTCGCCCTCGCCCACGCACGCGAGCCGAAGTTCTTCGACGCGCTCCAAGCCCGCGACGAAATCGAGGCCGCCGTCAAGGCGTGGGTGGAGTCCCTGCCCGTCACCCGCGAGGAGATCGCCCGCGCCGCTCGCTACGCCGTCACCGGCTTCAGCGACGCGGTGGCGGCGAAGAACGACGACGGTAGGGCGGGCGCGCCGCGCACGCCGCTCTTCCGCGCCGACCGCTCCGAGGCCGCGAAGAACCTCGCGCGCATCGAGGAGCAGCTCGTCGCCGCGTGCGCCGCGCTCAAATGTCCGCCGGCGTCCCTCATGGGCGAGACGCAGACGCGCTTGGACGCGCTCTGCGAGGCGGCTGCGGTGGAACTGGGGAAGACCGTCACGAAGGACCAGGCGAAGCTGCAGGCGGCCTACGACCTAACGCTGCGCGAGATCACAAAGCGGCTCAGGGAAGAGAAAAAAACGCAGCAAGGAGAGCGAGCGAAATGATGCCGACTGCGATAACGAAAAGACAAACGGCGAACTCGCCCGGCGTCTGCGGGCCGTCAAAGCGGCATCCCCTGCATTCCGCGCTCCATTTTCCGTGTGAAC